>ULYE01019130.1_pt1 | contig 32810 bp, 20 predicted proteins | sample 1961921 | NCBI WGS metagenome assembly ULYE01 (sample SAMEA4835856, study PRJEB28245) | human gut metagenome | biome: gut microbiome; material: fecal sample | place: Denmark | collected 2008 | reverse complement strand
TTGTTAAGTATCTTGCCGACGATGGCGAGACATGGGTAGCTATACCAGACAACACTCCGGTATCTATGAACTTCTGGGGCTTTACTCCCGACTACTTCAAGCACAGCAACGAGTACTTCAAGGAGTTCCTTTCTGACCCGAAGAACATGGAGAACCCGAAGAGCGAATTCTTCATCCCATTGATGGTAGACAAGCTCATCCACGACGGCACAGCCACTTGCGAGGTGCTCGACACCACATCTAAGTGGTTCGGCGTAACATATCCAGAGGATCGCCCGGCTGTTGTTGAGAAGTTCCAGAAGCTTCACGACGAGGGTGTTTATCCTGACAAGATGTTCTAAACATAGCCTTTAGCTATATAATAAAATAAGAGTCCGGACTCTTCAGTGCAACCAACAAGGAGGCATTGAAGGGTCCGGACTTTCAGTTTATTGGGGGAGGTTGGCGTTATAATGGTCGTTGTAATTTATGGGGGCGTGTAATGGACGTATAATATTTTATCGTGTAATGAGCGTTAATGTTTCTATCGTGTAATAGACGTTAATGGGCTGTGCTTTTTTGGGGAACTACATACAAAAGAACAACAAGTAAAATTATACGTTCATTATACGAATCATAAATTATACGTTCATTATACGAATCATAAATACACCAACCTCCCCGATAAACTTCAGTTTATTGGGGGAATGAGGTTTAGACAAGAGAACATAAACTTCTTCATCTTCTATATTGTTTAAAAATTTCCCCCCCCCCCTGCAATATTACCTTCTTCGCATGGTCTTTCGTCCTTAAGATGCGCCATTATCTCCCTAATGGCGGTACGGGCAATGTGTATTTGGAGGAAGGTGTTGTCGGAGGTAAGGAGCGTAACCATCTCCTTGGTGGCACTGACATGCACAACCTTTTGCAGATTGATAATGTGACTGCGACCAAAACGCATATAATCGGCATCACACAACTCCAATGCGTCAATGCGTCCTCGATGTGCGCAAGACCAAACGGCAACAGCTGCTTGGTATCGCGCCCATAATACACGCAGGTGTAATGGTCTTCTGCCTTGAAGTAGAGTGCCGAATCGAGTTTTACGAGAAACACTTCGTCACGGTTGTGCAGTTTTAAGTTCATCGTTTATAGTTTTTGTTTAAACATATACACAAGAAACTGACGTTATTTGCCAATAAGTTAATGGTGTAAAGTTAGTCCTTTTAATCTAAACAAACGTATTTATCACAATATATTGCGTCAAACTACTCGTTTTATTCGTGAAACCCCTAAATCACGTAGTAGCAGAAGACAATTATCACGGGGGAAATATTGTTATATTTCCGTAATATGATAATTGGCACGAATAAATATTCACGAAGTAATACAAGCGTCTCACGAAATATCGGACGATGATTAGCACTTATACCAATAATACTAACGAACTTTGCATCTATTAGGAGATGTATACATCTCTTTATAAATAAAGAAACAGTGTAAACCAGCATAACACAGATGGATTTTGTAGATACAAGAATTAAGCTATATGGGATAATCGTTTCTATTTTAACGCTATTGCCCATTGGTGCCAGGGCACAGGTATTTGAGACAAGAGCCAGGATAGACACTCTGAAATGGAACGAACGCATCTCGCTCCATACCAATGCCGTAGACTGGGCTTTGCTTATTCCCAACATCGGGGTGGAATACGACATTCGTTCCACCAACTGGAACAGATGGGCGGTGGGAATGTCGGCAAAGACTAAATGGCGCACCAACTCAAGATTCAAGCAACGCTTATTTTATAATGTGTCGGAAGTAAGATTCGAGTTTCGCAAATATTGGCGCACACGCCAGATAGACGGACGCGAAGTTACTAAGCACACAAGCTTTATAGACAAGCTGTTTTCTTGCCGTCGCACAGTTGTAAAGCATCCGCACACCACCTATTATCGCGGAGTGTACGCATCGGCTGGCGACTACTCGTTTCTTGTAGACCGCAAAGGCAGACAAGGCAAGTTTGTTTCGGGCGGCGTTACATACGGCGCGATGTATCCAATGTACGTGTTTAAGTCGGGCAACTCGCTCGACCTTGACCTCGGCATCAGCGTAGGTCTGGTTGCTACAAACATGGAGAAGTTCAGACTTGTGGACGACTGCTACGAACGCACACAACCTGGCAAATGGAAGATTGTGCCATTCCCCATGCCTACCGAGGCAAGGGTTGGACTGGTATACCGTCTCGGAAAGTATCCTATCAACAAGAAATACAGATGGCGCTACGATGTGGATATGCGCTACCGCGAACGCTACGACAGCATAAGATACGAGATTGAGGCACGACGCCAAGAACGCCACATCACCGACAGTATAACCAACAAGATATACAACGATTTCTGGTTGGAATACGACAAGGAGGCTAAGCTGAACCTCAACAACGCACGCATTGCCGCCGAAAAGCAAAAGGCGGAAGCTGCCAAGCTTAAGGCTGCCGAAAAGCTGCGCCTTGAAGAAGAGGCTAAAGCTGCCAAGCAAAAGGCTTTGGAGGAGAAGAACAAGGCTGCCACCACCGACAGCATTGGCGCAATGAAGACCGACAGCATTAGCGCTACACCGATAGACAGTACAGAGGTGCAGCAGGTTGACAATCCGACCGACTCTATCAGCAACGCAAATAATGCTGAAGCCGAAACCGAGAGTGTTGACAACACCACAAAGCAGGAAGAGCATACTGAGCAACCGTCTGAACAGCCAGCCGAGCAACCGGCAGAATCTATAGAACAGCAGACAGAGCAAACAGCCGAACCAAAGGAGAACTCTGAAGAAGAAAAGGAGGAAAACAATGAGCAGTAGAAAGATAATATACGCATTGCTGACATGCCTCACACTTACAGCATGCTCGGAGGTGGAACTGTGCGACTCTGTTCACCCACACGTCACCCCTATAAAGTTTAAATACGAATGGGGCGACAACGAGGCTAAGAAGCCTGACAACATGGGAGTGCTTATGTACCGAGTGGTGAACAAGTGGAGCCAACTTGTAGGCATCGACACCAACACGGGACTGGTAAGCGTTGTCGAACCGCCTACCACTGAGGAGGAACCACCAGCTACAGAAGAATCCTCAACCAAAACACGTGCGGAGGACGAAGGAACACCAGGCGAGACACCGGATGACAATCAAGGCGAGACTCCAGATGATACTCCGGACGACACTCCCGAGGTAACCACAACCGACAAGGCATCGGTACCTCCAGGCGAATACAAGTTTATTACATTCCCACTCGACAGCAAGGAGTTCGACTACTCGGACGTCTTCAAGTTTATCGAGACAAAGGGATTGGACTTTACGCTGCACGATATCGGTCTCGACTACAAAGAGTACAGCATCAACGACCCTAACCTGCACAAGGGACTGCAAGGTTGGGACGACTATAACGCCTACTCCAAATACATCCAGCCCGATGTGGACATCATGTTCTACGACTCTACACAGATGGTTACGGTAGAACGCAACGTGCAGTTTGAGCATGTGTTCCGCCCTCAGGCTCTGTCGCAGAACGTGGACATCTACTTCGACATAGAGAAGAAGATAGACGAGAGGCCCTTTGTTATAGATAGCGTTTGGGCGGAGATAAGTGGCATACCACGCCACCTTAACCTGCGCAACGGATATCTCGACATCAAGAAGACCAACAAGATGATGTTCAAAAGCGAGCTTACACCACAGATTGGCGAGAAAGGCAAGGACAACGACAACAACCCGTACCTTAAATGCCACGGCAACATCGACGTTACGAGCATCGTGAATGTGCAGCAGAAGCCCGGACAATCGGAAAGCGACGTGATGCGCAAGATATACGGACCGGGCATCATGCAAGTCATAATATACAGCCATACCACCGACCCGGAAACCGGCAAGCTATACCGACGCAAATGGCAGGGCATCATCAACCTGTTTAGGGTGCTGAACAAAGCCAACCTTACCGAGGTGTCGCAAGACGGCGGATATGTAAAGCGCAGGAGCGAGCATGGAGTGCTGCAGATTGACGCCAAGTTGGTGATAGACGGCGAGAAGATTGTGGCATCTGACGGCGACAACGAACCTATCGACAGATGGATTCCGACAAGCAACATCCTGATAGACATCTAAGTTGACCAACCATAATATAAACGAACTAAAGATGAAACGAAAATTCAAAATACCCAACATCCTGTCAATGGCTACCGCCATACTGCTGATGATGCCGGCTTGCAACAGCTCGTACCCCGGCATTGAGTATGAACCGAATCCAGACGACCAGCCCTCTAACGAAGAGGATATAACGGTAGAGAAGACACCTATAAAGATATACACCGACACACCGGGATTCTTCTCCATAACCAATGGTACGAAGACACGTGGTACGGGTGCCTTTGAAGAGGGTGATATAGTAAAATATCTCAACACCACCTTCCATGTGTTTGCTTTCCGCACTGGCGTAGGCGAAGACGGTACGGGAGGACAACCACCTCTTACCGAGCCTGTGAATTTGCAAAGGAGTGCTTACTCCACAAACAAAAGCCAGGCGGACCCTGACAACAGATCGTGCCTGCTTGATGGTGAGGACTATAATATAGGTATGCCGTTCAAGTTTATTCCCGACGAGAACAGTCAAGAATTAAAATCATTGCAAGCTCAGGTTGATTACCCTCTCTACTACAGCGGCTCTTATCAAGACGTGGGCTACTCGTTCTTTGGCTATCACATCGACGACTTCGAGCCTACAGCAGCCAATACACACCGCAACGATTCGGAGATATACTACGATATAGACATTGACGGATCAAGAGATATCCTACTTGGATATGCAGAACCACTGAAGAAGGAAGACTTCAAAAACGACGAAGCCACCAATATAAAAGGTGCGTATGCAGATCTCAAACTCTCAAACGAAGAGGTTGACCGTATATTGGAAATGCACGGCGGCTATAGCTCCTACTCGGGTCACCGCCTTGTCAACCCTATCATCAAGATGAAGCACCAGCTTACACGTCTCAAGTTTGAGGCTTACCCGGGCGACAACTCGGCTTCCAACGTCAAGATTACGGACATATCGGTATGTGCGCCAAAGAAAGCCAAGATGGTAGTGGCTGGCCGCCGACTGTCGGATGTGCGCTTCGAGCCTTACTATAAGGACAAATACGCCGAAGACGCAGACGAGATATGGCTAAGCGAGGCAGCCGACGAGGTAGGCAAGCCTTGCCCCGGACATCTTCGTGACGAGGGCTACACCGTTCAATGGGAAGACTATATGTATGATGTGCCTGCCCTCCAACGACCGATGACGCAGATAGGCAGCAGCCTTATGCTTGCACCATGCAAGACGTACGACCTGTACCTGACTTACACCTTTACAAAGGCAAACGGCGAGGTTAAGCACTTCAAGGCACACTACGTGATACAGGCGCCAAAGAACGACGGTCTTAGCTACGATCCGACAACCGGCACCAACATGTTTATGCCTGGCATACAGTACAACATCAAGATTGCAGTGTTCGGATTGCAGGACATCCAGATTTCGGCTGCCGTAAGTGGATGGAAAGAAGAGAAAGATCCTATTGTGGTAGACCCAGATCAAAACCCCGACTATCAATAATAAGAAAGAAATATATAAACAACTTTTATCATTAATCAAAAAATTCATCACTATGAAGAAAATGTTATTCTGTGCAATTACCGCAGCTGCTATGCTGTCGGCTTGCTCGAGCGAAGAAAACATCAGCAGCAACCCTGCAGGTGAGGCGTTGACTCCTAAGATTCAGCTTGGTGTATCTACAGCTGCTTCTACCACAACACGTGGTACAGGTACTGTTGGTGGCATCACACCAGAGGAGAATGTATGGGCAGGTCAGGACCTGTGGATCTACATGCTTAAGCAGAATTCTATGGAAGTAGCCGAGTATGTTGATCCAGATCCAACAGCTGTTCCTAATAAGACTCCTATCTTCAACAACAAGAAGTTTACTGCTCCTGTAGGTGCTGGTGAGGACGAGGCAAACAAGAATAAGGGCATTGCCTCTACTGCAGACGGCAGTGTTTGCTACTATCCTATCAATGGCCAATCCGACTTCTGGGGCTATCGTGTAGACGACGCTTGCGGAGGCGATCCTGTTGATAAGACTGTAAACGACGAGGGTGTAGTGGTTGAAGCAAAAGATGCTACAAGACGTGTAGTAGATATCACTATCGACGGCTCGCAGGACATCATGGCTGGTAAGGCTGAGATTACCGAGGAAGAGAAAGCAAAGCTCGGCAACCGTACCAACGACTACTTCTCTGCTTACGCTGCACGTAAGGGCATTCAGCCAAACATCAACTTCGAGCACTTGCTTACACGCTTAACATTCCATGTAAAGGCAGGTAGCAAGTCGGCAGCTGGTAATGGCACCAATACAGACCCTGTAAATGTCAAAAGCATTTACATCGAAGGCAGAAACAAGGGTCAGCTCATTATAGCTTACAATGGTGTAAAACCCGATTCACTCCTTTCGTTTGAGGATGCAAAAGTTCCTTTCTATCTTATGAAACGTGAAGGCGAGAATCACAACAGTACATTGAAGCCATTGACCAACACACCCCTCACTTGGACAACAACACCGGAAAACGTAGAGGGTGCAGCCGACAATATCGCTATCGGTGAGGCTCTGCTCGTAGCTCCTGGAGTAGCTAATTATAAACTTAATATAGGTCTTAGCCAGAAGGTACAGAAAAAGGTTGGCGAAGAGAAGAAAGAGATGACCCTTGAATATGAAGATATAATCAAGGCTCCTAACGGCAAATTCGAGCCAGGCAAATCGTACGACGTAAACATCACAGTTTATGGTCTTGAGAAGATCGAAGTTACTGCTACTCTCAAACCTTGGGTAGAAGGTGGCTCTATCGACATCGACGACGACAACAGACCACAGGAATAATAAAGCATTAACGTAACAAACAATTCATGAACAATAAATTATTATTAGGCATTGCCGCTACGTTGTTCATGGCAAGCTGCTCGAGCGACGACATCGCTACGAGCGGCTCTAACGAGCCACAGAATAGCAACGAGGCTATCATGGTGGGTCTAAGCCAGCAGAACAACGGCACACGCGCGTCGCTTGGCAACAAGGACGAGGCAGGCGAATACGACGGCACTTTCGACACCGAGAACCTCGGTATCTACTGCCTTGCCACCAACAAGATGTTCGGTACAGAGAACATCAACTGGGCTGACAACGACAACCCTAACTTCAAGTGGTTGGAGAATGTACGCGCCAAGGCTGTTACAACTACCGAAGAAGCCAACCGTGTCACCAACCTGCAGTGGTACGACGGCGAGAAGCGCTTCTATCCAATGGGTAGCCAGTATGCCTATACATTCTATGGTTACTGCCCGTTCAGCAACAATGTTGTCAGAAACAACAACGACTATTATGTAGACATCAAGAATCTCGACGGCGTTACCGACGTAATCTGGGGCAAGACTTATGCGCCAGAGGGCGAGAACCATGCCTACAGCGCACTCTACTTCCGCGAGAAGAAGAACCAGGACGGCGAGGCTTACAATGCCAAGAACTATCTGCCACAGATTGTGTTCAAGCACAAGCTTATGAAGTTCAACATCATCCTGAAGAAGGGCAATGGCGATGACCTCAACAAGATTGGCATCAAGAAGGCTACCTTGCACAACGTTGCTACAGGCGGACGTCTCTACATCGCATCGCTCAACGGCGAGAAGGACGGCAAGTTTGAGCCTAACTGGAACACAACCACAACCCTCACACTCAAGGATGCCGACGACAGCGCCCTTGGAGAGGACAACTTCCTTGGCGACAAGGAGCAGATTGTTGTAGGCGGTGGCTTTATGCTTCCGGTGCTGCCTAAAAACACCGACGGCTCGTACGTTGACAACGGCTTCACCGAGAACGGTATGGCTAAGAAGGGTGTGTTCCGTCTGCGTGTTGACTTCAACAAGCAGGGCGACACCACTATCTACAAGGCTGCGCAATATGAGGTGGTTCCACCAGCCGACGGATGGAAAGAGGGCTACGAGTACGACATCGTAATCTCGGTTTCTACTCCACTCGAAATAGCTACTACTGGCAAACTCGTGCCTTGGGAAAAGGGCACTATCGAGCTACAGTAACTCTATAAGGAAGGCTGGACTTGGCTATAAGTCCAGCCTCCTTAAATAAAAACAGTCTGCAAAACCCACACTTTACAAATAACGAAACGAAGAAAATGAAAAAGACTCTCTTGACCATCTTATTGGCAATGACATTGGGAAAAGGCTATGCACAGCAGATAGCTGTGGGCACTGACGTTGCCACCGATGTACTTATGATTCCAAGCATTGGAGCCGAAATGACCGTAGGCAACCGCACTACGTTGGCACTGAACGTCACCGGCACACACAATCCTTGGGGACATAAGATAAAGATGCTTGGAGTCCAACCCGAATACAGATACTATGTATCGGGACGTACTATGCACAAACTGTTTGTCGGCATAGGAGCTGTGGCTGCTTTCTACGACGCCACAATCAAGAGAAAGGTGTACGACGGCATTGCATACGGAGGCGGACTGACCTTCGGCTACGTCATCAACCTTACCAAACGCCTCAACATCGACATCCACTCGGGATTCGCCGCCGTGCGATACAACCGAAAGGAATACTACGCAGGCGACAACTATAACAGCGACTATATCATAAATGGACTCAACAAGACCAATGCTACGGGCTACTATCTTATGCCTACACGCATGGGCGTATCCATTACCTACATATTAAAGTAAAGAAACAACATCCCCTTTTAACAAGAAGTCATTTCCCCCAAAAAGACACACTACTATATGACTGCAAAAAGAAGTATACTCTCGCTCAAGAGTGCCGCCATAGCCTTGTTTGTGGCATTGCTTACAGCCGGCACCCTTATTACATACGCACAAAGCCAAGACAACAACCCTATATCTGGATTTCAGGAGTGCAACGTGCAGGTGTCGATAAAGACTGGTACTACCGACAAACGCCGTACCATTAAGTTTGCCACGTTCAACTCGATGACACTTGCCCAAAACGTAGCTAACGAGCTGAAGGTGGCATGTGCCGACAAGAACGACCCCGACGGAGAGGTGGAGAAGGTTACAAAACGCCACAAGATACTTTGGGAAAAATCGGCATCTAACGGTATGTTCTCCGTCCACGCACTTTCAGGGTTTGGCGTTGTGATATTCGATGTGGTGAGCGGCCAAGCCAAGGCTTTCGAAATAAAGCAAGGCAAGACCGACTACTTTGAGCAGATGGTGGCAGCACACCAAATTGCCGAGGTCATTGTAGAAAAGAACTATGTGTTTCGTGGTGTGAAGAACGAGCCTATGCCTACCCGCGACCATGGACCATATATCGTTGCGCCAATTGAGGTGGAGCTGCCTAAGGGCTGGGCAAACAGCGACATGCGCCTTATTGTACAGCCTATAGCTGTTGAATGTCAGACCGAGGACACCGTAAACTACCTGCAGCCGTTTGTGTTTGAGGGTGACATGTTCCACAAACTGCAGGACAAGCGCATGGCATACGACTATATGGCAAACGACTCGTTGGCAAGAGGATACAACAATCCCACGCCATGGACAACATTGCACAAGGACTCGTCGTTTGTCTTCAAGACCAACGTTAAATACGTAAAGCCAGACCGCCGAAAAAAGTATAAGGTTCCTTATATATACACATTGGAGGACTACAACCATGTGGCAAACGTCTATGAGAACCCAGGCAGCTGCCTTACATACGACCCGTTCAAATTCCTCGACTTCTCGGTGGCATCGGCAGAGATTCCGCTGACACCCGAGTTTAAGGAGGACGCAAAGGCTATGTATGACGAACACCAGCAGGTGCTCGACCTCCGATTCTTGCAGGGCAAGGACATCCTTATTGACGACTCGCTCAATGAGAGCCAAAGGGAGACGCTTGTAAAAGACCTCAACTCGTATGGCGACAAGCTTGTGCAGATAGAGGTACAAGGCGGTTCGTCGCCAGAGGGCAGCATCGAGCGCAACACCATCCTTGCCAACCAGCGTGCCGACAGAGCCATTGACATGCTTCGCGGCAGAGTGTCGGGAGCAGTTAGACGTGTGCGCTTGGCTCCTAAGATATATACATGGGACGACGTGGTTGCCGCCTTGGAGAAGATGGGCAACAGCGAGATAACCGAGACGGTGAGCAACACCGTAAAGAACAACAAGCCCAACGAAGTGTACGGCATATTGAAGAACCTGCCGTTCTTCGAACAGTATATCGTGCCTGTTCTGCAACGTCAGCGTATGATGACCTTCAAGTATCTCGTACAGCGAGTGCACGTTATGGATGCCGACGAGGCTAAAGCCGAATACTTTCGCAACAAGCAGCTGTATATGAGGGGCGAGAAGCACTTCTCAAACGGCGACTTCTACAACCTCTTTGCCACCATAACCGACAGCGCCGAGGTTGACGACATAACCCGCCTTGCCTACAAGCATCTTACATCGCAGCCTGCTTGGCGACAGCTGCCTATCGCTCCATACGTGGCAAATCGCATGGCTATAATCAACAACCGACGCGGAACCCCCGACCCCGAGATACTGCGTGCCTTCATAGACACCACCAAGTACATCAACTACGTTAAGGCCATTAGCGACTTCGACAAGAGCATAGTAAACCGCGAACAGATTGTTACCAATCAAGCCATTGCCTTCTTCCTTGACCAGCAGCAAGACTCGGCTTGGTTCTACAAGGGCAGACTGATGGGCGACGTACGTACAAAGAACAAGGCGGATGTGGACAAGCTTAACAAGCTGTTCACCTTCATCTTCTACTACGAGACCTACTTAAGCGGCGGAGCGCTTCCCGAAAGCGTAACTCAGGAGACTATGCAACGAGCCGAAAGCTATGTTAGAAACTCGAACGTAGACAACAGTGCCGTTATCAACACCGAGCTTCACAAGAAGCTTAAGAAGAAACGTGCGGATGTGGAACCTTTGGTGGACAATATGGCGGACGACAATCCAAGGAAATGGTACCTTAAAGGTATACTGTGGTGCGACGAGGCGGGAAAGGAACCGGCTGTACCCAACGCTACCAACGGATTTAGAGAACTGACGTCGGCAGAAGAGATGGACCTGTCGAGAACCGACCCCGAGAAGTATCAACAGTATCTGGACGAGCTTGACAAGTATCTGGCAGAGAAAAGCAAGCGAGCCAAAGAGCCTAATGTAGACAATGTGCCCTACTTCCTTGCATTCTTCCAGCATTGCTTCGACCTCGACCCAAAGCTCAAGAAGTACTACTTCAACGAGGGCAACGTAGGCGAGAAGGTGCGCAAGAAGTACCCCTACCGCAAGAAGGATATAGAGAGATATCGACTGAAGTTCAACATCATAAAGGCTTACTACGACCGCGAGAAGGCGCAGACAAAGCCTGCAACAAATAATGACAGCGAACAGAATACAGACAAAACGACTATAGAATGAGCAACAACCTACCTTTATATACAGCCTTGCTGGGGCTCACTATGACATTGCCTCATAGTGAAGCCTCAGCCAAGGCCATACCGGCACACCCGACATACGGCATTGCCGCACCCGACACCATCAACTACGACGATATGGAGGATGGCGTGGCAGACAGCTTGCCTAAGTCGAGACACAACACAGCCAAGGAGTTTAATGCCCTTAAATACATCCTCGAAGACCGATACCGCAACTATGGCGACCGCTTCACCAAGCGTTGGAACGACCACCTGTTTGCCGAGTTTGGTGCCGGTGTGCAGCAAGACATCAAGGGATTGGGCGAAGGTCTGTCGCCTTTAACATCTGCCCACTTAAGCATAGGCAAGCAGTTCAACCGTCTGCATACGGCACGACTCAACTTCGGGTTGGGTTACGGCTACTACGAGAACAGCAAGTACAACTACTATCAGACGGCTGCATCTGCCGACTGGCTCTTCAGCTTCTCGTCATACATCGACGGCTACAAGCCCTCCCGACTGCTTGACGTTTCGTCCGTGATAGGTGCCGGCATTAGATACAACCTCACGTCGGGCAACTTTGCCACACGACGCCGATACGAGATACATGGCGGTATGCAGTTTAAGTTCTTCACCGGACCGCAAGGCTATCTTGCCATCGAGCCATACATGGGCATTACGTCAAAGAGCCTTGAGAACAAGTTTGGCGGATTCTATGGTGTCAACGTCAGCGCCATATACTACCTCAACAACAACCTCTCTATCGAAGAGCGTATGAGGTATATGAAGAACCGCCCTGCCGTAGTGGACAGCGTGCTTAGACCTTCGCCGTGGCGCACACCTTGGTTTGCCGAGGTTGCTGGTGGACTGACTATGTTCCATGGCTCCGGCAACAGCAATGCCACAAAGATAGGACACGCCACCGCGCTGTCGTTTGGTAAGTGGTTCTCGCCGGTTGCTGGTCTGCGTCTTAGCGGAACCCTCAGCACATCTACCTGGAACAAGGAGCCTGTTGAGGGCATAAGCCAGAAGGTAAACCGCCACAACACCAATGCCGACGCACGTGCCGAAATACTTATCAACCCATTAGGATTTGCCCAAAACTACAATTGGGACCGCCCCTATGGCGTCTACCTTACCTTGGGAGGCGGCATTGGATGGCTTATGAAGAGCCAGGAAAGGTCGCTGCACACCATCAGCACCTTCTATACTGGAGGCGTACACCTGTGGTATCGTCTTACCGACGACCTGCAGTTCTTCGTCGAGCCACGCTATACCAACTACAACTACAAGATACCGTATAGCAACGCCAACCGCAACGCACGCTTCACCGACGATGTATACACCCTCAACATCGGCCTTACGGCATACACCCGCGGCTTAAGCTACCGACACAAGGCACCCCAATACGAGGCGCCTGCGCTGCCAATGAGCTTCGGTGTGGGAGGCGGCACGAGCCTCTTCTTCACCCACAACGCATACGATGGAGCAAAGACCAACTACAACTTCGGTGCCTGGGCAGAATATCACATCACACGAATACATGGTGTTCGACTTGGTTTCGAGTATATGGGCCTCAACAGCCGAGAGCCAATAATCTACTCGCTTAAGGCTGACGACGGCACAACATACCGGTCGGGAGCTATGGTAGACTATAGCCATACACGCGGATTCCTGTCGCTCGACTATCACATGAACGTCACTAACTTCTTCTCTGGCTACCAGGGCAGACGTATGTTTGAGGGCGAGATGTTTGTCGGACCAACCATCATGTTTGCCATGTCGAGCAAGTCGAAGCTATCCTCTACCCCACCAAGCGACATCGCCGACCGCATACACCTTAGCGACAAATACTACGACAAGCCGCTTATGGGTGCCAACGGAGGTATAAAGCTTAAGTTCAACATGATGCCACACTTGGCTCTAACGCTCACACCTCAGGTGCATGTGTTGCGTTACGACCCACAACTCAACGGACTGCATATACTTAAGTTCCGTATGTTCGAGACTCTCGACTTTGGTGTGCAGTACGACTTGTAACGACGCTTTAGCCCATCAAGAGTGGTATACAACTTTAAAACACAGTATTATGATACATTTCAAGAATATACTATTGGCAACAGCTCTTCTTGCTGCTGTGCTGCCGGCATCGGCACAGAAGCACAGCATAAGCAGCCTAACCGACACCAAGGCCACCGTAAAGGCTATGGAGACCATCATCGCCAAGAACGACGGACACTACGTAGAGCCAATCATTGCCGAGATATGCGCCAAGAAGAAGAACAATCCGGAGTTGTGTGTGGGCGCTGCCGACGCCTTCTGGTACAAGACGGGTATACGCGACTCTACCAACGCCTTTAAGTACATCAAGAAAGCAATAGCCGCCAACAAGAACTATGTGCCGGCTTACATCCTTACCGCCGAGATTTGGAACGACTGCCAAGACACGCTCAAGGCTATAGAATGGTACAACAAGGCTATACAAGCCGACACCCTGTATGCCAAGACATACAGAGCGTTGGCTAAGATGAGGGAGAAAAGCGGCAATTACGACGAGGCATACCGCATCTACAAAAGGGCAAAGGCTGCCATACCTACATTCCCTGCCAATCTGGAGATAGCACGTATGTACTACAAAACGGATACCTACTCGGGATACAACAAGGCTATCGAACACTTCAAGATAGCCGAGGTAGACTCTATGGAGGCATACGACTATAACAGCTACGCCAACCTTTACAACCTTGTGGCAAGCCAAGCCCAGGATCGTGGAGCCAAAGTAGCCAACTACCTCAAGATGCTCGAGATAAGCGAGGAGGGAATCCAACGCTTTCCTAAGGACTTCTACGTATTGGAGGTTGGCTTGGTGGCTGCCGTACAGATACACGATAAGCTTGGACAGAGCGATGCCGAAAAGAAGCGCGAGTATGCCGAGAAAGCAGAGAATTATGGCGAAAGAGCCATTGCCGAAGGCGACACCTTGGTTAATGATGTAATCTATAAGTTCTACGGAATCGCCCTCAAAAACCGCCATAAGTACGACAAGGCGATAAAGGTGTTTGAGCGTGTGCTTAACAGCGACAAGGCAGAAGAGGCAGACAAGGACATCGCTATGAAACATATTGCAGACTCATACAAGGAACTTGGCGAATATGACAAGGCAGAAGAGTTGTTCAAGAATAGCCTTGCAAAGAAGGAAGCAAACGGCACTGCCAACTACTTTGACTATGAAAAGATAGCCGAATTGTTCCTGGATCAAGCCCAAGAACTTAACGGCAACGACAAAATCGATGTCTTATGGAAGGCTGATGCTATGTACGCAAAAGGTGCCGCAACCGACTTACAATACGCAGGTTATGGTTACTACAACCAAATTAGAATACGATCAAGCATTGACGAAGACAGCAAGAAGGGTCTCGGCCTTGAGCCTGCACGCAAACTGTATGCCTTGATGCTTACAAAGGGAACGCTTGAAGGTGCCAATAAAAGTTTTATGGTAAAAGCGTGCCACTATTTAGGTGTATACTATCTTATCACAAAGAAGTCGCCTAAAGAAGCAAAGCAGTATTGGCTGAAAATGTACGAGACTGATCCAACCAACGAAACCGCTATACAGGTGCTTACCAAACAATACAAAATGAAGCTATAGCCTACCCCAAAGCAGACCCATATCTGTAAAACTTTTGCATATTTTAAAAATAAAAGAGAACTTTATACAATTAAAGTTCTCTTTTTACGTTATATATAGTAATAACGGAATACAATAGAATGAAAAGACTTATCGACTTTATAGCCTCAGCAATAGCTCTGATTGTCTTTGCCCCTTTATTTCTCGTATGCTATGTAGCAATACGCCTTGAGGATGGAGAGCCTGTCATCTATCGTCAAGAGCGCATTGGTATGCACGGCAAGCCTTTCTATATATATAAGTTTCGCAGCATGAAAATCAACTCGGAGAAGGACGGACCGCAACTGCTGCTCGACGGAGCGCTTAGCGACCCACGACTTACACGCACCGGCAAATGGATGCGCGCGCACCACCTCGACGAGCTGCCTCAGCTTTGGAACGTATTTAAGGGCGACATGGCTTTTATAGGATACCGCCCCGAACGCAAGTTCTACATCGACCAGATTATGCAGCACAATCCCCGCTATGCCGAGCTATACGCCATACGTCCCGGCGTAACCTCGTACGCCACGCTGCACAACGGCTATACCGACACTATGGAGAAGATGCTCCGCCGACTCGACTTCGACCTCTATTATCTCGAACACCAGAGTCTGTGGACCGACATCAAGATTCTCGTCACCACCTTCTTCCATATCGTGTTTGGCAAGCGGTTCTAAAGAAACAAGCAGAACTAATACATCAAAGAAAACAGAAGACACGAGTACATATTTATTTTAAGACAGAAGAACATAAGAAAGGTTAAAGTACAGCCCTCTTATGGAACGGCGAGCTCCCGCTCGCCGAGCAAGCGAGGTTTAAGATACTGTTCGTATAATGGACGTATAATATTTAGGCGACCAATACTCTTGTACTTGTGGTTCCTTTAAATATAGTTCCCACAGATCTCACAGACCGCACAGAAGCCTACGGGTTTATTTTTCTCGAATCCACAGAGCGTATAGACGCTGCGCGTCATACGACAGACGGCACTGAAATGATTGCTTGCGTCGCCGTAGGCGGCGCTATAATCTACAAGTAAAATTATACGTCCATTACACGAACCAAATATTATACGTCCATTACACGAACATTAGAACACTACTCGCAGATAAACTGCAATTTACCCGTCCACTACTTCACAACGTGCTTCTTGCCATTGACAATGTAGATGCCACATGGCAGCCCGTCAAGCGACGCAGCGTTCTGCTTGACAAGCGTGCCGTCAAGCGAATAAACATTGGCTGTATGCTGCTTGTTGGCTTCTTCCACACTGCTTATGCCTGTTGGAGCCGCAACGTTGTATGCCTCTATCTCGTAGAAGCTGAAACGTGGATCGTCTTCTGTACTGAACTCGGTAGCCTGAATACGGAACGATTTGCCGTGCTGATTTCCTACATTATAGGTCTGCCATCCAGTATGCTCACGTCCCTCTTCTGAAGTGTACACTACCTTGAAGTCGGTGTCATAATTGTCGGAGGTCAGAATCTGGAAAGTCTTTACGGTATTGCCATACCAGCAAACCCTAATGGTGTTAAAGTCGACTGCATCGTCACCGAAGCAAGCACGATACCAATATCTGCCTTGCGGATAGTTGGCGTCATTGTCGGTCTTCTCCCAACCTGCACCCCAACGTGTCTTCTCGTCACCGTCAATACCATTCTCTACGGCATGTATTTCTTCTGCGCTTACCCACAAAGACGATGTGGCTAAGGGCCAATACAACTTCAGTTTTTCTGAAGCATCTTGTGCAAAACCATTAGCAACACTCATTGTTGCACAAAGAGCGGTCAATAAAAAGTACTTTTTCTTCATAATTTAGGCGTTTAAGGGTTAAGGGAGCCGCAACCGCCAAGGCAACGGCTCCCGTCTCATTACTAACTAATTGTAAACCAAAAATAGGATATCTAAAAACTGTTACTGTGCTACATATTCGAGTGTGAATGGCTGCGAACCCTTATTGGCAACCGTGCCATCCTCGCCCACAACAACACCTTCCTTGAGGTCTACTACTATCTTGTAGAAGCCGGTGCCACTTGGGATGGTGAAGCTTCCGTCGCCTCCAGCGGCATTGAGATACTCGCAACCGGTGAAGTTTGACGAAGGCATTGTTATTGTTTTGCCGTCGCCAGGCCAAGAGAGGTACAGCTTGATGTCGCCACCCCAGCCAAAGTCGTAGAATGTACCCTCATACTTTGAGCCGTTGCGCACAAGCGGTATAACGTTCTCGGCACTCCATACAATGGCATTGTCGGCGTTAGGACCAAGGCTCCATCCGTCAAGATAGATAAAGTCGGGATAAGCGCCGGTAGGACAGGCATACAGCTCGCCGGCAAACGGGTCCATACGCACATAGTAGGTGTCGGTGCCTGACGTCAGCGTCCACGAAGAGTTGCCTATGCCCTTGAAGAGGTCCGAGTTGCCCTTGAAGCCAGAAAGGTCGAACTGCGAAGTTATCACCTGTCCCTTTGTTAGCTTTACCTTGCCCTCGTATATATAGCTTGTGCCAGCCTTGCGCTGCAGGGTTGAGTTGCAGAAAGCAATCGACGCCCCCATCTTTACACCATTTACAACGACGCTGCCGTCCTTGCCGAAGCTAACCGCCTTGCCGCCGCCAGCCACCTCTACCGACTCACACTCGCCGCCAGCGAAGTTGGCGCGTATAGTGAAGGGACCTGCTGCCGTAAGCGGGAACTGCATATCGCGGTTGTCCTTGCCGCTAACCACAATCTTCTGTCCATTCCAAAGGATGTAGCTGTCGGCTCCACCCTTCTTCAGGCGGAATGTTCCGGCTGCCGTCGAGCCCCACATACCCGTTGCCGGGTCGTCGCCCTCAGGAGCAGTCCATGTGTAGTAGCGTTCGGTGCCGCTCTCGTATCCCGTTAGCTTCATCTTCTTGTTCTCCTCCTTTATCTCGCCGTCCATCCAGTGGCCCGAGATGGTACCGAGGATGTAGTAGCAGTCGGCAGCGTCAACAGGCACCCAGAAGTGGTGCTCGCCCTGTGTTAGCTCAAAGCTATAGGGGTTGAACGCCACGGTGAAGGAAGCCTCCACATCGCCGCCTATAACGATAGAGTCCTTTGCCATGGATGCTATCTCGCCGTTCTTCATGCCCCACCATATACCGCTCTTCGAGGTTGTGGTAGATATGATGCCCTTAACCTTGGCAGGGAACATCGTCTCCGAAGCCGTCTCCCACGTGTCGCCGTTGCGCACAAGCTCCACCACCTGTCCGTTGCCAAGAATAAGGTTAAGACTGCCAAACTCTGGTGCCGACACATTATAGATGTCGAACGTCTGCACCTCTTCGCCGTTGCGCGTGTTGTCGAGCTTAACCGTAAGCTGCAAGTCCTGCTGCGCGGCGTTCTTGGGCAGAGGCACCTGTATATGGTCGTCGCACACAAACTCTTTGCCGAGAAGCATCTGATACTTGCTTGCAAGCGTGTCGCCAGAGGCCGAGGTGAGCAACAGCTCGTAATGCTCGAGGTTGCGCTCGTCGTTCATAATGCCCGACACGTTTATCACGTCGCCATACTTAAGGTCCACTTCCGGCGACACGGCTATATCCATAGTAGGCTTCGGGCCATCCTTAATGCCAGTTTCTACATTGTTGTCGTCGCTGCATGCCGCCATAAAGACGAGCATAAGGAGAGCGACAATATAATTTAGTTTTTTCATAATATGATGAAAGATTTTATAGTTTCATTATGCTTTAATATAAATATCGTGGCGCTGCATCCATCTTAAGATGACGAATATAAGCAAGCCGCCAACCGTTGCCTGCAACACCCCGTAGTAGGCGCCAAGCCACTGGGCAAACCCATGGAAGAAGCAGTCTGTAACGCACACCATCGACACATGTGCCAGGACGTATGCCGCAAGCGAGTTGACACCATACGTACGCAGCCAGCCGGTACCCCACACCCAATGGCGTATGTCTACAGCATAGTAGAACACAGCCATCAGCACCATACATATACCGCCCGAGAACAACGTCATGGAGCTCGACCAGATGTGCTTTATCACCGGAATCCACGGCGAAAGGATCAGACCTGCCACTATCAGCAATATGCCGCCCGACAACAGCCTTATGGCCTTAGCCATAGGTGTGTGCTTGCTGCGCAGCTCGATGCCGGCTATACAACCAAGGAACACCGTCACAACAAAGTTGAGCGACGACAGCAGCCACGTATAGTTGTAGTCGGGGTCGAAGGTCCATACATCGCCGTTCCATACCACTCCGTCGCGCATGCTGCCCAAGACGCTGTTGTCTATCTGCTGGCATACGTTGGTGCCTACCGTGAAGTCCATATTGCCCCACACCGCAAACACGCCTATATACGCCACGAACAGCGCAGCCACTACGGCTATCTGCATACGCAACGAGAGGAAGACGTACAGCAGCGTGCATACAACATAGCCCACAGCTATCGACTGCAACGTGTTGCTGAAGAGCTTTAGCGTGTGCAGGTCGAAGTCCATCAGATTGCCCTGACAGAACATTCCCAACACCCACAACACCACGAAGCGCTTTGCCACACGACGCCAAAACCTACGGTCCACCTGCTCCTGCCCACGCTTGTAGCGCGACATGGCAAAGGGGATGGTTATGCCCGACATAAACATGAACAAAGGCATTATGATGTCCCAAAAGCAGAAGCCCTCCCACGACACGTGCAGCAACTGGCCAAGCAAGAAGCCCGCAAACGTGCCGGGCGACGGATTGAGCGTCTCAAGCCACGTGTATACGATAGGCTGGATGAGGACGAGCAATGCCATGTCAAAACCCCGAAGCACGTCGAGCGACTGCAAGCGTTGCGGCTTACCAGCAGCTACTGCTGATGTGGTGGTGGTTATAGAATTGTTGCACATTGTTTCTATACTATTTGAGGGTTACTGTCTCTTGACAAACTTCACACTTGACGTGCTTGCAGGCATAGCGTCTGTCTTGCTTACAGCAATGTTGACGCCCAAGCTGTTGCGGCCTGTAGTCTCGTCCCACACGCCATTATTGGCAAGGCGCACCGAGTACATTGCATTAGCGGCAAGCGTCTCGCAGGCATCAGGCAAGGCAAGATACAACTTGTAAGAGCCGTCCTGGATGTCCGTAGGCAATGCCACTGTATGCTCTACTATGGATGTCTTGGCAGGCAACCATGTACGTGGATCGTCCGGAAGTGTGGCTACATACTCGGTCGTGCCGTCGGCCGATACAAGCACCAGCTCCACCTTGCGCGGATTGTACATAGCGGCAAAGCCCTTGTTCTGTAGTATGAGCCTTATGCTTAGGTCGCTGCCCGCACTATGCTTTGTAGAGAAGGTTCCCTTGACAAGCTGTATGCGGTAGCCAAGACAGTTGGCTATGGTTGTTCCTACCCCATCCTTCTTCCAGCTGTTGAGCACCTTCTGGTCGTACAGGTCGTTAAGGAACGACCAATGCAGCTTCTTCAAGTCGCCAACGGCATCGGCACCCTTGCTTATTGCCGCATCCGCAGACGGCAGACAGGTCTCGCCTCCAACGGGCAGATACAGACCGTCGGTGGCAAGATAAGCCTTGTCGGCAGCCACGTCCTGGTAGGTACCCATGTTGGTGGCGTCTGCCATAAACGCATCGTTGTGGTGGGCTATGCGTGCCTGGGGGGTTGCCGTATGCGCGTGCTGTGCGTCAAGCGGAGTGTTAGACGCAAGATAGTCCATCTTATACTTTGGCGTACGCACCTGTACGCAACGGTCGGCGGGCAACACCTCAAGCCATTTCTTTATAAGCTTGTTGTACGACGACGTGTTGTTGAGCTTGTTGGTAGAATAGTACCACTCGCCCCATGCGCCTATAAAGCCAGCCTGTGCACAGGCTATAACGTCCTTGTTGTCGTTCAGCACCGGCTTGAGCTGGTCAAGATGCCCCAGTATCACGTCCATAGGGGCGTCCTCGCCCTCCTGCCTGTTGGTATAGGCAAAGCGCACGATAGCCTTTACACCAGCCTTGCGCACATTGGCAAAGTCGCGTCCTATCTTCGCCAAGCCGTCTTCGGGCAATGGGCCCTTGTTGTAGCCTGTAAGATAATACATCAGCATTACAAGCGTATTGCCCTTCTTGCGCAGCGCCTGCAAACTTGCAAGCGACACCTCCTTGGTAAGGCTGCCCTCCATCTGCGAGTAGTAGCCTCGCTCCGGATTGAGAAACGTCTCGTCGGTAGATGTGTACGACACCGACTTCAACACCTGCTTCTGGTCGGCAGGGGGTGTCGATGGGTCGTCGGGACCGTCGGACGACGAACTGCTGCAAGCTATCGCTGCCGTTGATACAGCGATAGCCAACAATAGGTTTAGAATATATTTATAAGTTCTCTTCATAATATTGTTTTTTACTTGTATACGTGTTTACTCGTCTACTTGTCTACAGACATCAATACTTCGGGTTCTGCGCCACCTTTCCCTTGCCGTCGCTTATAACCGACATTGGCAGCGGATATAGCTCTTTGTAGTCGGCGGCATAAGGCGAATCGTTGAGCCACTTTACCCAGTCTACAAGCTTGTGATAGCGTATGAGGTCGGCACGGAACTGTCCGTTCTCGCACCAGAACTCGTGCCAGCGCTCCATTAGTATGGCGTCAAGCAGCTTGTTGGAGTCGGTGTAGTCGGCATACTTCAGGTTGCCCAGTCCGGCACGGTTGCGCACCACGTTGACGTTGTCTATAGCCTCCTTAAGGTCGGCAGCCGTAGCGCCTGGCTTCTCGCACAATGCCTCGGCAAGCGACAGGTAGACGTCGGCATAACGGAAGATAATGAGATCGATGCTCGAGGCGCCGCCATTGCCCTTGACACCCGTGTCGTAGCCAAACTTCATAGGTATCGGGCCAGCCGCTATCTGCGAGCTTGGCGTGTCGCGGTCTATCTGCTCGCCGCTCGACGATGTGTATGAGGGCAGCAGATAGGTGCGGCGTGTGTCGCCAGCCTCGAACGAGTCGTAGAACTTCCAGGTGCTCGTAACGCACGACCAGCCGCTCGACATGCCGTTCTGGTTGAAGTCGGTAGGCAACGCCATCATGTGCCACTGGTTGATGTTGGGTCCCTCGTACGAGCATGGCAAGGCCCATATTATCTCCTTGTTGGCTGCGCCCTGGCCGCCCTGCTCGAACATCTTGGGATAATTGGGCTGCAGGCTGTAGCCATACTCCGACGCCTTAAGCTCGCGCGCAAGCGTCTCCACCCGGTTGAAGTATTCGCGGTTGCCGGGCGTAAGGCCCTCGGGGTAGCTCATGTCGGCTGTCTCGTGCAGATACAGACGTATTAGCAGCATCTTGGCGAGGCCCTTGCTGAAGCGGCCATACTCTGCCTTGCCGGGCATTGGCAGATGCTCCTCGGCAAACTTAAGGTCGTCCTCAATAAACTTTACCATCTCGGCTCTGCTTAGGCGCGACAGGCTTTTCTCCTCAAGCGGATTCTGCAACACCTCAAGCGGGGCTACCACAAGCGGGCCGTACATATCGTAAAGCAGATACGAGAGGAAGGCTCTTGCACAGCGCACCTCTGCCGAATAGCGGTTCTTAGCAATGTTGTCGAGAGAGCTTTTCTCTATGTCGTCAAGCACAAGCGTGCAGCGGCTTATCTTGTTGGCATATCCGTTGGGCGCGTCGCGCTTGTAGTAGAACCATGTTATGCCCTCCGACTCGGGAAAGAAGTTCATCTCGGCACATTGCTTCTGCTCGCCGAAGGTGCCCGTAAGCACACCCGTCATGGCGTCGTTAAGCATCATCACGCCACGCTCTGACGGTGTAAAGATGCCGTCCCACCAGTTGGGGCGCAACGGATAGTAGCACGACAAGACAAGCGCCTTGATGTCTTCCTCGGTCTTGGGGAAGTTAGACGGGTTTATCTCCGAATAGTCAACGGGGTCGAGGTCGGCGCACGACTGCATGGCGCTGAGCGACAGCGACGCGGCGAGCAACGTATATATCAATCTTAGATGTTTCATAGCTTTGCTTTGTTAGGATTTTAGAAGGTGATGTTTATACCCAAGCTGTAGGTACGGGCATTGGGATAGGAGGCTGAATAGTAGTCGGTCTCTGGGTCAAGACCCTCATACGGGGTGATGCAGAAGAGGTTGTTGGCGCTAAGCGACAGACGCACCTTCGACACAATGCCGTTTGTTGCTGCCAACCAACTCTTTGGCAAAGACCAGCCAAGGGTGATGTTAGACATACGGATGAACCATGCCTTCTGATAATACCAGTTGCCCGATGTATAGTTGTTGCCCCAACCATTGAACGAGCAAGGATACTTTGTAGAGGGGTTGTCCCATGTCCAACGCTTCTTTATCACGCTCAGGGCATTGTAGCCGTAGCGGGCAAGGTCGCCGCCACCAAGGCCGTACTGCATCTCGGTTGGATCCTGCATAATACGATCGAACATACCATTAAACTGGAAGCTGAGGTCGAAGTCCTTATACCTAAACGTATTGATCATACCTGCCATCCAACCCGGGTCCTGCGAACCGATAAGCACAACATCAGCATCGTCTATAATACCGTCAGGGCCACCAGTAAGTATAAAGCGTCCATTCTTGTCTACCATAGGCTGTCCGCTCTCGTCGCGCTTATAACCATTGAGGTCTTTTATAACTATCTCGCCTGGGCGTAGCTGCGGCTGCGCTGCTGGAACCTCCTCGCCAATCTGAAGGATGTGGTCGGCTATACGCGAGTAGATAGGACGTATAGGGTCGTCCACCTTCTCGTATACCGATGGTTTCCAATCGGATGTGCGCTCCTTCCAACGGTCCTTGTACTTGGTCCATGTAAGGTTGGTGGTCCATGTAAAGTTGCGTGTCTGTATGTTTGTGGTGTTGAGGGTAAGCTCGACACCCGTACTCTGTGTCTTGCCCATATTGGCCATTACAGACGAAACGTCGTGATAGTAGTTAAGGGGCTTGTAGTTGAGAAGGTCGCTCACCACCTTATGATATACCTCTACAGTAGCAAGTATACGATTGCGCAAGAAGCCGAAGTCGAGACCGAAGTTCCACTCTGTTGTGGTTTCCCACTTTAGGTCGGGGTTCTCGAGCTTGCCCTGGAACACACCAATATTCTGCGACTTGTCTTCCTTATTATAAGCCGCACTTGCATAATAGCTTGCAAAAGCATTGGTACCTACATCCGAGTTGCCGGTCTGTCCCCACGAAGCACGCAATTTGAGCATGGACAACCACTTGACGTTATCCTTTAGCCACTTCTCCTCCGACATAGTCCAACCGAGAGCCACTGACGGGAAATAGCCCCACTTGTGGTTCTTGGCAAACACCGAGGCTCCGTCGGCACGGAATGTTGCGGTGAGCAAGTAGCGATTCATAAGGATATAGTTGGCACGGAAGAACGCCGACTGCATCTTGTTCTTTGAGAATCCAGACCCTACAATCTTGTTGCCTGTGCCTGCCCCCATATTGTTATAGGTAAAGCCGTCGGTAAGGAAGTTGTTGTTGCCAAGATTGTTGGTGTCGTAGTTGAACTCCTCGTAGGATGTACCGCCAAGGAGCGACACGTTGTGGATGTTGTTGAACGTGTGGTTCCATGTGGCTGTGGCTTCAAGCAGATACTGGTCGTTGGCAACATTGGTTATGCCTGCGTTGCCCTGTGTAGAGTTGCCCCACAAGGTACACTTAGGCTCGTATGTCTTGCGCGATATATTGGCATGGTCTATTCCGGCATTGACACGCAGCGTCAGGTCCTTAAACGGTTTAGCCTCAACAAAGACGTTGCCAAGCAGGCGGTCGGTTCGTCCATGGTCTATATTCTGCAACAGCGAGTAGGGGTTGGGCTGTGTACCAAGAAGCGGGTTTACGGGATATGTGCCGGTGGCCTCGTCGTATGCCTTGATATTAGGTCCCATCTGCACTGCCGAGCGTATGATGCCCGACTTCTCGTACTGTGCCGAACCAAGCTGTGTGTTGTTGTTGTCTATTCGTGTGAGTGTAAGGTTGACGCCCATCTTGAATATATTGAGGAAACGCTGGTCGAAGTTGGTCTTCATGGTGTAGCGCTTCATACCCGAATTGCGTATGATGCCCTCATTGTCGTAATAATTGAACGATGCCATATAATGTGTGGCTTCTGTACCGCCCTGTATAGACACGTTGTGCTCTTGAATATGTCCGTTGCGGGTTATAAGCCCCACCCAGTCGGTACCTTTGCCAGCAGCGGCTATCTCGGCATCTGTGTACGGACGTGTATAGGCAAGACCGTCCTTTGGCGAGGCAATGGCCTCTTCGAGGGTCTTACCTCCCCATGGTCCTACCTGGTTCTCCCATACCCAATACTCCCATGTAGAGCGGTTCTTCTCTATCATCCAATCTTTAAGAGACAGGACGTCGTACTTGTCTGAATATTTCTGGTACGAATAGTTGTACGAATAGTTTACAGTGGCCTTGCCTTCCTTGCCCTTCTTCGTGGTTACTATAACCACACCGTTGGCGGCACGCGCACCGTATATGGCTGTGGCAGAAGCGTCCTTAAGTACCTCGATGCTCTCGATGTCGTTAGGGTTGAGGAAGTTGAGCACACCCTGTGTTCCGGCATCCATACGGTCGTTGCCACTGCCGGGCTGGTCGAGCTTGGCTATTGGGAATCCGTCGACAATATAGAGAGGGTCGTTGGAGGCATTAACCGAACCTGCACCACGTATGAGGATGTCGAGACCGCCACCAGGCTGTGCCGAGTTCTGACGCACATAGAGACCTGCCGCCTTTCCGGCAAGCGCATGGGCTGCCGAAGCCACACCTGCAAGTGCCACGTCTTCGCCCTTGACACTCGACACGGCTCCCGTGAGGTCGCGTTTCTTCATCGTGCCATAACCCACAACCACAACGTCGTCAAGAGTTTGCGAGTCGGGCTGCATACGGCACATCATCCTGTCGGAGGCATTGGCACGCAAGGTGTTGTATCCAAGATAGGTAATTGTGAGGACATTGCCCTTAGGCACATTGAGGCTAAAGTTGCCGTCAATGTCGGTTATGACACCGGTGTTTGTCGCCTTATCGTATACGGTGGCGCCAATCACGGGATTGCCCATCTCGTCGAGCACGCGTCCCGTAATCTTTGTAGCCTGCTTTTTGCCTTGTTTGGATGTATTAGTGTCGTTGCTGTCGTAGATAACTATCGACTTCTCCGACACCACCTTCCACGTAAGGTCTTTGCGCCCGAGCACAGCTTTAAGCACATTGGCTACGGTTGTGTTCTTGGCGCTATAGGTAATGTCGGCCTTGCTGTCTATCGTCTTGTTCATAAACGAGAAGCGATAGGATGTCTGCCTTTCTATCGACTTGAACACTTGCTCAAGTGTGACATTCTTGACGTCGATACTTACTTTTTGGTTTTGAGCCGAGACTGCGAGAGAGCCAAGGCAGAGTGCCAACGTCAAAAGGCCCCGGTTAAGATTGGGTTTTTGTTTCATGTTCAGTACTCTTTTGTTTGTTAATAGTTATTGATATAGTTAATAGATATTCGTAGTGATATTAGTTAAGGCAATTTAAACATGAAGAAGTACCTCACATAATAGAATATTAACGTTTATTTAACATTCTTCTCCACATACACCGTCTTTCCGATGATGTGCGAGCGCAATCCGCACGAAAGGTCTATTATCTCGAGATTGTTGTTAAGGTCGACAGAGCTGAGTGTTCCGGTGAACAGCTCGTGCTGGTCTACCTGGCTGTTGACAACAAACTGCTTGCGGAACTGCTGTCGCATCTGGGCAAACACTATGGACAATGGTGTGTTGCGGAACACGAGCTCCTTGCGCTGCCAAGCCAAGTCAACGTCGCAGCAGTCGAGGTTTTCTATGCTCATACGGCCTGTTGTCTTGTCGAGCACTATCTTCTGATGTGGCTTCACCACTTGCGACTCCTTAAGCATAAGCGATGTAAACGACACGCTACCCTCAACAAGCACAAGCTCGGCTTGCCTCTCCTTGTCGCGGGCATTGAGGTTGAACTTGGTGCCGAGCACCTTCACTGCCAATCCGTCGGCATCCACAAAGAAGGGGCGACTCTCATCGCGCGCCACACTATAGAAGCCCTCGCCATCCATAGACACCCGGCGCTCGCTGCCACGAAACTTGCTTGGCACGTAGGTAAGGCGGGTGTTTTGGTTTACCGACACTTTGGTGCCGTCGGGCAGTGTTACCGTTGCCTGCTCGCCATGACCCGTACTTACCACTATGGCTTCGGCTGCCATCTGCCTATTCTCATAGTAGAGCATGCCTATTGCCACCATAGCCAATGGCAGCAACAACGCTGCCGCCATCTGCACTATGCGCAAGATACGACGGCTACGCTGTGCTGGCTGTGCCATCTGACCAGTGCCATACTGCTGACCAGCGCTATCGCCAAACAGACGGCTTGCCACACGTTGGTATAGTGTGGCACAGTGGGAGTTGTATATTGAATCGCCGGTACCGGCATTGTCTTTCTGCCAGTCGGCTTCGAGCAGTGCCGCCAATTGATTGTCGTCTCTTGCCGACAGTTCGTCGCGCATCTGCTGCAGTTCGCCTGGCGTCAGGCTGTCTGTCTTGTATTTATGTATTAAGCTGTCTGTCATATTATTATTTAGCTAATGTCTGTTTGTGTGCAACATTTGTTATAATCTCTCAAACCATGGCAGGCGTTCTATCGGCACATTGATAGTTATGGTTCTGCCTCCACGCCATACCTTGCCTGTGTCGTCGCGCCACTTGCCCTTGGGCAGACGCACGTCGCGCTGGTCGGCAGATGTCACTACTGGTGCTACAAGATACTTGTCGCCAAGCATGTATTGGTCTGTTATGCCTTCAAGTCCCTGTCCAGGGAAACTATAGTCCATTGCACGCACCATAGGCTCGCCTGTCTTTGCCATACGGCGTGCCTCGCTTAGTATATAATCGCCAAGCTGGCTGTGCCATACGGCATATCTGCGGCAAATGTCAAGGTGGTGCTTGTCGAGTATGCGCCACGGAGCTACGCTAAACTGCATCATCGGCATCATGGAATGAATCTGACAAGAACGCACAATAAGCTTTTGGTCGAACTTGTCGGGGTCGATGCCATAGAATGTTGTGAAGCTTCCGCCACCTATCATGTCGGGACAGGTATAGCCGTAGCCTTGCAGACCGGCGGCTATCATGCCTGGCACAAGCTGCCGCACGCCAAGCCACGAATAGTCTTTGTCGCCAAGTCGCTGCACAAGCGGGGCGTTGCCCTCAAGCCAGCATGCACGCATCTCATTATATGAGAACTCGCTGCCCAACTGCGCCCACAACTGTGTCTGGGCTACATCGTACGACTTTCCGTCGTATACGTCTACCTCGTCTTCCGAATAATAGCATTGGTCGCCTGCGTCAAACTTGAATCCGTCTATGTCATATCTCTGCTGAAGGTCGGCAAACTCGTGCTTAAGATAGGCTCTTGCCTCAGGGTTGCTTAGATCGTACACATGGCTGTAGCCGTTCCACCATGCCACCACAGCCGGCTCGTCGGTTCCCTTGCGCTTAAGGAAATAGCCTTTCTTCGCAAGGTCGCGGCCTTTCTTTGAGTCGGGCGATACAAACGGACACACCCACAGCATAACCTTGAAGCCCATATCATGCAGACTGTCTACCATTGCCTTGGGGTTAGGAAATTGCTCTGCACGAAATTCCCACACACCATAGTCTTGCTGCCAGTTGTCGTCTATCATCAACACACCTGTAGGAAATCCGTTGTCTACAATGCCCTTGGCATATTTCATCACGTCGGCTTGGTTCTGATTGTATACCAGTTCTATCCACGTGTTGTACGTAGGACGTGTGAAGAACAACTCGGGTGGTACGCTGCCTGTAGGCGGAAAGTGCTTCTGCATCACTCCACAATAGGCATCGCGAAGGGTCTTGCCATAGGTTTGCAGCTCAAAACTGCCTTTGTCGGAAGTCAGGTTTATTTGCTTGCCCTCTGCCTTCATCTTGAAAGGCCCACTGCACCATAAGCTACGTCCCTTGCTCGAAATAAGCAATGGCGACGTCTGGTTGTTAAGGTTATACTTGCGCTGGTCTATCTCTGCTTTTTTGCCGCCGCCATAGGGCATAGACAATCCCAAGCCGGTGGCAGCACCCCACCATCGCTCGCCGTCCTCAATGTTTATCTTTTCTGTAGTTTGGGCAGAAGCCACAAGTGCGCCAAAGGCTAAAGCTAATGTTAATATCTCTCTTTTCATATTTGTTCTTTGTTTTTAGGTTATTAGTATCAACCATCCTATTGTTGATTATATATAGGTATAGGCAATAGTATCTCGTCGGTATACCGAATTGTCACACAAAATTAACATAAAATAAGAAGAGAAGCACTATGGACTGTTCGGCAAGCAACTTCTTCAATGTTTTCAATCCGATACTTAGGTTGTTCTTTACCGTCTGTTCGCTAAGCGACAGGGTCTGGGCTATGTCGCGCACGGCAAGATTGTCGAAGCGCGAAAGCTCTATCACCCGCCTTTGTGTCTGCGGCAACTTGTCGAGTTGCTGGCGCACCACACGTAGAAACTCGGCATAGTCGAAGTCGGCATCGGTTGCACGGTCGCCACTTAGCCGGTCTCGGTAGTCTATAAAGTCCTCGTACACCGGGGCCTTGGCATTACGGCGCCAGGCATTTATCAACTGATGGCGTACGCTGATAAAGAGCAGAGCCTTGAGCGAATTGCGCTGACGCAACTCTGTGCGGTGGTTCCACAGCCATATAAAGGCATCTTGCACTATCTCGTCGGTCTCGTTGCGGCTCTTTGTGTATTGCAGGCAGAAAGCGTAAAGACGGGATGCGTAAAGATCGTAAATATGCCTGAATGCAAGTTGCGAGCCTTCCACAAGCATACGGATAAGCGCTGCTTCTGAAGATTCGTCCAAAGGTATGCCTTGTTTGTCTATTCTCATAGTTACGTTCCTGTTTTTTAAAAAAGCTACGGGGTATGCAGACACACATATTAAGTATGTCGACATACCCCGTCGTTTATATTGTTATTGGCTTATTACAGCTGTGCCAACTCCACTACCTTGTCTACGGCAGCCGACAGACCATCCTTGTTCTTGCCACCTGCCTGGGCAAAGTGGGGCTGACCGCCACCGCCGCCCTGAATGAGCTTGGCAGCCTCGCGTACCATCTGGCCTGCATTGAGCGAGTGGTCCTTAACAAGGTCGTCGCTCATGGCTACGTTGAGCATTGGCTTGTCGTGAGATACGGTGCCTATAACGGCAAGCATATTCTGGGCCACTGCCTGACGGAGCTTGAACATCAGGTCCTTGGCGGCTGCCGGCTCCATTGGCAATACGGCTGTTATCAGCTTTACACCGTTCACCTCGCGAGCCTTCTGTATAAGCTCTGTCTTGGTGCGCTCTACTGCCTGTGCCTGGAACTGCTCTATGTTCTTCTTCATTGCGTCGTGCTCCTCGATGTACTTGCCGATGACTGCCTGGAGGTCCTTGGCGTTGTTGAACAATGCACGGATTGCCTTCATACCGTCCTCGATGTTGTACATCAGCTCCTCGCACTCCTTGCCTGTCTTTGCCTCGATACGGCGGATGCCGGCGGCTACGCTGCTCTCCGAGATTATCTTGAAGAAGCCTATGCGACCTGTAGACTTGGCGTGTATACCGCCGCAGAACTCGCAGCTCGGACCGAAACGTACCACACGAACCTTGTCGCCATACTTCTCGCCGAAGAGGGCAATGGCTCCAAGCTTCTTTGCCTCCTCAAACGGTGTGTCGCGGTGCTCGTCGAGCGGAAGGTCCTGACGTATAAGGTCGTTCACCATACGCTCTACCTTGCGGAGGTCTTCGTCCGACACCTTAGTGAAGTGGGAGAAGTCGAAACGCAATGTTGTAGGCGATACAAACGAGCCCTTCTGCTCTACATGGTCGCCAAGAACCTGCTTCAAGGCATAGTCGAGCAAGTGGGTTGCTGTGTGGTTGGCAGACGAAGCCTCACGGGCGTCTACGTCTACGCAAGCCATAAAGTCGGCCTCAGGGTTCTTTGGAAGCTCCTTAACGATGTGGATAGACTGACCATTCTCGCGCTTTGTGTCGGTAATGGTTACAGTTTCGTCCTCGCTTACGAGCACCCCGTTGTCGCCTACCTGTCCGCCCATCTCGCCATAGAATGGGGTGTTGTCCAACACAAGCTCGTAATATGTATTCTTCTTCTGTGTTACCTTGCGGTAGCGCAGGATGTGACACTCGTACTCGGTGAAGTCGTAGCCTACAAACTGCTGCTCGCCCTCGCGCAGTATTACCCAGTCGGAGTTTTCTACGGCAGCGGCATTGCGTGCACGTTCCTTCTGCTTCTGCATCTCGGCGTCGAACTCGTCGGCAGCTACGCTAAATCCGTTCTCACGGCAGATAAGCTCGGTGAGGTCCAACGGGAATCCGTATGTGTCGAACAGGCGGAATGCCTGAACTCCGTCGAGCTGTGTCTTGCCCTGCTTCTTAAGCTCTTCCATAGCCGAAGAGAGGAGGTTGATGCCCTTCTCCAAGGTGCGGAGGAACGAGTCTTCCTCCTCCTTTATTACGTGGAGTATAAGGTCGTGCTGTGCCTTAAGCTCTGGGAAGGCCTCTCCCATCTCGCGTGTCAATACGGGGATGAGCTTGTAGATGAAGGCTTCCTTCTGTCCGAGGAATGTATAGGCATAGCGAACGGCACGGCGGAGGATACGGCGTATTACGTAGCCTGCCTTTGCGTTGGAAGGCAACTGGCCGTCGGCTATTGAGAATGCAACCGCACGCAAGTGGTCGGCACACACACGCATAGCCACGTCGGTATCTTCGCTCACGCCATACTTCATGCCTGTGATAGCCTCTTCTTCCTTGATAATTGGCTGGAAGATGTCGGTGTCGTAGTTGGAGTGCTTATCCTGCATGGCACGTACCAGGCGCTCGAAGCCCATACCGGTATCAATAACGTGCATTGGCAGCGGAACGAGTGAGCCATTGGCCTTGCGCTCGTACTGCATAAACACGATGTTCCAAATCTCGATAACCTGTGGGTCGTCCTTGTTTACAAGCTCGCGTCCTGGTGTCTTGGCCTTCTCCTCGGGTGTACGCGAGTCGAGATGAATCTCCGAGCAAGGACCGCAAGGGCCTGTATCGCCCATCTCCCAGAAGTTGTCGTGCTTGTTGCCGTTGATGATGTGGTCGGCAGGTACGTGCTTTGCCCAATATGATGCAGCCTCGTCGTCACGCTTCAATCCTTCTTCCTCGCAGCCCTCGAATACGGTTACGTACAGGTCGGCGGGGTTGAGCTTCAATACGTCTACGAGATATTCCCAAGCATAGTCGATGGCGCCTTCCTTGAAGTAGTCGCCAAACGACCAGTTGCCGAGCATCTCGAACATGGTGTGGTGATATGTGTCGTGACCTACTTCCTCGAGGTCGTTGTGCTTGCCGCTCACACGGAGGCACTTCTGGGTGTCGGCACGGCGGCGCGGTTCGGGCTCGCGTGTGCCGAGGATGATGTCCTTCCACTGGTTCATACCAGCGTTGGTGAACATCAGGGTTGGGTCGTCCTTTATTACCATCGGTGCGCTTGGCACGATGGTGTGTCCCTTCGACTCAAAAAACTTCTTGAACGAGTCGCGGATTTCATTAGCTGTCATCATAT
>ULYE01030950.1_pt1 | contig 33105 bp, 31 predicted proteins | sample 1961921 | NCBI WGS metagenome assembly ULYE01 (sample SAMEA4835856, study PRJEB28245) | human gut metagenome | biome: gut microbiome; material: fecal sample | place: Denmark | collected 2008 | reverse complement strand
TTGCCTGTGGTTATGGAGGCGACATGCCCGAATCTCTTTGCAACGAACTGCTCGACGACATAGACTTCTATTATAACAAGGTAAAATGTCGCAAAATAGAACGTATGCTGCCAGCACTAAGCAAAATGGTGATAGAAGAGCAAAACGATTTTGCAAAACAACATCCAGGCGTATTGTAAGACTTGCAAAAGTGCCTATACAAAGGGCTATGCCCTAAATTGAACACTAACCTTACGAATAAAATTCTATATAAGCAATTATGACAATAAATATATCTTTACTTCCTGCCGAACATGGTGATTGCATATTCGTTTCTACATATGATTACAATGTTCTCATAGATGGAGGTGTCGCCCAAACTTATCAGGATTTGCATGACAGAAGAGATCCAGATAAACCATTGAAACAGTTGATAAACAAGTTGCATGAAGAGAATAAGCATATAGATTTGCTTATTGTTACGCATGTTGACGATGATCATATAGGAGGAATCATAGAATGGTTTGAAGATGAGTTCCCTAAAGAAGATTTTGTGAGAGAAATCTGGATGAATGACGATGTTATTCTATCCGATAAATCCAGTTTGCAAAATTCTCCAACCCAAGCAGGGAAACTACTTGAATTGTGGAGAGACAAAGGACGCTGCTATAATAATAATATAGTGCAAGGAGAAGAATTTGATAGAGGACCCTTCCATATCAAAGTGTTAGCACCATTGTCAAAATATCGAAACAGTATTGCCGAGAAGATAAGTGCTTCATTACAAAATACAGGTACTGCCAATGGTACAGATTCTGTCTCATTAAAAGAATTAGTAGCTCAACCATGGAAGAATGGAACCCTCACAAAAGAGAATAGAGCTTCCATTGCTTTTGAACTCTCTACAATAGATGGTGATAAGGTATTGTTGCTTGGTGATGCTCATATTAAAGATATTATGAATGGTCTTGATTATTTTTACCCAAAGCAAGATCACCCCATCAGATACAAAATCATAAAACTCTCACATCATGGTAGTAAGAACAATTTTAGTCCAACCTTTATACAAAAGGTACATGCAGATACTTTTCTTGTTTCTACCAATGGAGATTTCTTTGGGCATCCAGATAAAGAGGTTATTGCTCAAATAATCTGTAATACAGATTCAATTATAGGCTTCAATTACAGAGAACGTAAGGATAGCTTGTTTACTAAGCAGGACTTTATGGATTTCCCTAATTTGAAGGAACGTGTATTTACCACTATATCATGCTTGGAATAGACGATATAAAACAGAAACTTACAGTCAGGGTTAATGATGGAACAGGGGTTCTTGTTTCTCCATTAGACAAGGACATTTTGTATGTATTTACATGCAGACATGTTGTGTTAGATGAAGGTAAAAACATATTGCCAATAGACAATATTTCCATCAGCTATGATGAGGCTAATAGTAAACAGGCACATGTCTTTACCATTCAAAGTGTTGAAGTCTCCGAACAAGTAGACAATGATATTGCATTATTGGTTGTGAAACGTGACATAGATATTCCACATCTTTATATATCTTCTGATAGAATAGGATGTTTTCATATAGGCTTTCCAAAATCTCGAAAGAACGCAGAAGATAAAATAGGAAATACCTTGGTACTGCATATTGCACATTTTGATAGTAACAGTGAAACAGATATTGTTGAATATCAATATGATGTAAATAATAAAGAAAATGAAATCAAAGGTATGTCCGGAGGTGGTATTTTCAATAAAGATTGTAAACTGGTTGGTATTCATACTCAGTCTGCCATGCATGACAAACAGGAAATGCTTGGCAAGTGTGGAATGATACCGATATCCCTCTTTTTGCAACTTATTGCTGAAAAAAAGTTACCGCCAGTCCTTAAATTTGATTTAAGTTACTTTGGCAAGATGGTTGGATGGGTGTTTGACTTCAGCTGTGAACGCTTTGTAGACGATAGAACTGCTCAATTTACATCTGATTTAGACCAATATAAAGCCATAGTTGAGCAATGGTCTCCTATTCGGATATTTGATGTATTGATAAAGAAAGGTAAAATCAATGAAGGAACAAAATTGGAAGGCTTGGACCAAAGATATTGGCAAGCATTCACCTTGTTTATAGTTGGTGTTATAGCCTTGCTTGACTTGAATGAGCCTGATGGCGAAAAAGCAATAGTCTCTTTGTATGAGAAATTCCACTATTGCTATTCCAACGAAGAGTTGGATGTATATGATGTAAGGGAAAAACTTGAAGCCAAGTTGGTTGTTGGAAAAATTAAGGGAGCATATCTTGTAGTGGGTGGACTCAATAAAACCGTATTTTATGGAAACTATGCTGCTCCAAAAGCACAGGTACCCGACCTTAGAAAGGCGGAAATCATAGAAGAAAATGATATTTCAAGGTCTCGTTCAAATGTATTCAATCAGATGACAATTATCAATAATAACATCTTTGAGACTGCTGTCAAGGATTGCGCCAATACAATAAAGGAAGTTACGATAGAACATTATCGTAACAAGTTGAAAGAAATTATAGAAGTGTAGGTATGGAAATCACTCTTGATGTTTGGAAAAAAGACTGTTTTGGAATCGGTCGGGAATTTGTAGTTGCTGTAACCCCAGTTCTAACAGAAAAAGAACTGCGCCAGTATTGGAAAGATTTCAGAAATCTTCTTATTCATGACTACCAAATTGAAGATATAGATGAGTTTACTCGTTGGAACTTCTATCTTTTTTATGTTGTTCCAGACAAAAACATGATAGACCGTTCGCTGAAATACAAAATTGAGCATGATACAATATCCTCTCGTAAAATTATAGTCAACGAAAGTGACATAAAAGAAGGTGCGGACAATTTAATAGACCTATACATAAGGTATATTATAAAACCTACAGAGCAAATGAAAAAGGGATTTGCAATGTATGACAGTAATCCAGAACTCTTAAAGATATATCAAAGCAATGAAGATAAATAAGGTGAACATACATGCTTTCCGACTTTTTGGAGATGAGTCGGTTGATTTTTCTGCTAAAAAAGATAGCAGAAAAACAGCAAACTTTGTTGCTCTTTATGCTCCGAATGGATTTGGCAAGACAAGTTTCTTCGATTCAATGGAATTCTGTATGACAGGAAAAATTCATCGTCTTGATGATAATCTTCCAGAAAATGCCAGTGAGGACAAATCTCATTCTGGCAATAAATCTTTTATACATAACAAGGATTTACCAGAAGAGCATATAAAAGTCGAAATGGATTTCGACGACAGAAATTCTATCGTTAGAACTTGCAATCCAGATGAAGAATATCAGATATTACAAGGTGATGGAGAAAACGCATTTTTCACAAATGCCATTCTGTCACAGGATTTCTTCTCTGAATTTATTTCAAACAAGGATGCCAAAAGTCGTTTCGAGATATTTACGAAAAGGTTTAGGGAAACTGAAGGATTGTTGGATTATAGGCTTTGGTTAAAAGAGAAGTACACAAGCAGTGGGCGCCAAATCACTTCATTGGGCAGACAAATAAAGGATAAAACAGCCCAATTGAATCAAGAAATTGTAAATGTAGATTTGAAGGCAAAACTATCAGATGTCTTAGTCTCTTTAAAATCTGTGGGTATCTCTGTTGATATCAAAGAGTCTTTCTCTGACAAATACTTGAAGGAACTCATGTTTCAAGCAGAGATTTGGCAGGAACAAGCTTCTAAACGTCATGAGGTGCTGGTATCATTAATTACTGCTTACCAGAAAGTGGAAAGCGGTACAGATGGATTGAGCAGTATCTATCAGCTTCCTTCACTTGTTGAAAGAAAGAATGCAATTCAAGAAGACGTGAATGACCTTTTGCATCGTATTGCTGACATTAAAAGATATACGGAATTGTCTGAACAGTTGATTAGACTGCAAGAATTTGAAGTAGAATCAAAAGGAAAAAGTAAAAGGTTAGAATTCTTGATAGCCCATTATTTGCAATTCTGCGAAATAGTCAAAGAATTAACAAGTAAGGAGCTATATGTAGAAAAGCAAAATGCCCAAATTGAAGAAGTTTTAAAAAGTAAAGATATAACCGCCAAGCAATTGTCTCTTTTGCAAGATGAATTGTCCAACCTTACGCGAAAACAAATTGCTGTGATAGAGAAACTGGAGCATCTTCACGAGGGTTATAAGGAAATGAGCAAGTTAAGAGTTTCGCTTGATGAAGAGTCTAAAAGCTTGGCTATTGCTCAATCTAAAAAAGAAGATTTAGACAAGGAAGTTTTATCGTTACGCAGCAAGTTAAGCAAACTTCATTCCCTATACGAATCCTTATGCGAACGAAAAGTTAACTTGACTGATAGCCTGTTCGTGAAAGAAATGAAAGTCATTGCTGATGTCTTACAAAAAATCGGGAATATAGACAAGGAAATTAAAGATGTAGATAACGCGATTGCGGAAAAGAAAACCTATCTTGGGGATATAGAGACTTTAGTTGCCAATTCACGTGCTATTCTTTCTAAAATAGAAGGAGGTGTGTGTCCTTTGTGTGGCTATGATTATCATTCTCAAGAAGTACTTTTAAAAAGTATATCAACGAATACAATTGTAGAGAAGTCCTTGCAATTAGATATTCAAAAGAGAGAGCTTCTTGTTTCATCCAAGATAGAACTTAACTCTGAGAAGGAGAAACTTTTTACAGATTTAATAGCCACTGTTGATGAACATTTGCAGAAAACAGAGATTCTACTTAAGGAATCAAAATTTAATTTTGATAAAATAACCAAGAGTATAACTGAATTGACTATTGGGATAGAAAAGAAACATAGTCGTTTAAAAGAATCATACACCGAGTTGGTAGATATTCCTGAAGACAAAATACGACAAGTGTTAGAGTCTAATAAGGAACAGTATAATAATAGCATTCTTGAAAAACAAGGTTGTTTGAAATCCCTTAAAGGTGAGTTTTCTAAAAAAGAACTTCAACTTACAGAAATTAAAAAAAATATAGAAATAGCATATAAAGAAATTACAACTATCAAATCTGGCGATTTCTATATGGGGTATGTAAGCAAGTTAGAAAATGTTCGTGTGACAGATGAAACGTTTACGCAATGGAAAGAAACGCTTAAAGAGGAAAATATAAAACAAGAAAAGATAAAAGCGGAAATTCAAAAAAACAATCAAGAATTGGCTATTCTGAAAGAAAAGAAAGTGCTTGTAGAACGAATAGATGTTTTACAAAAGCAATATGATGAAAGAATAGCGCAAATACATAAAATTGAGAAGGAAAGAATACAGATACTAGATTATCTTGAAACAGAATGCCGTTTAATCGATACTCATACTCAATCTTCTGATCAGGAAATTGTCTCTAAATTTGAGTATGGACTCAAGCAACAGAAGACCTTGAAGGCAGAACAAGAGAAACGGCAAATGGTATTAGGTGATTATATCTCGGTTCTGCACCTTATTGAGATATTTCTGGGTAATAAACGCATAGAGACAGAACTTTTTAATTTGAGAAAACAGGAAGAAAAGATAAAACATTTAAAGGAGTCTTTTAAGGAAGAGATAGATGGCATTCAACATTATCTTGAAAAATTCGTGGATAGTTATTTTGAGCTTGACCTTATCAATAGGTTGTACAATGCCATTGATCCTCATCCCGATTACAAGGAGATACAGTTCAAATGTGATTTCAAGCTAAAAAATCCACGATTGAAAGTTTTAGTAAATAGCAGGGAAGATGGAAAAGAAAGTATTGTGCCAAACTTGTATTTCAGTACTGCCCAAATCAACATTCTTTCTTTTTGCATATTTCTAGCAAAGGCATTGTTTGCAACCGATGATGAAGGAAAAAGCATGGATTGTATATTCATTGATGATCCTATTCAAGCTTTGGATGACATCAATATCCTTTCCATCATAGACCTTTTGAGAAATGTTGCCTTTTCAATGGACAAACAGATTGTATTGACAACACATGATCGTAACTTCTTCGAATTGTTGCAAAAGAAAGTACCTGATACACTTTTCAACTCTCGTTTCATAACGTTGCCAGAGCGTGGAAAGTTTGCGTATGTCTAACTTCTAAGAATACGATATGACAACATATAAATATAAAGATGGAGATAAAGAGCTTTTTGCTAATGAAATGGATGAGGTTGAGAACGTATCTTATAGGGATACGGTGATTAAATTTCAAGCTTCTTCAATAGCTCCAGTTTTGAAAGCATACCTTGATAAAGATAATAAATGTACGTTTTCATACAATGATGACACTGTTTATAATGCTGCATTGGAGATTGCAGAAAAGACGTATGAAGACTTTATTAAAAGTAGTTTTGATAGTTGCTTCAATAACCTTTTAAAGAAAGAATTTAGCAAAAAAGAACAAATACGTCTATTAAAGGGTGCTCAACTCACAGAAACTCAATTATCTTCTTTGTTCAACTTTGCTGAAGAATGTGGGTATAAGTTTAGCCATTATAAATGGCAAGGCGATCCTAAAAGTGTAAAAGAAGAGAAACTGCCTTCATTTATGCATCTTAAAGATGATGGCTCTGTAGAATATGTTGGTGACACAACTTTAACAGAAGGTCAAATGCGAACAATCATAAATCAAGCAGATGTTTTGATTGCGAGAATATTTGATAATGGTATTCATTGGCATTGCTTTTTACAAACATATAAAGGTTTGAAAGGAATGGAATCTGGTATACAAGGCAGCAGACCGCACTTGCATTATCTTTCAGATTCTTTCGGCATATCAAGAGACGATTTGGTGAAAATGATAAAAATGGGTAGATACCCAAATACCCCTGTACATATCCCTTTATTAATAGATAAATCTGAAGACTAAATTCAAAATGTCAACTCAAACATTAAATTTCGAAAAGTGGTGTCGCTATATAAGGAGCTGAAGAATAAAGAATGTTCAAATAATCGTGGATATTATGAATGAACAACAATACAACGAATTGCTGAAGACCTATACCAAGGAGGCTTTGGCAAACATGATAAAGGCAGATATACGCAATAGGTTTCCTGAACCTTATGCAAGTATGTATTGCCAGCAGTTTGATAATTTCAAGAATGTTGCAGACTTCTTTGAATTTGCTGCAAAGTTAATGAGGAAATATCAAATTCTCAATAGTAACGGGCATTAATGTTAACTCTACGCCTAGCCTTGGCAACAGTGAATCAGAAAGTTAATTCATGACAAAATTACTTCCTTACAGTCTGTGGCTCCAAGGACAAATCTCGTGGATAATTCGTGGCCATTCGTGTTTAAAGACAAAGACGATCAATTCACAATTGACCAACTCACAATCGCAGGTGTAGCTGTGACCAACTCGTAACTCGTAATTCCTAACTCCTAACTCCTAATTTTCTTTATGGCTATAAGTATTGCTCCATTACCGAGCGGCTCATTACCAGTAAGATTCTGAGTTCTGATCTTGATAAGCTCAAGAAGACGGCATTTGAATGTATGAAAGATTACATCGAACACTCTCAATTTTCTAAAGAAGAGAAAGAGGAACTGAAGAATAACTATGAGCATTGGACTGACGTTACTTTAGATGGTATAAAACAAAGGTTGCGTGATAGTGACAAATTGTATGAATAAGCAAGATACCCCAAGAATGAAATCAATACTCAACACTCTTGCTCTGGCAAGCGTCTCTACGAGCCGAGCGCAACACTCAAAAATGCAAAGTCTTCGCATTGAGCGTTCCTATGATAAGTAAGACAATGAGATGGGAAATATTTGCTTTCAAATTGAAGAATACAATGTTTGAAATACTTAATATACAAGCGAAATTATTAACAACACAATATATAGGCACTTGCAAAAGTGCCTATACAAAGGGCTATGCCCTAAATTGAGCACTAACACAAATATCATGTTATGCATAATTATAATAAGGTAGAGAAAGAAATATTTGTTTTGTTGAGAGACCAAGATGTCAGAGACATCAAGCTTCTTGGCAATACCATTCAAAAGGCGTTTTTCCGTACAGATAAGACCGCTATGCTGGTAGATTGCGCGAATCACAAGGCTAAGTTGTTCTATTCTATACGAAAGCCATACAATCATGAGGATAGAACGGTATTTGCTCAGTTAGTCAGCTTGCTCAATTTTATAGAGGTTCTTGAAAAGAAAGGACTAATTTATCTTCAACCATCCAATGCAGGATGTGAATTGTTCTTTTATGAGAATTTTAAGCATAACTTTCTTCATGGCATTCAGAAGAATTGTAATGTAAAGGAGACAATATCCCAACAAGAACAGATTATTTATGATACTGATGAATATGAAGTGTTAGATGTACAAGGCGTAAAGATGCCAAAGATAAAGTCAGACTTCCTTTTCATCACAAAGGATGGAACTCGTATCATGCAATCAACAGATGTGTCCAGTCTTTATAACCGAATATATAGATTGCTCTGTAGCCGTGCATTTCCAACATCTGCCCTGTCACGTTTTATAGATAATAGCTATTGTCTTGACGAAGAAAAGAGAAGTATCAATTCTCTTCGATATGCCAAAGCAAGTTTATTCATAGCAATGTTGGCATTGTTAGTATCTATGCCTTGCATCTCTGTTTGGTACTCAAACCAACATGCTTATTCAACAATTGATACTGTGCAGTACAATACATTGATAAAGAAACTTAATGCTATAGAAAAGAATGGGAAAGCGACAGATATAAACTTTAAACAGAAAGAGAATTGTAACATAAATTCAAAAAAACAAAACATTTTTAATGACAAATCAAACATCAAATAACAATAAGCGGATAGCTAAGAATACGCTGTATCTCTATATGAGAATGTTGCTGTCCCTTGTTGTGCAACTATATACTTCAAGAGTTATTCTTAATGCTTTAGGTATTAGTGACTATGGTATATATAATGTAGTAGGTGGCGTTGTAACAATGTTCTCCTTTATGAGTGGTACAATGTCAACAGCAGCCCAGCGGTTTATGTCGTATGCTATAGGACAAGGTAACATAAATGAATTGAGAAGGACATTTGTTACATCACAAATCATTCTATGGTTAATAGCTTTGATAACACTTGTAGCTATAGAAATAATAGGGATGTGGCTGTTGTTTAATCATTTAACAATCCCTGATGGTAGAATGGTTGCAGCAATATGGGTATTCCAAGTTGCAGTGATATCGATGTTTATCACGATAATAAGTGTATCTTATAATGCAGCATTAATTGCTCATGAAAAAATGTCTGTATTTGCAGGAATCAGCTTGATAGATATTTTTTCAAAATTGGGTATTGCTGTTTTATTGTTACAGTTGCCAACATCCGTAGATAAATTGATAGTATATTCTGTATTGCTGATGGTTGTTGCTGTCATTATGAGAATATGTTATACAGTATATTGTAAACGACATTTTGAAGAATGTACTCATAATAAATACAAGTATGATAACGAAAAAATGTCACAAATGCTATCGTTTTTTGGATGGAACACAATTGGAGCATTGTCTTATGTATCAAAGGAACAAGGTGTTAATATTCTGATAAATATATTTTTTGGTACAGTGGTCAATGCAGCACGAGGCGTAACGACTCAAGTAACAGGTGCTGTGCAAGGATTCATAACAAACTTTCAGGTTGCAATGAATCCGCAAATCACAAAATATTATGCTCAGAGAGATTTTGATAATCTTTTTAAGTTAGTGCAAAGAGGTGCTAAATTCTCGATGTTTTTATATTTCTTTTTGGCTTTGCCCCTTTTTATAGATATTGAATATATTCTTCAGCTATGGTTGGTAGATGTGCCTGAGCATACCGTTTCGTTCATTCGACTGACATTTATCCTAATGATGATAGAATCACTCTCATCGCCAGTTATCACATGCTTGTTAGCTGTTGGCAAGGTAAAGTGGTACCAGATCATTGTAGGAGGATTGCTTATAATGAATTTACCTGTTTCTTATGTAGCATTGAAACTTGGGGCTAAGCCTGAAACGACAATTGAAATAGCTATCATAATCTCATTTGCAAGTTTGCTTATAAGGCTTTTCATGCTTAATCGTTATATATCTTTCCCTGTAAAGGACTTTACGACGAAGGTTTTAGGAATAGCATTAATTGTGGTTGCGCTGTCTTATGTTCTAAGCAATTCAGTTTATAATTTGATTACTGTAAATGGTTTCATACGGTTAGTTTTAACCGTTGTGATTTCTTGGATAATATCAGGTGTTGTTATACTGGTAGTAGGAATGAATAAGTCGGAGTGTTTTATGATAAAAAATGCGGCAATCAAAGTATTAAACAAAGTAGGAATAAAAAAATGAAAACAGTAGGAATAGCAACTATACATGCGATAAACAATTTTGGCTCATTGCTACAAGCTTTTGCCACTCAAACTGTTGTTGAAAGACTTGGGTATAAAACTTCTATAATAAACTATAAGTATCCAAATGAATACCATTTTTCTGAGTATCAGAAGAAATCTCCATATGCGGCTTGCAAACAGAATTTAGCTATGCGGCTAAAGTTGGCATTATATGCTCGCACATGTATGAAGAAAAACGCTCAGAAGAAACAAATGTTATTTCAGAAGGAAAGAAAAAAACTATTGATAGAAACTCAACTCTATCCAACTATACAGTCGTTGCATGAGAATCCACCAAAGTTTGACATATACTTGACCGGAAGTGATCAGGTTTGGAATCCACGTTATATGTGTAGGGATAATACTTACTTTCTTGATTTTATTAACGACGTACCTAAAGTTGCATTCTCTGCAAGTTTTGGAACAACGTCATTGACAGAAGAAGAGAAAGAGTACATGCGTCCTTTACTCGGTCAATATAGCAGTATTTCGTTACGCGAGCAATCGGGTGTTGCTATGGTAAAGGATATTTGTGGAAAAGAATCCCAATGTACGTGCGACCCAACTTTATTGCTTTCAGGTGAAGAGTGGGGAAAGTTTTTTGATGATGAACCGATAATTAAAGGCGATTATATTCTCTGTTATATATTAACGTACACGGCCAACCCTTATCCATATGCTACAAAACTTATCAAACATATACAAAAGCATTTGAATAAGAAGGTTGTAATATTGGATGAAACAGGACGTTATTGGCTTGATTTCAAATACAAGTCTTTTAGAAGTTATGGACCAAGGGAAATTATAAATCTGTTTAGGAATGCCTCTTTTATAATTTCCTCTTCATTCCATGGAGCTGCTTTCTCTGTTAATTTTCAGAAGGATTTTTATTCTTTATTCCCAAAGGGTGTAAAAGATGAACGACAGGAAAGTTTACTAAAATTAATTGGAGCTGAAAATCGATTTATCCATGTCGGTGATCCGCTTCCTTCTCCTTCTGCATTCGAAATTCAGAATTGGGAACAAATATCTGAAAAGCTTAATGCTTATAGACGATATTCAATAAAATATTTAACTACAGCTTTAGAAAATGCAACAAAACTTACCAAATAGGGAAAATTGCACTGGATGTGCAGCATGTTATAATAGTTGTGCACATGGTGCAATAACTATGCAAGAGGATAAAGATGGTTTTCTTATTCCTGTTGTGAACGAGAGTAAATGTATTGATTGTAATCTCTGCACAAAGAAGTGTCCTGTTATTAACATACCACAATTTGAGGAAACGCATAAAAAGATATATGCAGCATATAATCTGAATAAAGAGCAACATCAAAAGAGCGCATCTGGGGGATTGTTTTCTGCCTTTGCCAATTATTTCTACCAATTAGAAAATGGTGTTGTATGTGCGTCTGCCTTTGACGAAAACTTGAATCTAAGAATAAAAACGTCTACTTGCAAAGAAGATTTAAAACAGCTTAGAGGCTCCAAGTATGTACAAAGTGAGCCAGGGCAAATTTATAAAAGTGTTAGAAAACTCTTGTTGGAAGACAAACAGGTGTTTTTCCTTGGAACGCCTTGCCAAGTTGCAGGCTTGCGTTCGTTTCTTGGAAAAGAGTACCAGAATCTTTTTACTATAGATTTGGTTTGCCATGGTGTTCCTTCTCCTCGGCTTTTTAAGTCTTATTTAAGATCTATAGGTGTTTCAGATAAACAAGAATATGAGAATTATTATTTCCGCAACCAAAATAATTCTGTGTATTTCACGAATTCTGTAAAACCTAAAGGTGAAAAATCCTGGGATATACCTCGCGAGAAACACAGTTATATTTGTGCATATCTAAAGGGATGGATTCATAGAGAATCTTGCTATAATTGTCATTTTACTGGCGAGCATCGCCAAGGAGATTGCACTATTTGTGACTTTTGGGGAATATTGTCAGGAAAGACACCGTTTAATGGAAAGGTATCAATGGGAGTGTCAATGGTAATGACAAATACAGAAAAAGGCAAGGTAATGTTTGACAAAATAAAGAATCAACTTTATTTTGAAGAAAAAACTTATGAAGATGCTATCATAGATAATCATAATTTGATACATCCTGATATTCGTCCTAAGGAAAGAGATTTTGTTTACGAAGAGTTAGGTTCTCTTAGTCCTAAAGAGTTTATGGATAAATACAATTGTATATTATATTCCCCAACTCCACTTTGGAAGAGAGTAATAAATAGAGTTCGTCGTTTCTTTATGAAATAATTACTGTAGTTATGCAAAATAATGATATGCCGAAAGTAAGTGTAATAATTCCCGTCTATGGGGTGGAGAAATATATAGAGCGTTGTGCTCGTAGTCTGTTTGAACAGACTCTTGATGGTATTGAATATATTTTTGTTGATGATTGTTCGCCAGACAAATCGATAGAGATATTGGAGCGAGTTGCTGGCGAATATCACTCTCGTTTAGTTGAGGAGCAAAAATTGGTTCGCATTGAGAGAATGTCAAAGAATAGTGGTTTGCCTGCCGTTCGTAAGTATGGTCTTCAGTTTTGTACAGGTGAATACATCATTCATTGCGACTCTGACGATTGGGTTGAGACGGATATGTATCGCTTAATGTATGAGGAGGCGAAGCGTACTGATGCTGATATTGTTATGTGTGGATATAAAGCAACTGATGGTGTACGTGTTTTCAATGAGTGTTATCATCAACAAACTAATAAAGCGAAACTCTTATCAAGTCTTCTTACCTTGCATGAATCATGGAGTGTATGGAATAAGATGTGCAAGAGCTCTTTGTATGACAGCGACATTGTATATCCCACTTTGGCTATGGGCGAGGATATGGTGCTTACTACACAAATGGTTCTTAATGCTCAAAGAATAGCTGTAGTAAATAAAGCATTGTATAATTATTTCTATAATCCTAATTCTATTACTAAGGTACAGTCGGAAAGTTCACGTTACAAACATTGGAAAGATTCAGCAGAAAATGCAAAAACTGTAATTTCTATATTTAAAAAGAAAGGATTGGAGCATGAGTATGCCAATGAACTTGTATATCTGAAATTCCTTCAAAAGGAATTAGCAGGTGATTTGGCAAGGAAAAAGAATTATAGTAAAGAATGGTTTGAAATGTTTCAAGAAATAAATTTGAGAGCATTTAGTAATCCATTTATATCTAATAGTAGAAAATTGAAATTCTTAGTAAAACTTTTGTATGCAGTGATTCTGAAAAATGTATGATTTTACAAACATATTTTTAAATTAACAACTAATAGTTATGACTCTTTATTATATTGTCTTTTTGTTGTCTATATGCTCTTTTGGTTTTTCTCGTAAGAAAGGAATTTATATTTCATGGGTAGTGTTTATTCTTATGTTTATTATGACTTTTTGCAGGGATTCAACTGTAGGAACTGATACTATTAATTATTTGATATATTCAGACGATCACAGACAATCAGAATATATAGTTAATTTTATTTCTTGGTTAATTATTTCTGGCGATTTAGATTCAAGAGGAATTATATGGGCAACATCATTGATTACATTTATTTTTTCTGGTTTATGTGTCTATAAATATAAAATAGATATTAGGTATTTTGTGTTGTTTTTTTTCTTATGCAATATTTTTGTTATAGGAATGAACATTTCTCGACAAATAGCAGCAGTTTCTATAGTAGCATTTTTTGTTCCATTTATAAATATTTGTAATATAAAAAAGAGTTTGTTCTTTTTTGTTGGCATTGCATTGGCTTATGGCTTTCATTATTCTTCTATATTTTGTATTATATTATATCCGATCTTAAGGTATGTAGATATAAAAAAGCAAACACTAGGAATGATAATGGTTCTATTGTCTCCATTGTTATTATTTAATATAATTCCAGTTGATTCAATTATGCAATCTTTAGTACCCAAAGAATACAATAGTTATAGTACAAGTTTGAGTCGAAATTTAGCAGTTTCTCTTTTAGGCTATGTGTATAAGTTGCTGCTTGTCTTTTTACAATATAAATTACTAAATACAATAAAAGATAATAAGATGTGTTTATTATTTGTATTAGGCGTTTTGTCATCAAATATTGGAATCGGAATGGATTCAAATGTTTCTAGGATATTTCTTATTTATTCTTTTTTACAAGTTATTATTTATTCACACATAGGGAGTATTACAAAATATGGTATAAGAGAAAAATGGCCATTGTTATTTATAATTGTACTCTCAACTTATTTTTGTTTTGTAGGAATACAGTCAAATCCAGATTTAAATAACTATCAGTTTTATAAATGAAAATACTTCACATACATACCAAGATGGTTTCAGGCGGTATAGAAGCTATTGTTTGTAACCTTGTAAATGAAATGTCAAAGTCGTATGATGTGACACTTTGTACAATATTTCAACCTACAGAAGACGATGTCTTCTATCGTAAATTAGATAATAAGGTAAAGAAAATAACTATAGGTAAGAAGAATTTTGGATTCTCCATTAAAGAAATATGGAAAATATATAGAGTCATCTCACAAGGACATTATGATGTAGTGCATATTCACGGTTGTTTTCAATACTATTTTCTTGCCATTGCTTTGCTGCATTCAAAGGTTAGGTTTGTATATACTATACATTCGGATGCACGTAAAGAAAATCAAACATGGGATTGGAGGCTTTTTAAACTTAAAAAGTATATGTTCGCTCATAGGTGGATGTGGCCAGTTACTATCTCTGAAGCCTCACAGCAGTCTTTTGAAGACCTCTACCATTGTCAAAGTCATCTGATTTTTAATGGTATTGCAAAGAGTAAAGTAGATACAACATCAAATAACGTGATTGACGGATTAAGAAAAGCAAAGAATACAAGAGTCTTTGTTCATGCTGGTAGAATCAGCGAACCTAAGAACCAATTGGTGTTATGTAAAGTCTTTAACCAACTTATTGCAAAAGGAAATGATGTCGTTTTGGTGATTGCTGGAAGTCCAGAGGAAAAAGCAATATATAAATCTATTGAGCCATATTTTTCAGATAGAATAGTCTACCTCGGAGAAAGAAATGATATTGCAGATCTTATGTCACATGCAGACGCATTCTGTCTGCCATCGTTGTGGGAAGGTCTTCCAGTGACACTACTTGAAGCCTTATCTGTAGGGTGTATTCCTATATGTTCTCCAGTGGGAGGTATTGTGAATGTTATTGAATCTGGAAAAAACGGATTGCTTTCAAAAGATTCTTCAGAATCAGAATATTTCATAACTGTAAATAAGTTTCTTAATATGACTGATAAGGAACGTGTTTGTATGAAAGAAAACGCATTGAAGAGCTTTGAAAAATATGACATCAAAAATTGTGCTAATCAATATTTAAAGATTTATACATTATGATACTAAAAAGCATATGTTATGTTGTTTATCAGTTAATAGGGCGTTATCTTCCAGATAATGACGGTAGAATAACGCTTGGCTCAACTTTTATCAGGCGTTTGCTTGTCAAGGGTTTTACAGGCTCTAAAAGTCATGGACTTTATATCAATAAGAACGCAACTATATCTCCAACCTTAGTAATAGGAAATAATTCTGGTATTGGAGCCAACTCCATAATAGGTAGAGGAACGACCATTGGTGATAATGTAATGATGGGACCTGAATGTTACATCTACACTCGCAATCATGCTTTCTCACGTACGGATGTTCCTATGAGAGAACAAGGTATGCAAGACTTTAAACCTGTTACAATTGGAAATGATGTCTGGATTGGTGCGAGGGTAACCATACTACCTGGTGTTAAGATCGGTAATGGCTGTATTATAGGAGCTGGGAGTGTTGTAACCAAGAATCTACCTGATTTTGCAATCGGGGGAGGTAATCCAGCACGTGTGTTGAAATATAGAAAGTAAGTAGCATTGCTTCCTTTGAGTATTGCGTTTACGGTTTACGTGATTTGTAAATTTTAAATATTAAAATGATTAGCATAATAATCCCTGTATATAAAGCAGAAACTTTTTTTGATGAATGTGTAAGTAGTATTCTTGCGCAGTCGTATGGAGATTTTGAGTTGATATTAGTAGATGATGGTTCTCCTGATAAATGTCCGGAGCTATGTGATAAATGGGCGGCAACAGATAGTCGAATTAAAGTAATTCATAAGCCTAATGGTGGCGTTTCGGCCGCTAGGAATTCAGGACTTGAAATAGCATTTGGAGACTATATTTGTTTTGTCGATTCTGACGACACACTTCCTGTGAATAGTCTTCAAGCTTTAATGTGTTCAATGGAGCAGAGTAATGTAGATGTTGTATTTGGAACATTTCAGTTCCAATATGGTGACAAACTATTACCTCATGCATCGCGTTTACTGGAAGGAAAATATTTATTTAAAGATGTATTGAAGGATTTTATTGATGATGGAACTTTGAGTGGATTTTTGCTTGGTAGTGCATGTGCTGCATTATACAAGAGGAAGGTCATAATGGCAAATCATCTACGTTTTATGGAAGGACTCAAAAATAACGAGGATGGCCTATTTAATTTTGAATTAGCACTTTTCGCAAATTCTTTTGTTGTGATTAATACTCCAGTTTATAATTATCGTCAAGACAATGCTCCATCAAAGCCCAATCGTATGAATGAGAATTTCGGAGAGAAGGTGTTTGATATATTGGATATGAAAGAGTGGCCTAAGGATAAATATGAATATGATATTCAAAAAGCAAGACGTAAAGTAACTTTGGCATGGTGGGATATACTACATTTTGCAACTGATTATTCTTTATTTAAGTCTCTGGTTTTCATTCGTAAGAAAATAACCCAACCAAACGTTAGAAAAGGAATAAACTATATGCGACCTGAAAAAATGAATCTGTATAAGCGTGTTATATTTTATTTGATGAAATATAGACTCTGTTTTACATTCTATTTCCTTTTGAAATATGTGATGCCAGTTATGCAGAAGAGGATTGCACGGTAACTCAATATCTTTTATCTGTTGAAATTGAAAACATTTAGTTCATAGATAATGCAATATTGAATTGAATTCGTTATCTTTGCACTATCCTTGCATTGACAGACCATAAGGTTTGTTTTTGACAATATTAAGTACATCAGTTAAATCTATAAATTATATGATTACTCTTGAGATAAGAAACATTGGACCATTACTGTCGGTATACTATATACGGGTGAGCAGTATTTCTTCGAATACGAATGTTTTGTCATACAAATGTACTCAAGTTATTTGACGAGATGGCAATAGAGTTCTGACAGTCATACTGTCATGGTTTTGATGTTATTAGACTTCTTCACTTTTTACTATATTATGTATTCTAGAATAATTCGTTTATTATACTCTCTAAGTTACTTCACGTTATTTGCGTTCTTGTTGGAAATATATAATGTTGCAGTTATTTGGGGTGAGATCTCAATATATTGGGATTTATGTAGTATTAGAGAGTTTTGCTTTATACATTATCCAGTTCTTATAATTGTTGTGTTATTGTGCGTTTCAAAAAGTATTTTGAAACGAGCAGAGAGAAACTTATCAAGAACACAAATCCTAGTAAAGAAGTCATCACCTTTTTCTCTTGAGTCTTGTTTATTAGTAGGGCAGTTTATACCATTCTTTACTTTTACAGAAAAGCTAATTGGTAAGAGTTCAACTACACTTACGTCTGTTTTGACAATTGTATTTATTTTACTTTTATCATTTTTGATGGATGTATATGGTGGGTTTAATATCTCTATGTTCTTCTTAGGATATAACCAATATAGAGTTTCTACAGATAGTACAGAATATTGGCTTATCAGTAAACGTAAGATAAATAATTTTTCAAGTAGTTTTACAGTAGTTGAGATTTCAGATAAAGTTTTAATGAGGTTATGAATGATTTTTTGTTTTTCATATTGGATGATGGTAGTATCAAACGTATCAATATAGAACCCAATACTTTGAATGCAGTTGTCGCTTTATTTTCTAGACATTTGGCAGAGTTTGTTAGTGATGATCTGACTCCAATATTGTTTGATGGGCAGTTTAAGCCGGAAGAAGGTGAAATACTATACGTTGATTTTGATTTACCAGAAGTGTTTTCTAAGATTCCTAATAATACAATTGAATATGATACAGCTGTATTGCCAGATGACAACCCTAAAATAATAGGATTATATCATAATGGTGACTTTTATTTTCAATGTTTTGCAAGGCATTATGTTGTTAAGCAAAGGAATATTGTTCTTCAAAAAGTAACCGACAATAACTATCGTCAATTTAAAGACAATTCAGCTTTTAATATAGAAGACAAAGTGCATGGCGTATATCATGATGGAAAATTTTATTTCTTTTCCTATAGTCAGGCTAAACAAATATTTGATTTGTCTTCGTATTATAATGATGCTACTGATGTTGATATAGAAGATACTTTTGCTTGTGATTTGTTCTTTGGAACAGATATTGAATGGCTTAAAAACAATTCCGATTCTGCGATGCGTAAGCAGATAACGCTTCTGAAAAAGTCAGGTTTAATCGATACAATAAAAGTATCATCAAAGGATTTTAAATCATGGGCTAAAAAAGCGGGAATAAACAAAGAGGTATACTCTTCAGGGCATGTCGTTTTTCCAAAAGACAAAAAACAATGTAAGACAATTTTGTCTTTTCTGAATGAAGACATTTTTGAGGGCATATTCTCTAAAAACATGTTTGTTAGCAACTCTAAACATAAAAGGTAGTATTCTGTCCGTATTTTGGCATGGATAGGGTGACCGACTGTATTCGTGTCTTAAATAAAGAAAATCGGTACAAAGTGGAATCTTCTCACAAATAATGTGTATTTTTGCATAAGATTGGCTGCACCTCAGCAATTCAAGTACACTTAATTGCATTCGGTTTGCACAATCTTTGCCATATTATATAACATAAAAATGATTGATATGTTTAAAAGACTCGCAATAAAAAATTTTAAGTCAATAATAGATCTGACTATTGAATTGGGACGGGTGAACGTTTTCATCGGTGCAAATGGCATGGGCAAAAGTAATGTGCTGGAAGCAATAGCTATGATAGCAGCTAATAGCCAAGATGAAATCGACTTGAACAAGTTGGTACAGGCTGGTGTGCGTATAGCACGCCCTGACTTGATGAGAAGTTCTTTTTATGGAAAGAAAACAGCTGACAATATAGAAATATGCCTTTCGGGATATGGCAATGAATATACTTATACAATATCTCCTAAAGACAAAGAGTATGTTATGACTCCTTGGACTGTTGATGTCAAGAGAACGGAGGTAAACCATGAAACATCTAATCGAGATAAATTTTCAGCGACGTTGTCACGATATGAAATATATACACCAATGTTGGATGCATTGCGTGGATTGTCACAGACTTCTTCTCGTTATCCAATAGGACTGCATGGCGAGGATTTTGACGTGTTGCTCAACATGATGTCGAAAGATTCTAAAGAAAAGATTGCAAGGGAAGCAAGTGAGTGTATATCGTGGATGGATTCTGTTGCATATGATGAAAACGATCTGTTGCGTCAGGTCGGTCTTAAACTTGGAAGAAGCAAGTCGCATTTGTTTTTCAAGGACAAGTTCATGCAAAAGAAAACGACAATGTTCTCAGCTGAAAATGCAAATGAGGGTGCATTGGTTATATTGTTCTATCTGACATTATTGTTGAGTGACAAAACTTCATCGTTTTTTGCAATAGACAATATTGATACAGGACTGAATCCTCGTCTTTGTCGACATTTAATGAAACTTATAGCGGAGATGACAGGAAAAGCGGATAAGCAAATACTTATAACAACACATAATCCTGCGTTTCTCGATGGAATGAACCTTCAAGATGACAATCAGAGACTTTTTGTTGTAAGCAGGTCGGATGAGGGTTATACCAAAATAAAACGTCTAAAGACCAAACCACTACCCGATGGTGATAAAACACGAATGAAATTGTCTGAGATGTGGATGAATGGTCTTTTAGGAGGTGTCCCCAATAATTTCTGAGAAATATGAGAATAGGAATTATAGCAGAAGGACGCGCTGATATTGCTGTCATTAAAGCTGTTGTAAAAGCGATTACTGGTATTGATGGTAGTGATATGTATGCAATCCGTCCAAAAGAAATCTTAGATGAAACGGATGGAGAAGAATTAAAGTTTAGCAATTGGGAATTGGTTTTGCAGTCATGCAATAATGAACAATTGCTTGTACCTTTCTTTGAAGGCATTGATGATGAAGCCATTTTAGTCGTTCACATAGATACGGCTGAAAGAGGAGAGAAAAATTATGATGTGCTTGAACCTCAACGGACCGGACACCCTAATTGGAAAGAATATAGCCGAGAACTTAGAAATAATGTAAAGATAAAGATAGAAACATTGATACCTGAGCGTCATAGAGATAAGGTTGCTTACGCTATTGCTATAGAAGAAACTGACGCTTGGCTAATACCATTGTACGATGCGGCAAAGCGTAGTGACTCTGCTTCGAATATAAATGCGAAGGAAAAGTTGCGAACTTTGATAGGGGCAATAAAAAAGAACGCTAAGTATATTGACACGACACACGACAACTTGAATTACTCTAATTTAGGAAAAGATTTGATAAAGGGTATAAAGATTGCACGAAAAGGGAACGAAAGCCTTAATCTTTTCTGTATGGATATAGAGAGCTTTTTATAATATTAAACATCCCCGTCCGAATGACGGCGTTAGTGCAGAGCGATACTGCAACGGGGAACAAGGAAATTTGGAATTAGAAGTTACGAGTTGTTCTCGACTATGCCTGCGATTTGGAATTGTTCAGTTATGAATTATTATGGATGTAATACGTAACTTTGTTCCACACGAATTATCTGAAATTATACGTAAAATTGACTTATAAGGTAGGTATTCCTGTATGGAGTATCTACCCTAAGTGGTATTGTCTTTTCAATAAATTTGATTTCTATTATATTATGACTCGCAATAAAAACAAAATTATTCGTGCCGTTACTGTGTCTCAATCCTTAGGCTTCTGTCGTGAGGTAATGATAAAGATGCGGGCGATGGGGTATGACATGGTGGCTGTTACGTCGCCTGGACCTGAGCTTGATGAGCTTAGGGATAAGGATGGATTCCATTGTGTGGAGGTGCCTATGCAGAGGCATATCTCTATAGTGAATGACTTGAAGTCGCTCATGAGGATGATTAGTGTGTTCCGTAAGGAGAAACCTCAGGTGGTGCATTCTATGACTCCTAAGGCTGGAATGATATGTATGGTGGCTGCATGGCTGACTCGTGTTCCCGTGCGTATTCATACTTTCACTGGTCTTGTGTGGCCTACGGCTACTGGTCTGAAACGAAAGATACTGATGATGACCGACTGGCTTACTTGCGCTTGTGCTACGCATGTGATTCCTGAAGGACAAGGGGTGCTTAATGACCTTAAGAACGGTGGCATTACGAAGAAACCCATGAAGGTGCTTGGCTATGGCAATGTTATGGGTGTGGATATGGAGCGATTCTCTCCTGATCGGTTCTCTGTCAAGAAGGATGCTGGGGTGTTTACATTCGTGTTTGTCGGTCGCATAGTGGGTGACAAGGGTATCAATGAACTGGTGGAGGCTTTTGTCAGACTGCACGACGTGCATAAGAATACACGTCTTGTGCTTGTAGGCAACTATGAGCATAATCTCGACCCCGTGAGTGACATTACTCGTAAGCTTATTGACACGAATGAGGGTATTGTGGCTTGTGGTCCGAAGTATGGCGACGACCTGCTGCAGATGTATGTGGATGCCGATTGCTTCGTAATGCCAAGTTATAGAGAGGGTTTTCCAAATACTGTGCTTGAGGCTGGTGCTATGGGTCTGCCTTCTATTGTTACAGACATTAATGGTAGCCGTGAGATCATCGAGAACGAGAAGAACGGTTTGATAGTTCCTTCGAAGAATGCTGATGCGCTATACAACGCTATGGAGCGTATGCTGACTGATAATGATGCTCGCGAGGCGATGAAGGGGAATGCACGGGAAATGATAGCGTCAAGATTTGAAAAGAACTTTGTGCAGAAGTGCCAGATAGAGTTCTATAAAAGAATTTTGAATGTTGAGTTTTGAATGTTGAATTGTTCGCTGCTTCGCATGCGATTGTGAATTATTCAATTTTGAATTTGGCATAAGGATTCGTGGATAATTCTTGGTAATTCGTGACAAAAGACTGCGTGGGGGCATAGTCACGAATTATCATGAATTAATCATAAATATTTATTGTGTTATTCGGGTGATTCGAGTGATTCGTGTTCTATGAAAGAGTTTTGAGTTTTGTAATCGGCTTTGCCGCTTGCCAGAGCAAGAATTGTTTCGCACCATGACAATTTAACACTTAACATTAATCTTTTGTGATTATGCTTTTTTTTGAGCTTTTACAACTTTCTGTTGGTACACGTCAAGGGTTGTCGTTTACGCCTTCTGCCGAGGAATGGAGGGAGGCTTTTGACAATGCTAAGAGACAGGCTTTGGTAGGGGTGTGCTTCAGGGGTGTGCAATGTGCTGTGAAGAATGATAATAGCAAGGTGGTTAATCTACTGCTCAAGCTGAAGATGCAATGGCTTGCCATTACTGCTGGTATTCAGAGACGCAATGAGGTGATGAACCGTAGATGTGCCGAACTGTATGGGTTGATTAAGGCTGATGGATATGAGTCGTGTGTGCTTAAAGGGCAGGCGGTGGCTATGTATTATGATGCTGACAGCAATACCAACGAAACCGACCGTATGAGTTTGCTCAGACAGTCGGGCGATATTGATATGTGGATGGTAGCGAATGTAGAAGAGGTGATACGTTGGGCACGAGATACAAAAACAATGTATTATTACGACTATCATCATGCCGACCTTAGTATGTTTGCTGATACAGAGATAGAGTTGCACTATCGTCCGTCGATAAGTCGTAACCTTTGGCGCAATGCTCGTTTGCAGAAATGGTTTAGGAATGAGGGTCTACACCATATTATATATAATGAGCAACTGGAGTGTTGTGTGCCAGACAATGTGTTCAGTCTGATATTGACGCTAAATCATAACCTATGGCATTTGCTGTATGAGGGTGTCGGTTTGCGTCAGATGATGGACTTGTACTTTGTAGCTCGCTCAATGCAATCGTCTGATGAAGTATCACGCTTATTAAGTCGTTTCCAACTTGAGTCGTTTGCTTCTGCTTCTGCATGGGTGTTATGGTATCTGTTTGACGGATTGGCTGACAATTCATTGTTCGTCTCCGAACGGTCACCATTGCCAGCACCTAATGAACGTTTAGGAAGATTCTTGCTCAATGAGATTATGAAGGCTGGCAACTTTGGCCATCACGACGAGCGACTAAAATCAGGACGTTATGCCTCAAGTATTCGTCTTATGATGCAATGGCTACGCCACACCATGCGACTTGTAAAATACTTCCCCGTAGAAGTGGCATGGACTCCATTAGGAATAATGCGCATATCAATGTGGAGACGGTGGAGGTATAGCGCTGTGCGCAATGTTGAGTTTCGAATGTTAAGTGTTAGATGCTAATGATTAATGCACGAAGTTATTAAAATGCTAATTAATTATTAGTTGTTTATATTATATCACTAATAAAAAACTTGTTTAGTTCAACATATATATTTATCTTTGCATAAAACTTATATACTATGCAGACAATAGAAATACGAAATATAGGGCCTCTAGTAGAAACGGGAATTATTCCAGTTTCTCAGGTTATGCTTTTAATAGGTGAGCAGAGTACCGGCAAAAGCACATTTATGAAGATTTTGTGTTTTTGTTGTTGGCTTGAAAAACAAGTTATGATTGGCGGTGATAGTATTGTTTCTAAATATACACATTATTATCGCTTTTGGAATGAGCTTAAGAAATTCCATCATTTTAATGACGAATTTCTTTCTGATAGTAGTTATATAAAATATGATGGTTCTGCTATACAGATAGAAATGCGAGGCAAAAAGCGAAACGCAAAGATTGTTAGAAAGCCTAAGTTTGCAGAAATAAGACATAACTTGAAGATAAGTTTCTTACCTTCAGAACGAAACTTGTTGTCGTCTATACAGAACATTGAAAACTTGTATAGGTCGAAAGATGTTGACATGCTGTTCAATTATATCTTGGAATGGGGAGAGGCGAGATTGCAGTTTGGTGTAGCGAATCCACTTGATTTGGTTTTTGTAGATAAGATGAAATATCACTATGATGCTAAAAATGGGGATGTGCTGACTTTGGCCGATGGACATTCAAAGATAAAGCCTTATTATGCATCAAGTGGTGTTCAGTCTGCTCTACCGATACAGGTGCTTGCTACATATTTAGCAGGAGAAGTTGGTACGTCTGCGAAAATAAGTCCTGTTGATTATTTAAAGCAATTGGATTTAACTGATTCCAAGATTGATATAAAGGTGATGACATCGGTACTCAAAAATATACAGAACCGTTCGTCCTATAAATCTTTTCATATGTTTATAGAAGAGTTAGAACAGAATCTATTTCCAAAAGCTCAGTTTGAACTTGTCAAGATGTTAGTAGGACTCTTGAAAAAGATGGAACAGAAATCAACGGGATATACAAGTATGGTGTTTTTAACGACCCATAGTCCTTATGTATTAACGGCTTTGAACGTTATGATGTTGGCATCTGCTGCATATGAGATGTCACCAGATAAGGTCAATGATTTAGGGCTTGAAGACTATGTACTTCCAAAGGGGGCTTATTCGGCATATTGTATAAAGGATGGACGCTTTGAAAATATAGTCGACGAAGAATTCGGTTTTATAAAAGGAGATTTTCTGGATTCTGTTTCAGAACTGGTGGACAATTATACGTTTGAATTAAACTCAATCATATATGGCAACACTGAAGGATAAGCTGGATGCTTTTGAAGGCCAACCCGAACAGGGGTGGAACAAAAGGAGGAGTGTCTCTGTTGGTGAGCGTGGGCAAGTATATAGAGCGAATTTTGCGCAAGAATACTTGTCTGCTGTATATGCCATAGATGGTGGTATTATTAAAGATTATAAAATCACGAAGTGTGATAAGTTGGTCTTGCTTGATTTGGATAATCAAACGTTATTTGAATTGTTTGTTGAGTTGAAAGGTGGAAACATTCAACATGCTATAGAACAAGTAGAGGCAACATTGAACAATCCGTTGTTTAAGGATTCTGCTGTCAAAATAAGACAGGCAAGAATTATAGGACGCAGGATACCAAGTAATACAGGAAATTCAATAACAGCAAAAGCAAAGAAGAAGTTTATATCAAGATACAACTGTAGATTGGAGTTTAAGACTGGACCTGCTGTGGAAAATATTAAGATATAAACGACGAGTTTATCAAATAAATATCTATATCCCCATCCGAGTGGCGGCATAAGCGCAGAGCGATACTGCGGTGGGGAACAAACGACACGAATTATCATAAATTATCCATTAATTTTACCACGAATTATATTTATGAGTAATTAAACTTTAGCAAGTTCAGAGAATTCAGTACCGAGCGATAGACATTAAGATAAAATAATGTCGAGTTTTGAGAATATTGTCATGAAGTATAAAAAAGTCGCATTGAGATTTTAATGATAAGTATATATTTTTATTTTAAATATGTTGTATAAAATAGCACATTTTTTGAGAGACCAGATGCCATGGCTATGGGATTTGGTAGATATTGTTAATTCTTTTTTATTCCGTATAAGATATGGGGATAAACTAGATTTGGTGGAGAACGTGATTTGCAGCAAAGATTATTTTAAATGCAAGTCTTCTGATAACTTTTATGTTGTGCCAATTAGGAGCGTTAATTCAGATGATTTGGTGGAATTCTTTGCTTGTCAACCTACTGAATCATTTAGATTCTTCAAACCTCATGGTTTTGACATAAAATCCATAAAAAAGCTCCAGAAGAATCGTGCGTTCCTTGGTTATGTTGTGAAAGATATAACCAAGGATAAAATAGCAGGCTATTGTTTTAATCGCTCATTTTTTCATGGCAAAGGATTCCGTGGACGAATGGTAGATATTAATTATCGTGGCAAAGGACTTGGTACTACGATGAACCTTCTTTTGAACAAAGTTGGTTTTGGAATAGGCTTAAGATTGTTTGAGACTGTTTCGAAAGATAATGTAGCCTCATATAGAAGTGCAATTAGTGCAAGTTCCTTTCGGGTCATTGAAGAATTGCCTCATAATGAATTGTATTTAGAAATAATTAATGATATGAAACAGAATGATAATATAAACAAAAATCTTATCTGGGGGGGGGGTAAATCTCAAGTAGTTATTTTGCAGCCACTCTTTGTAGCTGATAATACGCAGGAAAGGAGGGCAGCATAATGGCACAATGTGATGTTATTTTGACTTACTGCTGGAATAGAGTAGGTTATACAATATTGAAGTCACTACATAGGAGGGGACTTAAAGTGTGGGCAGCTGACACGAGTAAGAAAAACATTTGCTCTATGTCGAAGTTTTGTACTGGTAGCTTTACATATCCCGACCCATTCAAGGAGGAAGATGCCTTTATTAAGGTCCTTAAAGGGAAGATTGCAGAGTTGCAACCAAAAGTATTGATGCCTACGCATGATGAGAGTGTGGTGATAATGCGTCATCGTGATGAATTTCCAAAGGATCTGATAATTCCATACGAGAGCGCAGACAAACTGCTTATGCTTGCCAATAAGGCTGAGAGTACAGACGTGGCTCGTAAGGCAGGTGTTGCTGTACCAGAAGTGTATCATTCTGCAGAAGAGGTGAGATGTTATCCTGTGGTATTCAAGACAGTTATAGGCAATTCCGCCAAGGGAGTGTATTTCCCCAAGAACAAGGAAGAATTACTTAAGCTGATGGAAGAACACAAGAATGAAGATACTCTTTTGCAAGAATGGATTGGCGGTACTGACTATAGTGTGGATTGTGTTCGCTGGGATGGTTTCTGCAAGATGTCGGTGTATCATGCTCTTGTAACAAAGACTGATGGCGGTGGTACAACTACTCAACGTGAAATTGTAGAAATGCCACAGCTTGAAGCCGAAGCGAAAAAGCTTATGGATGCGGTTGATTTCAGAGGTGTTTGTGGTATGGATTTCCGTTACGATCCTAAAACAAATAAAATTGCTTACATTGAGACCAATGCAAGATTTACTGGTGGATTGGCAACGCCAGTTGCAGCAGGTTTTGATATTCCTTGGGTAATGTATAAATTGGCAACAGAAGGTAAGTATGAAGAGCCTATCAATGTGCGCTTAGGCACACGTACAAAATGGATTCTTGGTGATGTTATTACATTGGTTGGTAGAATATTGAAATTGAAATGGAATCCAAAGGAAATGAAACGTGTTTTCTCATTCAGTGGTTTTGATGCCTTTGATGATTTCTGCAAGGATGACAGGAAGGCTATCTTTGGAGAATTCGGGTATTATTTTGAAAAATTAATTAAGAATGGTAAATTAAACCCATAATTATTATCTTTAAAGACAGAAAGAAATATGATATTCAAAAGACTATTTGACATTGTTGCGTCCCTATTGGGACTGCTTTTGATTTGGTGGATATTCCCCATAGTAGCGTTTTTAATCCATAAGAAGATGCCGGGCGGTCCGGCTTTCTTCTGTCAGAAGAGAGTGGGAAAGGATGGCAAGTTGTTTACTTGTCATAAGTTCCGCTCAATGACGGTGAAGCATTCGGGCTCGTCTGTTTCGGTGGCGGGTGATAGTAGAATTACTCCGTTTGGTGCTAAGTTGCGTCATTACAAGATTGACGAATTGCCTGAGCTATGGGATGTATTGATTGGTAATATGAGCTTTGTGGGTCCGCGTCCTGATGTGCCTGGTTATGCGGATAAGCTGCAAGGTGATGATAGGGATGTTTTGAAACTGCGTCCTGGCATTACTGGTCCTGCTACTCTTAAGTATAGACTGGAGGACGAAATGATTTCGGACTTTATGAAGGACTTTAGAAACATGAATTACCATGAATTGACCACGAATTTTCCGCAAATTAAAATATCTGATAAGGAATATGCTGAGCTGATAGTGAAGAGTGACCAGGAAGTTGCTGTGTGGTATAACGATAACGTGATTTATCCTGATAAAGTGCGCCTGAACTGTCATTACTATCGCCACTACTCGTTCTGGAAGGATATCGAAATGATATTCGCAACAGTGTTAGGATTTAAGGTGAAGTTTGCGGGGGAAGAAGTATGATCGAATGTTGAATGTTGAGTGTTGAGTGTTGAATGGTTGCGCTGTGCGCAATGTTGAATGTTGAGTGTTGAGTTTTGTTATCGGCTGTGCCGCTTGCCAGAGCAAGAATGGTCGTCTTTGCCGATGTTGAATTATTTAATGTTGAGTTTGCTCATAATTCTTGCTTTGGTAAGTGTCTATACGGGCTGAGCGCAACATTCCTTTTAAATCAAAAGATTATGGTGAAATATTTGCTGATGCCGGAGAAAAGACTCCAAAGTGTAGACGACTTTATCAATGAATTTTCCGATAAAAACGCTTTGCCTTTATAATATAAATCACTAACTTTGTCAACAAAAATATATGGCAGAAATTAGGCTTGCTTTTAGGATGGTGCATATTGACAATATAGATCATATTGTTAAATATGGTTTTGTGCATAAAGATTCTCCTTATGCAAGCCCTAATTATGTGCCTATTGGTGATGTTACAGTAATTGAAAGCAGAGTAGAGCGTCAATATGAAGGAGTAAGTCTAAGTGATTGTATACCATTTTACTTTGGACCACGTTCGCCAATGCTTTATGTTATTCAGCATGGATTTAATGGCGTAAAACAGTATAATGCTCAGGACATAGTATATTGTGCAATATCCCTGAAGGATATTGTTGTAAGTGATATTGATTGTTTCTTTTCTGATGGTCATGCTTTGAATAGGATGACAAAGTTTTATCCTAAGTCAGAACTTGGTAGAATAAATGATATCGTTAGATATGAGGATGTTTACACCAAATACTGGCAAGGTAATGGCCCATTTGATGATACGAAAAGAAAAAAAGAAGCAGAACTCTTGGTGAAGGATGAAATTCCGCCTGAATATATCAGAGGCTTTGTCGTTTATAATACTTATGCAAAAAAACAACTTATAGACAAAGGTGTCTCTGAAGATAAGATTGTGGAAAAAAAAGAATTTTACTATTAATTTTTTTAGATATGATTCGATTTGTAAAAGGTAACCTGTTAGAAAGTGATGCCCAAGTTCTTGTCAATACAGTGAATACTGTTGGGGTTATGGGTAAGGGGATTGCTTTGCAGTTTAAAGAAGCATATCCTAATAATTATCTGAAATATCGTAAGGCTTGTAAAAACAATGAAGTGTGTGTTGGGAAGATGTTTGTAACACATGATTTATCTTTATATAAAGGTGAAAAAATCATTGTTAATTTTCCTACAAAGACTACTTGGCGAAAGCCTTCAGAATATTCATATATTAGAGAAGGACTTGTGGATTTGCGTAAACAAATAGAATTAAATCATTGGAAGTCTATAGCAATTCCACCATTGGGTTCGCATAATGGTGGATTAGAATGGAATGTTGTAAAGCAGATGATATTAGAAGCTTTGGCTGACTTGGATTGCGATATTATTCTTTATGAGCCTTCGGATGCAATAGTAGAGAAGATGAAAGCTGAAAGGGTAAAGTTAACTCCTGCCAGGGCAATGCTTCTATATATGTTGTGCAAGATGAATTCGGAGGGTGAATTTGCATCGGAATTCGCTTCCGAAAAGGTCGCTTATTTCTTGCAGAAGTTTGGAGCTGAAGACAGTTTTAAGCTAACCTTCAAAAGGTATTATTATGGTCCGTATTCTGGCAAAGTTAAGTATGTGTTGCATTATCTGAATGGCAGCTATATCAAAGGTGTCGGTGACATGCATCAGAAACCATTCGACTATATATGGCTTGCTCCGGACACAAGAGATGTAATCGAAGAATATCTTTCAAAGAAAGAGAATATTGAATACAAAAGGATCTGTGACAAGACCTCTGCTTTCTTGTCAGGATTTTATTCAAATTATCTCTTGGAGTTGCTGTCAACTGTTGACTTCATACTGTCTACCAAAGAAGAATTACGCAATTGGCTGACTATGGACAGATATGATATCGCAAATAGTGTAGAGGAGTCTATAGCTGAATGGAGTGAACGCAAGAAACAATTGTTTTGTGACAGACAATATATTGATTTGGTGGTAGAGCATCTGAAAGAAGGCTATACTACTAACGCATAAATGTATACTTTCCTTGGAAGAAGTAAAGAAACTATAATATTATATCCCCATTCGAGTGGCGGCATTAGCGCAGAGCGATACTGCGGTGGGGAACAAAATAAATTTTGAATGTTGGATGGTTGCCTTTGGCAATGTTGAGGCTTTGCCGCTTGCCAGAGCAAGAATGTTGAATGGTTGCCTTTGGCAATGTTGAATTTTGAATGTTGAGTTAGGAATTGTTCGCTGCTACGCATGCGATGAAGAATTATTCAGTTTTGAATTGATTGTCTTTGTCTTTGAACACGAATTATCGTGAATTATCCATGAATTTAAGCCTTGGCAACTCCACATTGTATAGTTCACAATCGCAGGCGTTAGCCGAGAACAATTCCTAACTCAAATCTCATAACTCGTAATTCATTTAACTATTTGATGGCGGAAATATTTGCAAGTGTCGGGGAAATGACGTACATTTGCGATATAAAGATTATCATATGATTAATTAGAAGGTAATGTTGAGACGAAATAAACATCCATATTCAGTCGACGAGAAATCTTCATCAGGAGAAGTAGTTATTCGGTATGTAAAATATAGGTTTTTGCATAGCTGGGGATTTCTTGCAATTTTTACTTTATGGTTTGTGTTCAATGTTACTGTATTTGGCTTTATTTGGGGAGAAAGCCGTGATGTTATGCTGGGTGCGGTCATTGTCTCTTTAATGTTGTTTGTTTTTTTGATGGCTGCATGGGGCGGAATTGTTAATCGTATGAATATACGATTAGAAAAGAAAATAGTATATCCTATTGTTGATAAATCATTAACTATTTCCACAAGTGTATCGCCAAAGAAGTATAGAGTCAAAAGAAGAAAACTTGTTAGAATAGATGATGGTGATACTACAAAGGTAGAACCATATGAAGCTGTTGTGGTCTTCTTTGCTGACGGTAGCATTTGTGAATATCCTTTTTCTTTTGTGACTTTTGAACGTAATGAAGTTGTTGTTGTTAGATCTTTAAGTCTTACACATTATATATGTAACAATTATAGACTGATAGCTAAGGCAAGAGGGTGGTTTCCTGAAATAACTTTAAATACCTGGATAAATATTGTGTCATTCATTATTCTGGGATTAGGAGGCATTGTGTTTTATCTTTTAACGTCAGTTTCTACTAAAACATCAGTTTTGATACTTGTTGTTTTAATTGCTGTTTTTATTATCGCTGGATTTCAAACCAAACTAAAGGGGAATGGTTCAAAAGGAAGTCGTTTGCAAAAGAATTTATTCAATGTAATGTCTATTCCTATAGGTATCGTTGGTGCTTTGCTAACTTTAGGCATGCCATTCTTATCTGTAGCTATTGTGACTTTCTTTTCTGTCTTAGCTGCCGTTGTTCCTCCAATTATTATTGTTTCTATAGCAAATATGATAAATGGTGTTTCTTTTGATGATACAACAAAGTATTTTGTTGTATTGGTATGTAGTTCATTTATCATAGTGTATTGCCCTTCTTATATAAAGGGCATAATTAATAGAATGCCATTCGTAACTTATACAGAAGGGAAACAACACAAAAAACGATTGGCAGATTTTATAAGATATGTTTATGATGCAGGAGTGGTGGAATTTCTTTTGAATGTAACTTACGTTTCATTTGTCTGTATAATATGCATAATGAGATATCAAAACTTAGGATACTTATTCAGTAAAGAAATAGATGACGTCATCTTGAATGCCTTTGTAGTGTTCTTATCTTTTGAATGTGTTAGAAGTTCGTACAAGAGGATTGGTTTATCTGCAAAGTCATTTCTTGTGAAAATTCTGAAGATATTAGAGAACTAACAGGATGGATGTTTGCCGGTGGCAATGTTGAATTATTATGGTTTGAATCATATTTATCTCGCAAATAATGTATATCTTTGCATAAGATAGGCTGCACCTCGGCATAACATTCAAGCAAGCTTGATGTTCTGCTCTCGGTTTGCACTATCTTTGCAGAAAAAAGGAGGGTGTATATGAGTATCAAAGAATATCCGTTTGACATCTATGGAAGAGCCAACGGATGCCATGCTTCATGAATTAATGTATCAAGTAGCTTGTTCTGCAAGACAAAGCTCGTATAATGCAAAACAGGTTTTAAAGCAGAAAATGCAAGAAACTATAGAGTTGATACATAAACAAAGACAAACACTTTCATCTGTTCAATGTTGAATTATTATGGAACACGAATTACCAATAATAAATTTTGAGTTAGGAATTAGGAGTTAGGAGTTGTTCTCGGCTTCGCCTGCGATTAGGAATTGAACAATTAGGAATTTGCTCATAATTCTTGCTTCGGTAAGTGTCTTTACGGGCTGAACGCAACATTCCTTCTAAATCAAAAGATTATGGTGAAATATTTGCTGATGCCGGAGAAAAGACGTACATTTGCGATATAAAGATTATCTTTTGACAAATAGGGAGGAAAGGAAATGAATACTATAAGTAAGTGATCTAAATTATTTATATATATCAGTACTAAT
>ULYE01000553.1_pt1 | contig 33231 bp, 27 predicted proteins | sample 1961921 | NCBI WGS metagenome assembly ULYE01 (sample SAMEA4835856, study PRJEB28245) | human gut metagenome | biome: gut microbiome; material: fecal sample | place: Denmark | collected 2008 | reverse complement strand
GTATGTCCCGTTTATGCTGGCCTGTGTCACTTCCTTGATCTCCCAGAATTCATCGTTTCTGGCCTCCGGGTTTATCGTGAGCAGCCGGTATCGCACCGAGCTGGGCAACTGGTCAATTTCAGAGAGCGTCCGCACGGTGCGGTTCCACGCTTTGTCAACGTATACGACCACGCACTCATTCCCCACGTTGTCCTCAGAGGTGACATGCGTTTCCATTGTTCCACTGTCGAAGTAAGGCTCTGGAGCTGTGTAAACGCATTTGATAGTGTAGTCCTCGCAGCGTTCGTGGAAATCTTTGGCAATGGCCTCCGGCAAAGTTTTGTCATTGATCGGTGTCACATTTTCAGAGTCGCATGAAGTCAGCACAAGGGCTACGACAGCAAGCCATCCGTACATCAAATGTCTAAATCCAAACTTTTTCATTTTATGCTTCAATTTATGGGTTCGTTCAAAGGACAAGTTGCCTGAGAACATGTTATTATGCTGCAAAAGTACAATCAAATCCGTACAAAGTTACAAAATATTTATAACATAATTGTATTTTTGCTGATAAATATGTTCTTCAATATATTTTTCGCCATCTATATACCAAGCTATACATTAAAAAACTTTATTTTCACTAAACCAACCATACATTTATCGCATTTTATTTTATAAATGAATGATTTTTCATATATTTGTAGTCTAAATATTCAAATATATGGAACAGAGTCAAAGAAAGGAGAATAACAATGATAAACGATAAACAAGATAGAGCTATGTTTGTATCGTTCAGTATAGAACAATATGCCAAGGCAAAGAATATGACTATAGAGGAAGCTGTTAGCCTATTTGAGAGATATGGAATCGCTAAACATTTCTATGATTTCTATGATGTGCTTCATACATACGGTCACCTATGGCTGATTGAAGAAATAGATAAAATGATAAACGATAGAAAAAAATGAGCAAGGTATATCACGGCAGTATAGAAGAAGTCAAAAATCCCGAGATACGTGAGCCCAACCGCTCTCATTCAGGAGTTAAAAACATACAAACTTGTTGACCAGTATCTTTTTCATACAGAGAAATCGCTACTTGCCATAAAATTTGTTGAATCAAAAGAAATAAAACTATGAGTGCAAAGATAACACAAGAGAACCTTTATTTGCTGCTGCCACTCAAAATAGGTTGGCTTGCTTCATGGCTCTCGGAAGATAAAGGAATAAGTATAGCAGATGCTGTCATACGCATCTATCGTTCGCAACTGTATAAAAAGCTGTCCACCGCAAGTACCCAGTATTGGCATTTGGGACCTGTTGACTTGTACAATGAGCTGAAGGCTGAGTTGCAATAAAAGCATGACTTTGTTTATTGCAACAAGTTACTTTCATACAAACTCAGATAAAGAAAAATATTTCAAGTAAGCAATCACTTTAATAATATTTTTATAAATAAAATCCACTAACAAGACAACACCCGCAGACACCTGCACTCTGGTTAGACAACAGAAAATCGGGGCGGTAAAAATAAGCCCTGTCTTGTCCTTTTTTTGGTCTTCTATTAAGACCGAGCTTGGTCTTAATAATACTTGAGGGTTGGTCTTAATAGAAGACCAAAAAGGGTTCTCCATTAGGACTCTTTTGGGTCTTCTATTTTAGCAAATGCTCTCAACCATTTTTTATGAGTCGAGCCATATATTAAATGGAAAACTTATATAAAAAATATTATAAGCAGCCATTATATATTTCAATAATTGAATAATCTATTCAATATTAACCAAAACAAGAAATTATATAGTTGTACAGGATTTACACTTCCTCGCAAACCACCATTTCTATGCCTTTATACACCACGACTATCTTATGCAATTGCGTGGTCTTGATTGCAGAAGTCACCACTTCGCTTTCCGCATATCTGTTCACTTGGCTGATGGCCTCCTGCCTTAGTTGCTCCACATGCGCATCGGTATCCTTCGACTTGGCATACTTTAGTTCTACGATGTAGGAATGTAGCATGTCGCTGAAGTTGTCGACCAATGGACAGAGAAAGATGTCGGCGTATCCTTCCTGGGTGTCCTTTTCGGATATAGGGCGGTAGAACTTGTTGTCGCAAGTCATGGCAAGCGTGAATCCATGCACGAAATACTCTCCCTTCTGATGGTCTCTTTGTGAGGAATACTTATGCAAACTGTCAGCGATATACTCGAAGTATGGCTTCCACTCTCCACAATAAGCCAAGGCACTTTCCAAGTTGCCCTTTTCGTAGGAGTCGTATTTTAGGTCGTTCTCCTTGTAAGTGTCAAGGAGGTATCTGTATAGCTGCTCTCGCACAACCTCGTTTGGAATGACGAACTTGGTCTTTCCCAGATGATTTCCGGCTATAGTAACCATACCAAAGTAGTAGAGAAGACTTACGAAATTATCCGGGTCGCCTATCTGCTCGGCAGGAAAACCTGTCTTGAGTTCACCAGCCACAAAACCATTTTCTACCAGTTGCTGGATGATAGAGGCATCGTGGGCAAACTCCTTGTCCTTGCGTATGAGCATACGGAGCTTGTTGTAGTCCAGTCGGATGTTTTCCTCAATCATATTCCTTGGCAATTTTCCTCTATTTCTGATGTAATTATCGATGAAATAAAGCACCATGTTAGAATTGTACATTGTGGTTTCGCCATAAGAATCCTGAGCAAAGCAATAGTTATCGTACCAGGGCTTCATGAGTTTTATCAATTCATCCACGGTGTAGTTGTGGAGATTGAGAGTCTCGGTATAGTAAGTGAGCATGTCGCGCACCTCCTCCTCCGTGAAGCCCGTCATTTCGTTAAACTCGTATGACAAGGAATAGTTGGTACCAATGTTGAAGCCACTGGTCAGGTCGTCCATAGTAACAGGACTAACGCCCGTCACGAAGACACGCTCCAAGGTGGAATCGGTAGCCGACTTGATGGTGTCGAAGAATTTTCGGAGATAACCCGTGCCATGGGTTTCTGCCTGATAACTGTTGAGACAATCAGGCTCCGCCAAGATGGTATTGGTGAAATGGTCGTACTCATCGATGAAGAGATAAACCTTCTGTCCTGTCTTCTTGCATTCCTTGCAGATATAGTCCAACTGCTCAGCCGCACCGTCCTTCTTGTTCATCTCCTCCTTAATATCGGCAGGCAGATATTGCGCATACACATCGCAGAAGTAGTTAAACTCTGTGTTGCAATGCGCATCAAGCCCCTTCTTATAGTTCTCAAGATTGGCATCCACCACGGCAAAGTTGAGCGAGATTATAAGATAAGTATTATGCTCAGGTGTAGGATTCTCGCCTATGTAAAGTCCTCCAAACAATTCCTCAAACCTATCAGCCATATTAATGTCGTAATACTGTTTGAGCATGGAGAGGGTGAGGCTCTTGCCGAAACGGCGAGGACGGACAAAAAAGAAAAACTTGTTCGATTCTTCTATCAATTCAACAAATTCGGTCTTATCAACATAATAGCAGTCATCTCGTCTCACGGAGACGAAGTTCATCATTCCGTAAGGAATACGCTTGCGATAAATATATTTGCTCTTAGCAAATTTCTTCTTGATGATATTACCGTCCATGAGCAATTCTCCTTAAAATTTACATTATGTTACAAAGTTAGCATAAATAATTGGAAATTACTTCCTTCTTACCACTTTCTTCCTCACAACCTTCTTTTTCGGTTTCTCCATGCCAGGCAAATCCTTTATGATTGTGGCCTTGATAATTCTAACGTCCTCAAGCGGGCGGTCGTTCTCGTCGCGCTTCACACGCTGAATGCGATCGACAACGTCCATGCCTTCCATCACCTCGCCGAATACGGTGTAGAAACCGTCGAGATGAGGAGTGCCACCGATGGTTTTGTACTGATTGATTATTTCGGGAGTATATTTTATGCTGTCGTTGAAGGCGGAGTCGAGGCGGTGCTGCTGTTTGGCAATCTTTTCGTCGGTTTGCTTCTTGCCGTATACGATGTAGAACTGCGAACTGCTTGACTCACGGTTGGGATTCACCTCGTCGGGCTCGCGTGCGGCAGCAAGAGCTCCATACTTGTGGTAAAGCTTGGGCAAGCGAATCTCGGCAGGAATATTATAGTCGAGCGAGTGGTCGCCAAGCAGTTCGCCGGGTTTGGCATTCTTGCTGTAGGGGTCACCAGCCTGAACCATGAAGTCGGGAATGACGCGATGGAACAGCAGCGAGTCGTAGTAATGGTACTCGCGTATGAGCTTGAGGAAGTTGTCGCGGTGAAGCGGAGTCTCGTTGTAGAGCTGCACGCGGATGTTGCCCATTGTTGTCTCGATAAGCACTTCGGGGCGCGAAGCATCCTGTGCCGAAGCTGACGTAGAGGAAGCCTTCTGTGCCGAAGCCGACAAAGAAAGAGTGAGCATAACCAATGCGGCAACAAATATTCTCAGTTGTCTTATATTACAAATCATAAATCTTCGTTTTTTATCCTTAACCTTTAATTCTATTCATGCACCATGCGAAAGCCTTTGCCGTGCGCTCTGCTTCCTCGCCAAAATGTCCGCCAGGGTTCCATTGCAGCGTGGTGTTGCTCTCGACAAGCTGCATTCGCAGAAGTTCGTGTTCAAGTCTCACGCAGTCGCCTATGCGGCACATTCGCTGATTGCGGCAATGCTCCTCGCGGTCGCCAAGACTCAGATAAGCGCATTTGGCAAGCAGAGGATGGGCTTGGGCATAGAGCATCCATCCCTCAATCCATAACGACGGTGAGGCGGCAGCAACAGCACAGAAGGCGTCAGTCTCCCTTGCAGCCCACAAAGCGAAGAGTCCACCAAGCGAATAGCCGCCGATGATGCAAGGCAGATTGCCGTAGCGGCTGCGCAGGACGGGCAGCAGTTCGTTGAGAATGAAGCACAACGTGTCGCGGGAATGCAGACCAACTTCCTCGTCGCGCGACACGGCATCGTCGTGCCACGGCATAAGGGCGCGTGCCCATTCGCAGGTATCGAATGTAGCCATGACAAATCCGCAGGGACTTAACTGCCGTAGCATCTGCATCTCGCGCGCCACCCCATCGCCCTTCTCCTCATGCCGGGCCGATGGCTGGACGAGGAGAAATTCGGGTTGTTGAGTGGCGAAGAGTTTGCATTGTGTAGAGCCAATTGTGATAATTTCGGGCTTAACCATAATTATTTCACTATAATCTCATCAGCGAACACCCATCCGTAGCCTGCCTTAGCCTGCACACGCACGTAGCGAGCTTGGCGCGAGCCCTTCCATGTAAGCTGCTTGAACTCTGTGGTCTCAGTCTTCTTCAGCTCATAGGTCTGCTTGTAGACTTCGGTGAAGTCGGTTCCGTTGTCGCTCACCGAAACCTTGTATTCTCCTGGGAAGTAAATCTCAGGACCGCAGCTCTGCATGAAGTCGGTAGCCACCTGCGAAATCTTCTGCTTCGAGCCGAGGTCGATGGTCACGTCCATGCAGTAGTCCTTGCCGATAAATCCCTGCCAACGCTTGTCGCCAAAGGTCCATCCACCGAAGTTGCCGTCGGTAAGTGTGGTTTCGCCTTGAGCCTTGTAGGAGTCGTTGTACGGACGGTTGTAGATTACCTTACAGCCTACAGCCTTATGCTTGAGCGGAGCCACCGACTCCTTGCGCTCGCCATATTCCTTCTTTAGGTTGAATGTGTTGACACCCTGCTTCTGCAAGAGTTCAGAGTGGGCGATGGCACGACGGCGGAAATCATTGTAGTCCTTGCGCTGAGTTCCGTTCCATCCAATCTCGGCAATGGCGAGGGCACGCGGATAGAGCATGTATTCGGCATGTTGCTCTGTGGGCACATACTCACACCAAAGGTTGCCCTGCACACCAGTAATCTTCTTACGCTCGTCGGCAGGAAGGTCTTCGCCCGGCACGTAGCTGTAGACCTTCGACAGGGGCAGATAGCCGCCAATGGCCTCGGGCTGGGTGAAGGGAGCGTCCTGATAGCCGTCGAAATAGCAGTAGGCACCTGGCGAGAGCACCACATTATATCCATGCTCAATGGCCTTGTGGGCGTATTCCACGCCGCGCCACACCATCACGGTGGTGTTCTGGGCAAGGTTTCCGGCAATCACCTCGTCCCAACCCACGAGCTGGCGTCCGTGCTGACTGAGGAATTTGCCCATGTGGGTGATGAGGTGGGCTTGCAATCCGTTCTTGTCGCAGCCAAGTTCCTTCATCTTCTTCTGGCAGAGCGGACAGTCGTCCCACGACTTCTTGGCAGCCTCGTCGCCACCCACGTGGATGTATTCCGAGGGGAAGATGTCCATAACCTCCTTGAGCACATTCTCAAGGAAATCATATGTGGCGATGCTTCCGGGGCAGAAGTCCGACTGCTTGTAAGGCTCATGTGTGCAAGAGAGCTCAGGATAGGCCGTGAGCACCTCCTCCGAATGTCCGGGCATCTCTATCTCAGGCACGATGGTAATGCCTCGCTGCGAGGCGTAAGCCACGAGGTCGCGAAGCTGTTCCTGGGTGTAGTAGCCGCCGTAGGCTCCGTCGGTTCCCTCCTGTGTGTATTTGGCTCCATTGTTGCTCCAGTCCTTCCATAGAGCCTCCGGACGCCAGGCCGCAAAATTGGTGAGTCGCGGATAACGCTTGATTTCTATGCGCCATCCTGCTGCATCGGTAAGGTGGATGTGCAGACGGTTGAACTTGTACTGAGCCATCACGTCGATCTGCTTCTTCAGGAAATCGATGGGGAAGAAATGACGCGACACGTCAATCATCAGCGAGCGCCACTTATAGGCAGGAGAGTCGTCGACGTCGCAAGCCATGATGCCCTTGCGTGTGTGGAGCTGCTCTACGGTCTGCCACGCATAGCGGAAAGCGTCGGCTGAAGCTGCGCTTATCACAATGGAGTCGGTGGTGACATGCAGGCGATAGGCTTCGGGCGACGAGGCGTTGTCGAGCTTCTGCATGAGAACAGTCGGCTTTGCGTTGGCAGCGGCCTTGGCAGCCCACTTGGCTGAGTAGATGTTGTCGGCAACAGAGCCTGCCTTGTTCACGAGTTTGTAGCTTTTGTCCTTGGCCACGAAGAATCCCTTGCCGGCAGTAAACGACTGTGGCTGCGGAATCAAGTTTTGAGCTTTGGCAGCTGGGGTGAGCAATAATGCTGCGGCTGCAAGCATAGACAATGATTTGTTGGTCATAGTTGGAATGGTTTTATTAGTTTGTTTTTTTATTTGTTATTTCCGTTGTTTGCTTCCTGCAGATTGGCGAGAGCTTCCTCCTCGCCCACTATCCATAGAATGTCGCCGAGGTGCAGCTTGTAGGAAGTGCTTACCATAGAGAGGTTTTCCTTGCCTTCCTCTCTGCCCACCACCATACAGTTGAAACGGTCGCGTATGCCCGTCTCTGGCAGAGTCTTGCCCACGAAGGGCGAGCGTTTGTCGATGACAATCTGCGAGAGTCGCATTTCGCGTTTCTCGATGTCGGGGTCTTCGGGCACAATGTCGCCGTCGATGGCAGCGTGCATGGAGGCAAGCTGCGAGTCGCTTCCAATCACCTGGAGCCGGTCGCCCGGAAAGATGATGCTGTCGCCACCTGGGATGTTGATGCGCTGGTGTCCACGCAGGATGCTGCTGATGTGCACTCCGAAGCGGTTGCTCAACCTCAAGTTGGCAAGACACAGTCCTGCCCATGTAGAGTTCTCGGGCACGTCGATGTCGGAGATATGGATGTCGCGGTCGAGCAGATGTCCCTCGTAGAGGGGTTTCTTCAGTCCCAACACCTGCTGCTCGATGTCGCGCGAGCGGAGGTTCTGCACAAACAATCGCTCCATCATGATGCTCTGCTTCTTCAGACGTTTCGACACAAGCATTATGAACACGAGTGCAGCCGTGAGGGCAATTATCAGGGCATTGGTGAAGCGTGTCATGTAGTTGCCTATGTAGAACACGAAGGCAGAGGCTATGACAAGACGGACGAGGATTGTAACAAGCAGCGGCAAGCGGTTGGAGCGGCTCTCGCCCCACAATGCCTTGAACTCCTCGCTGTGGTTCTTCTTCATCACCATGGCGCGGAGGAATGGGGCTATGAGCATCACGGTGAGCAATCCGCATATTCCGTTTGCCCACCACAGCATGTGGGGCATAACGCTGCGTATGAACGGCAGGAAGAACGAGAACATTATGGCTATTGTGGCTATCGAGAGTATCGAGTAGACCACGGTGATGCGTGCCATCTGGGCTATCAGACTGTGCCAGTTGCCTTTAGGTGCGGAGGATGGATGCGAGAGGGTGACATTGTTCAAAGCCCTGATCCACGTCTTGGGCAACCGGCGCTCAAGCACCCCGTAGCAAGGCACTGAGAAGCGTATCATGTAGGGGGTGAGGAAGGTGGTTATCACAGATACTGCCACCACAACAGGATAGAGAAATTCGCCCGTCACCTTGAGCGAAAGTCCCAACGAAGCTATGATGAACGAGAATTCACCTATCTGTGCCATGGAGAATCCGCATCGCATGGCCGACTTAAGCGACTGTCCGCCTATGAGGAATCCGAACGTGCCGAACACGGCCTGACCCACAAGTATCGTAAGCACGAGGGCGGCTATAGGCACAGCATACTCGATGATGATTTTAGGGTCTACCAACATGCCCACCGACACGAAGAAGATGGCTCCGAAGAGGTCTTTCACCGGGGCTACAAGCTTCTCTATCTTGCCTGCCTCGATGGTTTCGGCGAGTATGCTGCCCATGACAAAGGCTCCGAAGGCTGAGCTGAAGCCTACCTTGGTGGACACCACAGCCATAAGGCAGCAGAGTCCGAGCGACACGATGAGCAAGGTCTCGTTGTTGATGAGCTTGCGGTTGAGACGTAAAATCAAGGGCACGGCGAATATGCCCACCACAAACCACAGCACAAGGAAGAAGCATATCTTAAGCACCGAACCTATCATCTCGCCACCATCGGGACTGGAGCCGCTCGCCAAAGCCGACAGCATCACCATCATCACAATGGCAAGCACGTCCTCAAGTATGAGCACGCTCATGACGGGTTGGGCAAACTGCTGTTGGCGCAGACCCATGTCGGTGAACGCCTTATATATAATGGTGGTGGAGCTCATGGCGAGCATACCGCCAAGGAAGATACAGTCCATGCGGTTCCATCCGAACCCGTGCCCCACGATTATGCCGAGCGTCATCATTGCGAAGATGATGGTGAGCGTGGTGATGACTGGCGCAACGCCCATCTTTATGATTTTCTTGAACGAGAAATCCAAGCCTAAGGAGAAGAGCAAGAACATCACTCCGATGTCTGCCCACGTCTTTATGTCGGTATTGTCGATTACCGACATTGTGTAGGGCATGTGAGGACTCACGATAAATCCCGCCATGATGTAGCCCAAGACGAGTGGCTGCTTGAGTCGCTTGAACAGTAGCGTGACGACGCCTGCCACGATAAGTATCAGGGCAAGGTCGTTTATTAGTGTGGGTACTTCTGACATATCTGTATGATTTTTGTTTTTAATCTATCCAAATGCAAAATTACAATAATTATCTGGATTGTGAGCGGTTGAAGGGTGAACAAAAGACCCTCCACTTGGATAGAGGGCATAAAAAAACGCCGCAATCCCATATATATTATAAATATAGAGACTGCGACATTAAAAAGTATTGTGTAGTAGTAAGTTTCTCGTTCTTCGCACAAGTGTTCTGCTTGTTTCTACTTTTCAGTGGGCTGTTACTTGTACAAGTATCTCTTGATGCTCTTCTTAGGAGTCTTCTCAAACTCCTCATGCACGATTTCTATTGCCGACAGACGGCAGTAGGGCGGCTGTGTGGCGTTGAGCTCCTGGCGGTTCTCCTCCATTATCTTCTCCAGGTCGGAGTCGTTAAGGCGCATTGTGGCAGCCTCGTCGAAGTCGGGATAAACCAAGCCCACGAGCTTCTCGCCACGCTGCACAACCACACACTCATTGACCATGGCGAGCGAGTTGAGCTTGTCCTCAATCTCCTCGGGATAGATGTTCTGTCCCGACGCGCCCAAGAGCATGTTCTTAGAGCGTCCCTTAATGAAAACGTTGCCCTCGCTGTCCATGAGTCCAAGGTCGCCCGTATGGTACCATCCCTCGGCGTCGAGCGTCTGTGCAGTAGCCTCCTCGTTCTTGTAGTAGCCGAGCATCACGTTCAGGCCACGCGCAAGAATCTCGCCAGGCACATTCTCTGGATCGGGAGAGTCGATTTTCACCTCCATGTGGACAACAGGCTTGCCACATGAGCCAGCCACAAACTCCTGATAGTCGGCGTAGCAGATGATAGGGGCACACTCCGTGGCTCCGTAGCCTACGGTATATGGGAACTCTATGCGCTTGAGGAACTGCTCCACCTCCTGGTTGAAGGCAGCTCCGCCAACGATAATCTCGTAGAAGTTGCCGCCGAATGCGTTCACCACCTGCTCGCGTATCTTCTCGTTCACCTTCTTGCTCACGATAGGCATGTTCAAGAGCAGGCGCATACGGTTGTTCTGAATCTTTGGGAACACCTTCTTGCGGATGATTTTCTCAATGACGAGGGGCACGGCGATGATGATGGTTGGCTTCACCTCGGCGAATGCGGCAGCGATGATGGCTGGCGACGGCACACGTGTGAGGTAGAAGACGTGGCAACCGTAAAGGAACTCAAACATGAACTCAAACGCCATGCCGTACATGTGGGCCATAGGCAGAATACTGATGACGTTGGCGCCCTTCTTTATCTTCTTGCCGATTACAGTCATGGCGAAGTCGTAGTTGCTCCACAAGGCACGGTAGGGAATCATCACACCCTTGGAGAATCCGGTTGTGCCGCTGGTATAGTTGATAAGGGCCAACTCCTCGCTGCTCTGCTCCTTGTAGTAGCTCACGTGCTCCTTGCGGAAATACTTGGGATATTTCTTGCCGAACATCTCGTTGAGGTGCTCGCGGGCATAAGTCAGCTTGTCGGTGCGCGACACCAAGAGCGAGTAGTCGGGAATGTAGATTATACCCTCAAGGTCGGGCATCTTGGTCTGGTCGATGATAGTGGCAACATAGTCGCCCACGAAGAGCAGCTTGGCCTCGCTGTGGTTGACGATGTTGTGTATCTGGTCGGCGGTGAACTCATGCAGTATAGGCACAGCCACGGCACCATAGGTGAGAGTGGCAAGGAAAGCCACAGCCCAGCTTGCGCTGTTGCGTCCACAGAGGGCAATCTTGTCGCCCTTCATCACTCCGCTGCTCTCAAACATGATGTGCAGCTTCTCTATCTTGCGCGCCACGTCGTGGTATTGCAAGGTAGCACCCTTGAAATCGGTGAGAGCATCCTTGTCCCAATTGTCGACGATGCTCTTCTCTATAAGAGAATTAAAACTCGGAATCTCCTTCATTGTAGTCGTTTTTGATGTGAGGTGTTTTTTGTTTATTTGTAAAGATATCTCTTGATACTCTTCTTTGCTGTCTTTTGGAATTCCTCCTTCTGTATCTCTATGGCAGCGATCTTACAGAAAGGCGGCAGCTGAGAGTTAAGAGTCTTGAGGTTCTCGTCCATGATTCCCTTCACGTCGTCGTCGTCGAAGTTCATGTCCTCCTTGTCCTCGATTTCGGGGTGAACGAGCGCCACGAGTTTGTTGCTACGCTGTATGATAATGCTCTCGGCCACAAGCGGCATGTTGTTGAGCTTGTCCTCTATCTCCTCGGGATAGACGTTCTGTCCGTTGGCTCCAAGCAGCATGTTCTTTATTCGTCCCTTGATGTAGAAGTGGCCTGATGGAGCCATAGTGGCGAGGTCGCCAGTGTGGAACCATCCGTCCTCGTCGATTACGGCGCGTGTGGCCTCCTCGTTCTTGTAGTAGCCAAGCATCACGTTCAAGCCTCGCGCCACAAGTTCGCCGGGGATGTGCTCGGGGTCGGGGCTGAGCACCTTTGCCTCCATGTGAGCCACAACTGGTCCGCACGACCCCACCTTATAATTATCGTAATTGACGAAGGTGATGAGCGGAGCCGTCTCCGTGGTGCCGTAGCCAATAGTAACTGGCACACCCACGCTGTTCAAGAACTCCTCTATGCCTTGGTTGAGCGGCGCACCTCCCACGATTATCTCGTAGGCGTTGCCTCCGAAGGCGTCCATGATGCGCTGGCGGATGTGCTGCTTTATTTTCTTGCTTATCACCGGCATGTTCATGAGCAGCTTCATGCGGTTGGTCTGCACCTGCGCAAGCACCTTGCGGCGTATGATTTTCTCAACCACAAGCGGCACGGCAACAATCAGGCGCGGCTTAACCTCTGCAAACGCCTCGGCTATGAGCGAAGGTGAAGGCAGACGGTTGAGGAAATAGATGTGGCAGCCGTTGATGAATCCGAAGAGGAACTCCACGGCAAGTCCATACATGTGGGCCATGGGCAATATGCTCACCAGGTTGCTTCCTGGCTTGACGTTGGGCGACAGGCACTTGAGTATGTGGTCGAGGTTGCCCCACAGAGCGCGGTAGGGCAGCATCACGCCCTTTGAGAATCCCGTGGTGCCACTGGTGTAGTTGATCATTGCCAGCTCCTCAGGACTCTGCTCTATATAATAATGTATATGTTCCTTGCGGAAGAACTTGGGGTAGCGCTTGCCGAAAATCTCGTTGAGGTGTTCGCGTGCGAACGTGAGCTGTTCGGTGCGTGCCACTACAATGGAGAAGTCGGGCAGGTACATAATGCCTTCAAGATGAGGCATCTCGTCGGCATTTATCTGCGTCTTCACCACGTCACCCACAAACAGCAGCTTCGACTCGCTATGATTCACTATATTGTGAATCTGGTCGGCCGTGAACTCATTCTGTATTGGCACAGCCACAGCTCCGAATGTGAGCGTGGCAAGGAAGGCCACAGCCCAATGGCTGCTGTTGCGTCCGCACAAGGCAATCTTGTCGCCGCGCTTCACGCCACAGTTCTCAAACATGATGTGTAGCTTCTCTATCTTGCGGGCCACATCGTGGTATTGCAAGGTCGCTCCCTTGTAGTCGGTAAATGCGTCCTTATCCCAAAACTTTATAATACTATCTTCAATATATGAATTGAAACTGGGTATTTGCTCCATTGCACAATCTTCAAAATTTTGTGCAAAGATACATCATTCTTTGCACATTCCCAAAACTTTTGTGCGGTAATTGGTTTTTCAAGTGTATATTTATGTGTTTTATAAGTACAGAAGGGCGGGCAATCCCTCGCCCACCCTTCTATACACATGGATACTTCGTTCTTCACTCTTTTCTTTATGACTTAATGACTAATGACATTTTGACATTAGTAATATGCATAAACAATCGCACATTTTGGCACTTTCTGCCAATGGGCCTTTTCTACTCGTATCTCATCGACTTGGCCGGATGTATATGCGAGATGAGGTAGCTCGGGGCTATCAGCACAAACATGGCTATGAGCAGAGTGGCGACGTTGAGGGCGAGGATGAAGAGCCAGTTCACCTCCACGGGCACTGTGTCCACGTAATACGTGGCTGGATCGAGCTTCACGATGCCCGTAGTCTTCTGCAGGAAGATGAGGGCGAGGGCGAGAACGTCGCCTATGACGAGACCCTTGCCTATGATGAAGGCGGCAAACCACAGGAAGGTGTGGCGCACGGTGGAGTTGCGCGCTCCAAGAGCCTTGAGGATGCCTATCATGGTGGTGCGCTCGAGGATGATGATGAGCAGACCGCTGATCATTGTCACCACAGCCACGGCTGTCATGATGGCAAGGATAATCCACACGTTGAGGTCGAGAAGGTCGAGCCACGAGAAAATCTGCGGCGAGAGGTCGCGTATGGTCTTGGTGGAATAGGTGTTGCCGTAGGTGTCGCTGGTGCGGTTGACGCGGTTGACGAGCACCTCGGCTGTCTCGTCAAGGCGCGAGAAGTCCTTAACCGTGAGCTCGGCTCCCGTGGCAAGGTCGTCGGTCCATCCGTTCAGCTTGCGGGCCGTGTAGAGGTCGCAGAAGCACGTCACTTTGTCGTACTGCGAGAGATTGGTCTGATAGATGCCCTGGATGGTGAACTTGCGGGCACGCACCCCACCCTCGCCTATGAAGTAGGCAAAGATGCGGTCGCCGCTCTTCACCCGCAACTTGTCGGCCATGGTCTGCGAGATGAGAATCTTGTTGGTGCTGCTCGAGTCGGAGAACTTGGGTATTGAGCCGCTCACCATGTTCTGGTGGATGAACGTGGAGTCGAACTCAGGACCCACGCCCTTGAACATCACTCCAAGGAAGTCATTGTCGGTCTTCAATATGCCTTGCTTCATGGCGAAGCGCTGCACGTGGCTCACGCCGTAGGTCTTGCCGAGCACCTGCATCATGGAGTCGTTCATCTGCACGGGCTGGTCAGTGGCAGAAGACTGCAGGGTGTAGAAGTTGGCCACCTGCACGTGGCTACCAAAACCCACCACCTTGTCGCGTATGGTGTGCTTGAATCCGAACACCACACACACGCTTATAATCATCACCGCCAAGCCTATAGCCACTCCTGCCGTAGCTATGCGTATGGCAGGCTTCGACACCTTCTGGCGGTCGTCGGTATGGTCGGAATAAATGCGGCGGGCTATGAAAAGGGGAAAATTCATTTTTTATGTATTAAATGTTAAGTGTTAAATGTTAAGTGTTAAATTGTGGGGGAACTTAACATTTAACACTTAACACTTAACATTAAAAAATTAAACACTTAACATTAGAAATAATCAATCAACGCTGTCCACTCGTCCCGGGTAAGCCTCAAGAGCCTTGCGCAGCACGATGAGGGCACGCGAGAGGTCTTCCTTCTTCAGCACGTAGGCTATGCGCACTTGGTTGCAGCCCACACCAGGAGTGGTGTAGAATCCGGCGGCAGGAGCCATCATCACGGTCTCGCCCTCGTAGGAGAATTCCTCAAGACACCAGCGGCAGAACTTCTCGCTGTCGTCGACAGGCAGCTTTGCCACGGTGTAGAAGGCTCCCATGGGGATGGGCGAGTAGACACCGGGGATGCGGTTGAGTCCATCGATAAGGCATTTGCGTCGCTCCACATACTCCTCGTAGACGTCGCGGTAGTACTCCTCGGGAGCGTCGAGCGAGGCTTCGGCCACAATCTGTCCTAAGAGTGGCGGCGAGAGGCGTGCCTGGCAGAGCTTCATCACGGCGGCGCGCACCTCGGGATTCTTAGTTATCAACGCTCCGATGCGGATGCCGCACTCTGAGTAGCGTTTCGACACGGAGTCGATGAGAATCACGTTCTGCTCAATGCCCTCAAGATGGCAAGCCGAGATGTAGGGAGAGCCGGTGTAAATGTACTCGCGGTAGACCTCGTCGGAGAAGAGATAGAGGTCGTATTTCTTCACGAGGTCGCGTATCTGGTTCATCTCGCGGCGTGTGTAGAGGTAGCCGGTAGGGTTGTTGGGGTTGCAGATGAGTATGGCGCGTGTGTGCTCGTTGATGAGCTCCTCAAACTTCTCAACCTTTGGTAGCGAGAATCCCTCCTCTATCGTTGTGGCGATAGTGCGGATTTTTGCTCCGGCTGATATAGCGAATGCCATGTAGTTGGCGTAGGCAGGCTCGGGGATGATGATTTCGTCGCCAGGGTTAAGACACGACATGAAGGCGAAGAGCACAGCCTCTGAGCCGCCCGACGTGATGATGATGTCGTCGGCGGTGACATCGATTTTAAAACGCTTGTAGTAGTTGGTGAGTTTCTCACGGTAGGACTGTATGCCCTGCGACGGTGAGTATTCGAGTACGGTGCGGTCGATGTGCTTCAGCGCATCGAGTCCCACCTGCGGCGTGGGCAGGTCGGGCTGGCCGATATTGAGGTGGTAAACTTTCACGCCTCGTTTCTTGGCGTCGGCTGCCAACGGTGCCAACTTTCTGATTGGCGATTCGGGCATTTCAAGTCCGCGTACTGAGATTTCTGGCATATTCGTGCTATGTTTTTATATGATACTTTTTTCTTTGCTATGACACGCAATTTCTTATTGCCGTGATAGGCTATTTTTCATTGCTGTGATATGCAAAGGTACGATAAATAGAATGAAGAGCAAAATTTTTTAGGGGATTTCTGTTGATTGGATATTACTTCGGTTCAAACCCCGTTGTTTGTCGTTTTTTTTGTAATTTTGCATTTTGATTGTAAAAAGTAGAAAACACCGGTTTACGAATTATGAAGATATATAGCGATGCCGAACTGGCACAGATACTTGACAAGAACATTTTCCATAAAATAGGCGAGACTGCCGACGAGTTGGGCGTGGAGTGCTATCTCGTGGGAGGATACGTGCGCGACATTTTCCTTGAGCGACCCACCAACGACATCGACGTGGTGGTGGTGGGCAGTGGCATTGAGGTGGCTAAGGCTCTGCAGCGACGCCTTGGCAAAAACCCCAAGACGGGCAAGCCACGCGCTCATCTTGCCGTATACCGCAATTTCGGCACGGCACAAGTGAAATACTACGACACGGAGGTGGAGTTTGTGGGGGCGCGACGCGAGAGCTACGACCGCAACTCGCGCAAGCCGGTGGTGGAGGACGGCACCTTAGAGGACGACCAGAACCGACGCGACTTCACCATCAACGCTATGGCCATCTGCCTCAACCACGAACGCTTCGGCGAGCTGGTCGACCCCTTCGACGGCATCTACGACCTTGAGGACGGAATAATACGCACGCCACTCGACCCCGACATCACCTTCTCCGATGACCCTCTGCGCATGATGAGATGCGTGAGATTCTCGGCACAGCTGAAGTTCTACATCGACGACGAGACGTTCGAGGCTCTCTCGCGCAACGCCGAGCGCATAAAGATAGTGAGCGGCGAGCGCATTGCCGACGAGCTGAACAAGATTATGAAGACGGCACAGCCGAGCCGGGGATTCGTGGAACTGCAACGTTGCGGACTACTGCAGCTCATCATACCCGAGCTTGCGGCTCTCGACATTGTGGAGACAAGAAACGGAAGGGCGCACAAGAACAACTTCTACCACACGCTTGAGGTGGTGGACAACGTGGCGCGAAAGAGCGACAATCTGTGGCTCAGATGGGCTGCCCTGTTCCACGACATCGGCAAACCGAAGTCGAAACGATGGGAGCCTGCATGCGGATGGACGTTCCACAACCACAACTATCTGGGAGCTAAGATGATTCCAGGCATTTTCCGACGCATGAAGTTGCCTATGGATGCTAAAATGAAATATGTGGAGAAGCTGGTCGACCTGCACATGCGACCCATTGTGATTGCCGACGAGGTGGTGACCGACTCTGCCGTAAGACGACTCATGAACGATGCCGGCGACGACATCGACGACCTCATGACGCTGTGCGAGGCAGACATCACGTCGAAGAACGAGGTGAGAAAGAAACAGTTTCTTGAGAATTTCCGCATGGTGCGCGAGAAGCTTACCGACCTTAAGGAGCGCGACTACAAGCGGCTGCTGCAGCCCGTTATCGACGGCAACGAGATTATGGAGATTTTCAACCTTAAACCGTGCCGTGAGGTTGGCACCCTGAAACAATATCTCAAGGATGCCGTGCTCGACAATAAGGTGGCGAATGAGCGCGAGCCGCTGATGCAGTTGCTGATGCAGAAGGCCGAGGAAATGGGGCTTGTACAAAAGTAATGAATCGAATAATTGAAAATAGGAGGCTGAGCGATGAAATATGCTCGACCTCCTATTTTTTCTGTTTTTCAATCTGCCACGTTTATTTTTCAGCCTTGCTCATGTCGTTTCTTGACTTCGACTTTATCACAAGCCACACGCCGCCAAACACAAGCGCTACAGCCACAGCCTGTTTCCACGTGAACACGCACATGCCCATGGCAAGACTCACGCTTACTGCCACCACTGGCTGCATATAGTTGTAGATGCTCACCACAGTGGGGCGAAGCGTCTTCTGGGCTATCTGCATGAGGAGATAGGATATGTAGGTGGCAAAGAACACTACGAACGCCGTGCCCATCCAGGCTTCCAGGGTTACTGCGCTCCAATCGGTAGACGCCACATGACCTATCATGAAAGGACTGAGCAGCACGGCTGCCCAGGTGAACATCCATTTGCTCACGGTGATGGGCGAATAGCGGCGGATATAGTTGCGGTAGAGGGCAAGATAGAGGGCGAAGGAGAATTGGGCGAAGATGCAGAGCAGGTCGCCACGCAGGTCGCCTACTCGCGAGTCGTGGGCTGCCGCGCTGCTGAGTATCAATATCAAGGCTCCCGCACAACCTATGCCCACGCCCAAGGCTTTCTTACCAGTGATTGGCTCCTTGAGGATAAGGGCTGAGAGTATCATGGCGAATATAGGCAACGAGGTGGTGACGATGCTGGCGTTGGAGGGGGTGGTGATGCTAAGGCCTATGGTGAAGCAGCATTGGTTGCCCACAAGACCCAAGAGTCCGGCTCCGCTGAACGCCAAGATGTCCTTGAACGGAACATGCTCCTTCTTCACAAACAATGACGTGAGCCAAAACAACACCGCACCGCCACAGGCACGGAAATAAACGAGGTCGATGTTGTCGATGCCATTCTGCATGGCTATCTTGCCTATAGGCGACATCAACCCCCAAAATACACAAGCCATCAAGATGCACAGATGGGCTATGAGTGGTCGTTTGTTATCCATACTTTTTACCTATAATTTTGTATAATTGGCTGCAAAGTTATAAAAAATACGCCGCGCACGTGTACTACTTACGGATTTATTTCATAAATTTGTGGATGAAAAAAGTTCATGTGGATGAATCTTTTTGAATCCATGTGGATGAATCTTTAAATCAGAAAACCTAAAACTGCATTCGTTATGAAATACGCCGAATACATAAAACAAATTGAAATCGACTCTCTGTGGAGCGGACGACGCCACGTAGTGTGGAACCTCGACCGACAGGTGAACATACTTAGCGGCATAAACGGTGTGGGCAAGAGCACCATTCTTAATAAGGTGGTGAAGGGGCTGTCGGCTGGAGGTGAGTTTCCAAGCCACATGCTCAAGGGGGTGCGCATATCGGTGGAGCCTGAGGAGGCAAAATGGATAAGATACGACGTGATACGCTCGTTCGACCGTCCGTTGCTCAATCTTGACGCAGTGGGCAAACTGAACACTGCCCTATCCGACCTCACCACTGAGCTTGACATGCAGCTGTTCTTCCTGCAAAGAAAATATCTCGACTATCAGGTGAACATAGGCAACCGCATCATCAGTTGCCTGCAGAGCGGAGATGCCGACGCAGCCTTGCAAGCGCAGCAGATTTCTGCTCCAAAGAAGACGTTTCAGGACCTCATCGACAACCTGTTCTCGGAGACGGGCAAGAAGATTGTGCGCACGGAGAACGAAATCAGGTTCTCGCAAATTGGCGAGACGCTCACTCCCTACCAGCTGTCGAGCGGCGAGAAACAGATGCTTGTGATACTGCTCACGGTGCTTGTGGAGGACCAACGCCCCTATGTGCTGTTCATGGACGAGCCTGAGGTGAGCCTGCACATCGACTGGCAACAGCGGCTCATCGACCTCATCCTCACGCTTAACCCCAACGTGCAGATTATTCTTACCACCCACTCGCCTGCCGTGATTATGAACGGATGGGCAGACAGAGTGACCGAAGTGAGCGACATTACCGACCAAGTATAAATCCACTTTTTAAGAAAAGACTATGGGCAAACGACTTCGCGACAATATCACGTCGCAATACATCGAAGCGGCCAACCGTCTTAACTCAAGGAAGGCTCGCCACCGTATCGTGGCTTATGTGGAAAGCTACGACGACATTTTCTTCTGGCGTTCCATTCTCTCGCGGTTTGAGAACAAGGAGCGTTATTTCGAGGTGATGCTGCCGTCGCGCCTCGAGCACTTGGAGCGCGGCAAGAAGGCGGCAATAATGAGCCTCATCGCCGACGGAGCGGTGGGCAAGAACATGATTGCCTGCGTGGACGCCGACTACGACTATATGCAGCAGGGAGCCACAGCCACGTCGAAGACCATTCTCGAAAGCCCGTACATATTCCATACCTACGCCTACGCCATCGAAAACATGCAATGCTACGCTCCGTCGCTGCACGAGATTTGCGTGGCGGCTACGCTCAACGACAATGTGCGATTCGACTTCGAGGCTTTCCTCAGCGAATATTCCACAACGATATTCCCGCTGTTTGTATGGAATATATGGTCGTACCGCACAGCCACAACTCAGAAATTCTCAATCACCGACTTTCTCCATGCCATAGAGATGGGCAATATCTCGCCCGACTCTGCCGCCTCACAGCTTGCCACATTGCGCCGAAGGGTGGCTCACCGAATTAATATTCTGCAACGCCAACATCCCGACGCAAAGGAAGGCTACATGAAGGTGAAGGAGGACATGAAGCGGCTGGGCGTGAAACCCGAAGAAACCTATATGTACATTCAGGGCCACCACCTCTTCGACAAGGTGGTAATGCCGCTGATGAAGAAGCTCTGCAACCAACTGATGAGGGAGAGGGAAAGGGAAATATCGCGCCAAAGTGTGCACTCAACCCAATACCATAACGAGTTGTCGTGCTACACTTCGAGCGTGGGCGATGTGGGCCTGATGCTCAGACGCAACACTGGATTCATCGCCTCGGATCAATACCGACGCATTGCCAACGACATTGGCGAACGCATCGACAAATGTATCTATAACGAAGAGAGATAGTCGGCCATTGCCTTTGAGTCGGCATCGGCATCGGTGAACACCTCAAGCAGCATCGGGCGGTCGGTGTCGCGCGTAAGCAGGCTCACTACGCCTATCTGCATCTCGTCCATATTCTTTGCCGACATATAGCCTATGTCGTTCTGGGTGCAGATGCCCTGGGCTGTGGTGTCGTGGGCTGCACCTACAAAGGTGTCGGCCACCGGACTTTCCTCCAATCCTGGCAACTGGCGGAAGATGCCACCTCCACGGTTGTTGAGGAGTATTATGCGCAGATTGCCGTTGATATTAGTGTTCCAAAGGGCATTCTGGTCGTAGAAGAAGCTAAGGTCGCCTATCACGCAAACCGTAAGGGCTTCGGCAGCAAGCGAGAATCCGGCTACTGTGGACAATGTGCCTTCGATGCCGTTCACTCCACGGTTGCACCATACATAATGCTGGGCGTAGATGCAGGCAAGGCGCACGGCAGAGCTGTTGGCGTAATGCACGCAGATGTCTATGTCAAGGTCGGCAAGCTGCTGCTCGAAATACTTCACCACAGCCATCTGCGAGTAGCTTGGCTCATAGCTTTCGGCGTGCTCGGTACAATGGTCGAGCAGACTCTTCCACTTGGCATAGAAGGCACGGCGCTCGGGCTCATGCTCCATCACAGCCTCGTTGTCGGCGTAGTCCTCGGGATATTCGTAGAGGTTGCACAGTGAGGCAAGGAGCGTGTCGATGTCCTCCATTGGTGTTTCCAATATATTCTCAAGGGTCATGGTGGGGTCGTGAAGGTCGAGAGCGTCAGGAGCAATAAGACAGGCTGGCGCCTTCGACTCGCGCAACCAGCGGCGCGTTGACTTGCTTACTATCGTGTCGCCTACATATATTATATATGTGGGGAAGAAAGAAGAGGTGTCGAGGTTGGAGGCGGAAATGCGTCTCACCACCTCGTCGAAGTGCACAGTCTCGTAGGAAGAGCTGGCAAGAGGCTCGACAAACACCACATAATGCTGCGAGAGCGACTGCAGGGTGGCTGTGGAAATGACGTTCTTTGCCATCTGACCAATGACGATGAGCGGACGGTCGGCATTCAATACCGTCTCCATAAACTCACTCTGCTCGTCGACTATCTTCACTTGCTCCATAAGGCGGAAGCGGCTGACTTTGGGCAGCTCTTCTACGTCAAAAGTGAAGAGTGGCTCGGATATTGGCACATTAATATGCACAGGAGCTGGCTGACGGAAGCAGGAGGCATGCAGAGCCTCATTCACAAGCCGGCGGCAAAACCAACGCTCCTCGTCAAGACTTTTGTCGGCTTCAGCCGAAGAAGAATGTGGTTCGGGCAAGGATACTGCCTTGCGCACGAAGCGTCCCAAAGCGTCGGGTTGTGGAAGAGTCTGTCCGTCGAGCTGTCCTATCCACTGAACAGGGCGGTCGGCAGAAACCACAACAAGCGGAATATGCTGATAGTAAGCCTCAGCCACAGCAGGAGCAAGATTAAGAAGGGCTGTGCCCGACGTTACGCACACTACCGTAGGACGACCCGTGGCCTGTGCCAAGCCTAAGGCATAGAAACCTGCCGAACGCTCGTCGGTGACTGGATGGCAACGTATCGACCCACACTGGCTCAGATTGTGAACAATGGGAGCGTTGCGGCTGCCTGGGCACACGACTGCGTCGCTTACACCATATTCCATCAGAAGTGACGTGAGGATATTTATATTTTCTTTATTCGAGAACATTTTTCTTTTTTGTTTTACAGATATGTTTCTTTTTATACAGATATATATAATTGTTTTACTAATTATATTTCTATTTTACAAATGTCTTTCGCATAGTGTTCATTTTTGCCTCAGTCTCGTCCCACTCCGACTGGCATGTGCTGTCCTTCAGGAGTCCGCCTCCGGCATATAGAGTGTAGACATTGCCTACATTCAACTTCATGCAACGCAGAGTGACGAAGAGATTTGTGCAGCCGTCGGGGTCGAGCATTCCCGAGAAACCGCTATAATAACTTCGCGGAGCCGACTCATTGGCAACAATAAAGTCGCGTGTGGCAGCTTTAGGAATGCCACATACAGCTGGCGTGGGATGAAGAGCATTGAGCAGGTCGCCTATGTGCGAAGTGTCGGCAAGGTTGAAGCGTATGTCTGAACGCAGATGCACAAGATCGCCGGCACGGGTAGTATAGGGGCCCTCAACGGAGAAGTCGGAAGTGTAGTGCTCTATACACTCGGTGATGTAGGTCTCAACATAACGTTGCTCCTGTATGTTCTTTGTGCTCCACGGCATGTTGTCGTCCTTGCTTTTGGTGCCAGCAAGCGCCATGGTCGTCATGTTGCCTCGCTCGCCGCTTACAAGAATCTCGGGAGTGGCTATGAGCCATGTGCCGCTGCGCTCGGTTGAGAACAGGGCTATAAACATGCGCGGATACTTGCGGCAAGCACGCGCGAAGAGCGACAAAGCTGGTATTTGCTCCGTGGCCCTAAGATGGGCACTACGCGCAAGCACTATCTTCGAGAATGTGCCATCGCGCAACTGGGCGTGATAGTTCTCGAAGTCAACTGCATAGCGGCTACGCTCTGCCTCGTAGTCGGCATCCACAAGCCGCGACTCCAACGAGCAGTCATCAGCAATGTCTACTGGCTCCCATTCTGCTTGCAGCAACAATATAGGGCAGTCGGCCGACGGGACAAACGGGGCTATCACAAAACCGCGCCGCCCGTTGAGTTCGGCGAGCGACGCTATTTCTTCAGGTTCTGCGGTTATGCGGTTGCGGTAGACCTGCGTTGTGTGCGGTAGACGGAAATAAACAAAACTCATAAGTTCACCTCTCTCTCCCCTTTTTTATTTAGGATTGTGCATTATAAAGTTGGTAATCTCAACAGACGAAATAAGCTCGCCTTTCTCGTTGTTTATCTCCACATGCCACTGGTGCAGGGTCTTTCCCTTGTGCAGTATGCGGGCTGTGGCCGTAACGGTGTCGCCCTCAAGCACAGCCTTCACATGGCTTCCGCTCACATTTATGCCCACACATATCTTGTCGGGACAGAGCGTCATAGAGCCTACTCCTGCAAGATTCTCGGCAAGCGCAAGCGTTGCACCGCCACTCAAGAATCCGAACACCTGGCGGTTGCGCTCGTCCACCTTCATTCGAGCCTGGCAAGTGTCGGGATCATCTGTCGACAAGAACTCCATGCCGAGAGTCTTTGAAAGCCCGTCCTGCTTCAGTCTCAACTCTTTTACTCTTTCTATATCCATATTTTTATCAGTCTATTTTTTAACGTTCATATATAAGTTCCTTGATCTTCATAATAAAAGATTTGGTTGGCTCAACCATACTTTCAACATCTTCACACGAAACAGCATAATCGCAATTATAATCAGCTTTCTTCCTCAACTGTTCTATTCTTGAAATAAAAGCTCCATATTTGATGTCTACTTTACCTGATTTTACAAAATTCAAGCCAAATGTAGCTATTGTTCCAGCGTGTGTATGAGCAGACAAACCATAACAAACAAGCAAAGCCTGTGTTGCATGAAAACAAGCATAGTAAAATCTATTTGCAGCTAAATCCCACAAAGTTAATTCCACCATCTGTTGCGCTTCCCGCAAGAACAAATCCGCTTTATCAAGACGCAATTGAACTAAAGATTTTCTTTCTTCATCAGTTAAACTCATAGTACAATCCCTTCTTTTTCTACATTCTTATAAAATGGCGTTATTTTATATTTTTCCCACTCCTCCGCCGTATACATAATAGGATTTATTTCTTCACCCAAGCTCCAGCCAAGCATCGTAAGTGGGAAGGTTACGTTGTCATAATCAGCAGGAGTCAGAGAATCTTTCTTTAATATAACAAGGATGTCCCAATCGCTGTCTGATCGTGACGTTCCCCTTGCCTGAGAGCCGAACAACATAGCAACTCCATCTTCAGGCAAATGTTGATGAATACATTTACGTATTTCATCAAGTGTTTCTTTGTTGTTTGTCATATTATTCCTTTTAATTATTACACAGATTACAAACCCTCCAAAGTTTATCCTTCCCTCAAGAAGTCCATAGCCTCCTCTATTTCCTCTTTTGTTGCTGTTTGGTTGATGCGGATGTCGCCAATGCCGCCAAGCAGAGTGAAATTGATAGTGCCAGCCGTGTTCTTCTTGTCGTGACGCATAAGCTCAAGAAGTTCAGGATAGTCGTCGCATGTGAATGGGAAGCGTCCGTAGTTGTCGATGATGAACCGCACGGTTTGACGCATTTTGTCGGTAGGGAATCCTGCCTTGCAAGCACTCATATACAACTCGCACACCAAACCATAAGCCACAGCATAGCCGTGAAGAACAGCACGGTCGTGCTTCATTGCAAACGACTCGAAGGCGTGACCAATGGTATGGCCAAGGTTCAGAGCCTTGCGGATGCCATGCTCATGAGGGTCTTCCTCGACAACACACTCCTTCACCTTTATCGACTCTGCCACCATGCGCTGCAACTGTGCGAGGTTGGGCTGGTCAAGGTCGAAGCCTACAAGCTCTGCCCAATGGTTCTCGTTGGATATGAGTCCGTGCTTAAGCATTTCGGCGTAGCCAGAGCAGATGTTCTCGTGGTCGAGCGTATCGAGGAACGAGGTGTTGATTATCACGAAACGGCTGTCCGAGAAAACGCCTATCTCATTCTTTAGTCCACAGAAGTTAATGCCCGTCTTTCCTCCAACCGAAGCGTCGACCATGGCAAGCAATGTTGTGGGAACGTTTATGAAGTCGATTCCACGCTTGAATGTGGAGGCTGCAAATCCTCCAAGGTCAGTGACCATGCCGCCTCCAAGATTAATCATAAGCGAGTGGCGTGTGGCTCCTCCCTGGCTCAGGGCTGTCCACACTTCGGCAAGAGTATCAAGGGTCTTGTGTGTGTCGGTGGGGCGTATCACTATCGACTGAGCACCTTTCAGGCACAGGAAGCTCTGCATCTTAGGCATACATTTCTCGTGGGTGGTCTCGTCGGTAAGGATGAATATGCGGTCGTGCTCACATTCTGAAATGGCGTTCACGAGGTCGCGCTCCAGGTTTTCTGATATTATAACTTTCTGTTTCATAATGACTCTTTTCTTTTAAAGGTTCATATATGCAAATGTAGTTATTTTTTTAGAGAAACCGAAATCTTTGACACAAAATAAAAAGCCGCAGCAATCATTATTGACAGATTGCTGCGGCTTTATTATTTCAATTCTTTAAATTTGCGGATTTTTCAAATTCCGGAACATGCGGATATTACTGCATGTCGTAAACCACCTGCATGAGCTTCTTGCCCAAAGCGTCGGCCTCCTCCATAGTGGCAGCCTCGCTGTAGACACGGATGATCGGCTCGGTGTTTGACTTGCGCAAGTGAACCCACTTGTCGGGGAAGTCGATCTTAACGCCGTCGATATCGGTAATCTTCTCGCTTGCGAACATATCCTTCACCTTGGCAAGGATAGCGTCGATGTCGGTAGAAGGTGTGAGGTCGATACGGTTCTTGGCTATCTGATAGCTTGGGAATGTGGCGCGAAGCTCGCTTGCTGTGCACTTCTTGTGAGCAAGTGAAGAGAGGAAGAGGGCGATACCTACGAGGGCGTCACGTCCATAGTGGCTCTCAGGATAGATAACTCCACCGTTACCCTCGCCGCCAATAACGGCACCAACGGCCTTCATCTTGGTAGTTACGTTCACCTCGCCTACTGCCGCAGCCTCATACTTGCCGCCGTGCTTCTCTGTCACGTCGCGAAGGGCGCGTGTAGAAGAGAGGTTGCTCACGGTGTTGCCCGGAGTGTGAGAGAGCACATAGTCGGCTACGCTAACGAGAGTGTACTCCTCGCCGAACATCTTTCCGTTCTCGCAGATGAATGCAAGACGGTCAACGTCTGGATCGACAACGATACCAAGATCGTACTTGCCGCTCTTCATCTCGTCCATGATGCCCTGGAGGTTCTTTTCCAATGGCTCTGGGTTGTGGGCGAAGTCGCCGTTGGCTGTGCTGTTGAGGATGGTGAACTCCACGCCGAGAGCCTTGAGAAGGTCGGGCAGGATGATGCCACCTACGCTGTTGATAGCGTCTACACACACCTTGAAGTGGGCGTTGCGGATAGCCTCAACATCAGCGAGCTTAAGGTCGAGCACGCTCTGGATGTGGCGCGCGTTCATAGAATCGTCGCGTGTATAGTGACCGAGATTGTCAACATCAGCATAGTCGAAGTCTTCCTTCTCGGCAATTTCAAGCACCTCGTTGCCATTCTCCTTTGTAAGGAACTCGCCCTCAGCGTTGAGCAACTTAAGAGCGTTCCACTGGCGTGGGTTGTGGCTTGCGGTGATGATGATGCCTCCAAGGGCACCAGTCCAGCGTACAGCAAGCTCGGTTGTAGGTGTAGTAGCGAGGTCGATGTCGATTACGTCGAGTCCCATGCCCATGAGTGTGCCGCAAACAATGTTGCGCACCATGTCGCCAGAGATACGTGCGTCGCGACCTACAACAATCTTGCCGCGACCCTCAGTCTTGGCGTTACGCTTCATGAATGTAGCGTAGGCTGTTGTGAACTTAACGATGTCGAGCGGATTGAGAGTGTCGCCCGTGTGTCCGCCGATAGTACCGCGGATGCCTGAAATTGATTTAATCAAAGTCATAACAATAATGTTTTTGAGTTTTAAATAGATTGACTTTTAATAATGTTTTTAGTATATCGCTTTATCAGCGCGCGACGTTAGCGTCCACGTTGATATGTGATCTCATAGAGACAAGGATACACGCTCTGCACAGCGTTGCTCTGTCCTGCCGAGTGGGGCACGATGAGGCGCACCTTAGCAAGTTCAGCGTCGCTGCTTGTGTAGCGTCCAAGATTGATATAGCTGAGCGGCACGAGCCAACCTGAGGGCACAGCCGTAGATCCATAGTTGATATACATCACGCAGAAGTTCTTGTCAAACACACCGGTGAATGTGCCTGAAGTGTTCTTTACGGTCATCTTGTCGTAGCACCATGAATACTGATAGATGTTGGTGCTCTGCAATGTCGAGTCGGATTGCAAGAGATTGTACTCGTTGAAACGGCACAACACGTCGGCTGTCTCGCCGTCCTGCAACTTCTCACCACTTCCCTTGCGCTGAATCTGCATATACACACCATCGCTCTCGAAGAGCACAAACTCGTTCTTTGTGGTGTCGGTGGTGCAGTCCTGTGCCTTAAACTGGTCCTCGCTTATTACCTTTATATTATGGTTGGCGATGTAGCGGTTTATGGCCGCACGTTCCTTCTTCTTCTGGTCGGCGTAGGTCTCGGAGTCGCTGCATGATGCGATTGCAAGCACAGCGAGCAGAGCGCAAATCAGTAATTTAAATGTCTTCATCTGTATTCTTTTGTTCTGTTTATTTATCGTTTGCAGTTACAAAAGTAATATTTTTATATTTAATATATATATAATGTGGCGTTGAAGTTGAGATATTTAACTTTTTTTCTTGCACCACAAGCCTGTTGCTTTATTTTGTAAGCAAATCCTCATATTGGGCTAACGCGCGTCTCACTACACGTTCTGCCTCGGCAAGCGAGCATTGCAGTCGGCCTCCACTGGCGTTAAGATGACCTCCACCATTGAAGAACTCAGCTGCCATCTTGTTGCATGGGAAATCATCCACCGAGCGAAGCGACAACCAAATCAAATTGTCGCGGCGGTCGTCCTCGCGCAATGATATAGACAGGCGCATTCCCTTTATCTTCAACGGCTCGTTGACAAGTCCTTCGGCGTCGCCCTTTATGAAGTGGAAGTCGCGCATATCGCGGCGCGAGATGGTGAAATAGGACGCATGAAGGTCGTTGAACACATTGAGCTTCTGGCTCATAAGATATCCGCGCAGACGTATTGCCCACGGACTGAAGTTGTGGAACACGTTGCGATAGATTTTGTCCTTGTCTATACCTTTGGTGAGCAACTGGCTTACGATAAAGAACACCTCTGGCTGATTGCTGTTAAACGTGAATCCGCCCGTGTCGGTCATCATGCCGCAATAAATGCAGGCTGCACACTTGCGCGACATTTCTTCGAATCCGCCCATCTGCCAGATGATGCGAAACACAAGCTCGGATGTGCTTGAGATATGCGGGAAGGAGACTGTAAGCACGGTATCCATGCGTGGGTCGAGATGATGGTCAATCATTATCTTGCTGGCAGGCGACTGCTCAAGTGCATCGCACATCTCATCCACACGGTCGGTACCGTTGAAGTCGAGACAGAATATTAGCTCGGCTTCCTTGAACAATGCGTCTGCCTTGTCGGCGGCATGCTTGTCGTAGCGTATGATGCGTTCGGAGCCTGGCAACCACTGAAGGAAGTCGGGATAGGCGTCGGGCACTATTATTTCTGGTTCCTTACCTTGCGTGCGCAAATATTCAGCCCATGCGAGCGACGAGCCTAATGCATCGCCGTCGGGCGACTTGTGGCAACAGATAACAATTCGGTTGGCGTTGATGATGTTTTCTCTTAGCGTGGCAATTTCTGCCTCGGTCAACAGTTCTATATTCATATTCATTATTAATGTTCAATCGGGTTGGTTACAGATATCTTTTCTACGATTGAATGTGCAAAGTTACAAATAATGTATTATCCGAGCAACTTTTTTTGGTTTTTGCAACTTTTTTTTATAGCTTTGCGTCATAACAATAAAACCAAAACAATATAACACATAAAAATATGAAGAACATTGGCAAATTTATCATCACAGCACTTGTTGCTTTAACCTGTGGTGGAGTGTGTATGGCTTGTTATTCAAGCAAGGAACTCAAGGAGTCGAAGAAGAATGTTTCCGTGATACGCAACATGGGATACTTCTCGCAGATACAGATTAACGGCTCTGCCGACATACAATTCATACAGGGCAGCAATGCCAGAACTCCTATACGAATTGTTGGCTCAAAGAGCCTCGTAGACAATGTTGTGTTGGAGCGCAATGGCGACGTTCTTGTTGTTAAGCATAAACCTACTTCGGGAAAATTCTTCTACTCGGAAAGCGGCAACCTCACAATCTACATCACGTCAACCGACCTCACAAGCGTGAATATCAATGGCTCGGGCACGTTCACAGCCAAGAGCGATATCGACACCGACAACCTGAATGTGCAGATTAAAGGTTCGGGCGATGCCTTCTTCCGCAATATCCTATGCGACAATGTGGCTTTTGAGACCCGCGGCTCTGGCGACATCAAAGCCCTAAGCGTTGACACTCGCTCGGCTAAGATAAACATTTACGGTTCGGGAGACATCGACGTCAAGACTATTAAGGCTGACAACACCGACATGCAGGTGCGCGGTTCGGGCGACATCGACGCTGTGCTGAGAAATGTAGGAACTACTAATATCGCCACTTACGGCTCGGGCGACATCGACGTAAGATTCATCGACTGTGGCTCTGCCAGCGCCATTACAGTAGGTTCGGGCGACATTGAACTTAAAGGTTCTCTCGGTTCTTTTAAGCAGAGCATCAAGGGTTCTGGCGAAATAGACACCAGGGAACTGGTGGTAGGTCGTTGAAACATACGGCCACGATGCTCAAGACTCTCCATCTTGAGCATCCGCCTTTGCTGTACATCGCCAACGCCTTCTACAATTCACAACTCTTCTTCCGCTTCTTGAAGATTGGTGGATTCTCACCGTCATAATATAAATCATAGAGTGCGTCACATTCTTCCACGTTCTTACTCTCACTCAGAATAAACCGTTTTCCGTCTGCATATCGACGATATATGTAATAATGCTTGCGCCTGCATCTTGATAAGGGTTTGGATAAAACATCCTTGTTTCCTAAGAAACAGATGTCTTTATCCATCCTTATTTCAGCTCTTCGATATGTTTGATTGTTAAACGGACTCATTTCCACATAGACATTGTCCATCTTGAAGAAGTTCAAAAAGCCTATTGTCACAAGTTCTGGCTTCTTCATGAAGCATACATTATTTTCCAAGTATACCCAATAGTCTTTGCCTTTTTCTATAAAGTGCAGAATGACATTGTCCAACAACTCTGCAAAATCATATTTTGGCTCTGGTTTTTCAAATGGCTCAAACATCTTTGTGCGTATCAGATATTTTCCGTCCACATTCTGCACAACTCTGATGTCGTATGCTTGTGGAAATACCTTGGCGTATACTCCTGCTGATTTCCGTGTACAGAATATGTTTTCACGATAATATACTTGCACTGTGCCGTTTGTCATTTGCTCTATCCTCATGTCTATTTCTTCAAAATCGGACAACAATCTGCTCGTGTAGCCATAGGTGTGTTTCATGTTTATCTTGGGCTTGAAATACATTATATTCTGACTTACATTATTATTGTACCTCTCTACATCTTCAGTCCAAACGTCTTTCTTTGCCTGCCATTCTTCTTTGCTTATCTGGTGCAACAAGGCTTCGTTACCTTTTTTGTATACCCAATTTCCATACTCATCCTCCCAAAGTTGTATATCATCCATCTTGTCTTTGAATGAATACAGTTTGTCCGGCTCTGATGGCTGTATATAGAATGTCCGGAATTGCAACCCCTTGTCTATCCCGTATGTCAGAGCATCAGGCAACACAAAGTCATCGTCGCCCATCTTGCGGGTCTTTACCCTCGGATATAGCTTTATACCATCCGTTGTACAAAAATCAAGATAGCCACAACGTTCCATCTTAGGTCTTCTAACGAATCGTATACCGTTCCATAGGTCTATCCAAGGACGTTCACGGTCTATCTTTCTTCTGGAATGCAGTTTGGCTATGCCATACGCTTTCAACTCCACCTTATTATATACGCAAGGCAACACTTCATTTCCGTTCTTGTCCACAATGCCCAATAGTCCATCCTCATTCTCCTTGATTTCATATCCGTATGCCGCATCCAAGTCCATGCGCTGCCCTTCATGCGTCATCACGGTTATCAGTTCGGTCTGTGTGTCCGATGTTATGCGTTGTCTTTCATCACGGATGGAATAGGCTACTACACCATATTGTTCTTCTGCTTGTGTAATATTGCCCTTACCGGCAATTTGTCCTTCAAACATCGATTGCCAATCTCTTTCGTCCGACGGCAGTCCGAACAATCGATACAGGCCTACATTGTCAAGTATCAGGCAAAACTTCTTGCCTTCAAACACTCGCATGCCACGACCTACTTGCTGTAGATACTTAGCCAGTGATAATGTGGGACGTGCCAACTGGATAAACTCTACATCAGGGCAGTCAAAGCCTTCTCCGAAGAGATCAACGGTTATAAGAATGTTGAGTTTTGAATTTTGAGTTTTGAATTGTCGGCAATTCGAGGATAATTCATGGCAATTCGTGGTTAAATTCGTGGATAATTCATGGTCATTCGTGTTTAAGTCATTGGATAATTCATGGTCATTCGTGTTCCTAAATATTTCGATTATCCGTTTTCGTTCTTCTGCCGGTGTCTTGCTGCTAATTGCCACCGCATTCAGTCCATGCTCCCTATAATATTCAGCTATATGTTCCGCATGCTTAATGTCAATCGCATAGACTATGCCTTTCTTGTTTGGCGCATAGCGCAATATGGTATCACAAAGTCTTTCGATACTTGGCTGCACATCCAACTTCTCGCTCATTTCTTTTAACGAGAAATCCCCATCAGCACCTCGCTTCGTCAATCCGAGCACCACTCGTTGGTCTATGCTGTCTGCCTTTATCGACATATAGTCATACAGAGACAAACGTCCGTCCGCAATGAATTTCTTTGTTGGCCACGATTGCAACAGCACGTCAAACAAATCAGTAAATCCTCGTCGGTCCAATCGGCAAGGAGTGGCTGTCAGTCCCAATTTTCTCGCCTCCGGATAAGCATCAATCACCTCCTTGTATGTCTTTGCCACTGCATGATGCGCCTCATCAATAATTATCAGCGAAGGCTTCTCCTCCAATTCATGATAGTGCTTCGAGAGCCATTGAATCGAGAAAACACGAGGTTTAAGAGAAAAGGGAAAAGTGAAAAGGGAAAAATCCAATTGCTTTGCGAGTGTTTTTTCTATCTGGTCAACAAGTTCCCATCTATGCACCACAATCCACACACATGGATTTTTCACTTTTAACTTTTCGTTTTTCACTTTCTCAGGATTTTTCCCTTTTAACTTTTCTCTTTTCACTACTTCTGCAAGAAGTATCGTTTTTCCCGTACCTGTCGGCATCTGCACCATCACAGATTGATACGAACGAAATGCCATATCAATCCGTTCCATCATTTCTTCCTGATAGTCGTAAAGTCGTATTTCCTTCATATCAACTTCGTCTCGGCAACCACATCGAGGGTATTTCTTTACGAGTCTTCGAGTTGGCATTGGTAATGTCTATCAGTATCAGATACCACTGTCCCTTTCCTCGGCGCTCTCCAGATACATAGTAGACTTTATTGGGTTGGTCTCTAAGTATCATATACAGGTCCAAGAACTGGAATATCCTGTCATTTGCCACGCATTCCCGATGATGCATCGGTATGCCTGTAATGTCTCTGTTTTTATAGAAATAATAGTTATAGCCAACTCTCAGCACGTCCATGAATCCCATCTTCTCTACCACCGGACGCTCATCAAACTCCTGCATGGTATACAGATTTACCCACGTGGTT
>ULYE01006938.1_pt1 | contig 33311 bp, 25 predicted proteins | sample 1961921 | NCBI WGS metagenome assembly ULYE01 (sample SAMEA4835856, study PRJEB28245) | human gut metagenome | biome: gut microbiome; material: fecal sample | place: Denmark | collected 2008 | reverse complement strand
ATTTCCATTTTTGGCAACTGAAGTTTTCAAGGGAAAGCATGTCGTTGGCTATATGGAACCTTATGCTTTTGAAAACACCATCACAAGCAGAACTTTTACAGGTATCCCGTATGTTGCCGGTACCAATTATTCAGGTTGTAGATCATATCACTATATGGTTGATGGCGGCAAGCATGTGTACTATTGGAATTTGTTTGAAAGTAAAAAAATTAATGCTAAGAGAGAAAAATACTCTCAAAAGAAACTGTTGAAAAAGATAAGTGAGAAATTCAAGGACTATCATACTGTTGCTGAAGAAGTGGAAAAGAGAGGACTCACAGCAGAGCAAATCCATGAAGATCCCACCATTCTTCTTGAAATTCTTGACAAGAGTCTGCAATAATCTTTTGTCTTTTCCCCCATACCAATGCTTCCGTACTCCCGCAGTATGGAAGCATTTTTCAATTTATTCCTCCCCACAGGTTGGCGGTTCATTCTCTGTAGGTCTCAGATGTTCTTGTTACTACTCAGCCCCTAAAAATGAATTTCAAGTACTCATTTGACATAATAGCCTATTTTGTAGCATAAATATAGCCAAAATCATCAATATTTTGCGGATTTGACACATCCAAGGGGTGTTGAGTAGTTACGTATATGGCAGCAACTGAAAATAAAATCTAAAAAATAGATATGATTTTCATCAATCCACATAAATGTTGTACCTTTGTCACCGAAAAGAGTTGTTTGACAAGTAATGCAAACTTATGTATAATACAGAAGTTAAAACTATTACCAAGTCATTACCTCTATTGAGGTGAAACACTTGTAAATCGCTCATTTTTAGCTATTCGGCATATTTTAGCAGAATTTTTTAGAAAAAATCGTTATACAGTCGTTATACAGTATAAGAACGCATCCAACGAATGTCACTAAATTTGCACCGTCAATCAGACAAAACAACGTCTGGTTGGCGGTGCTTGTCGTTTATGTATATTCCTATAATATGAATCGTGCGAATGGGTTGAGCTATGACGATGAACACCATATATAAATAAAATAAGTTTTAAATCTTTAAAAATTCAATACAACTATGAATGGTGAGATTAAGATTTTCGAAAGCCCGGAGTTCGGACAGATTCGGACGGTGATGGACAAGAAGGGCGAACCGTGGTTCTGCTTGACGGATGTGTGCAAGGTGCTTGGACTGACGCAGCGGCATGTGAGAGAACGACTTGAAAAGGGGGTCGTTTCAACCGACCCCCTTTCGACAAGAGGTGGAACACAGATGGCTAACTTCGTTAACGAGGACGGTCTGTATGATGTCATCCTCGACAGCCGCTGGCTACGAGAGAACGGCTACATCTTCAAAAAGTCGACTGAGCCGATTCAGAAATGGGTGGAAATGGGCATCTTCGCCACGGAGCTGATTGCAGTCGTTAGCATCCTCATAACCACAGAGTATCTGAGCGATGCGTTGGCTCACCATCTCCATATAACTATGGTGTACGAACTCTTGTCTGCGAAAGTCTGGAATGAGCTGCCCGAGTTTCCACGCCCAAGAATCATGCATATTACCTAAAAACATCAATCCACCATTGGAAGACATGTCTGGAGCATTGAAATCAACACGTATTTTCTTGTCACATGCGGTTTTTGGAAGAGAAAAAAGCATATTCTCTTGGAAGTTTGGATTATTTGAAGTCTCTTTGCACATAAGAAACGTTTATAAGTACTTGATATTGAACACTATAAAGTGTACTAAAATTTGTCGAGATGACAAAATTAAACGCTTCTTTTTTGTCTCTATGAATTATATAGGTTAGACTATAAGAAAGAGAACAAATACTGTGGTTGAATTGTCTTTCTGAAGAACGATATTTTTTTTGATTATATATTTTTATTTCGTAATTTTGCAATCACGTACAATCCACATGGATAAATTAATAAGATAATTGGCATAAGAAAAGAAATGAAACAATTGAAAGAAAATGAAGGGATAGAGTGCAGTTTGTTGCTCACAATGGCTGTTATTGCGGGATTAACCGTGGCTAATTGCTACTACAATCAGCCTCTTCTGGAGATGATACGCCACGACATGGGGGTGAGCCAACATGAGGCAAACCTCATAACCGTTGTCACACAGATAGGCTATGCGCTTGGTTTGTGTTTCCTTATCCCTATGGGCGACCTCTACTCGCGCCGACGCATAATTGTTGTGAACATGACGGTGGCAGCCATTATGGCGGTAGTCATTGCCGTTGCCGGCAAGGTGTGGATGATTTGGGGAGCCTCCCTGCTATTGGGAGCCTGCTCCGTAATACCGCAGTTTTTCATACCTATAGCAGGACAATACTCCGAAAAGGAGAACAAAAGCAGGAATATGGGCGTGGTTCTGTCGGGACTGCTGACGGGCATTCTTGCCTCGAGAGTGGTTAGCGGTTATGTTGGCGAATGGCTTGGCTGGCGCGAAATGTTCTTCATAGCAGCTCTTGTGATGGTGCTGTGCATGGCCCTTACGCTCAAGATTATGCCACAGATAAAGAGCAACTATGTGGGCACGTATGGTGGCTTGATGGCCAGCGTATTTAATATTGTGAAGAGCAATGGGCGCATTCGCCTTTATGCCGTACGTGCCGCCTTCAGCTTTGGCAGTATGATGGCCATCTGGTCGTGCCTCGCCTTTCGGTTGGCACAGGCTCCGTTCTTCTCGGGTAGCGAGATGGTAGGAACGTTAGGATTGTGTGGCATTGCTGGAGCCATAGCGGCAAGCGGTGTGGGCAAGCTCGTTAACCAATGGGGCATAAGAAAGATGAGTATTTATGGAGCCTGCTTGCAGCTTGTGGCGTGGGTTACGGCCTATCTGTTTGGCGACACCTTCATAGGGCTTGTGGTGGCTATCATCTTGGTGGACATAGGCTTGCAATGTCTGCAACTAAGCAATCAGAGTGGCTGCATTCAGGAGATGCCTCAAGCCTCCAACAGGGCCAACACCATCTTCATGACCACATATTTTATAGGCGGCTCCTTTGGCACCTATTGTGCAGGATTGGCTTGGACGCATGAGGGATGGATGGGCGTGTGTGCAGTGGGAGCAATCTTGGCTGCAATTTCGCTCAGCATAACATGTTTTAATGGGAAGAGAATTTAAGGCTTGGCAATAACGATTTGGCTCAAATGTTGTCAAAATATCATTGTCAAATTGTCATTTATAAAACAAGGATGAGGGTGTCCATCAAATGGACACCCCTCCTAATTCTGCATACTTGAAAGGGGTTGGGTTCAACCCAACCCCTTTAGAAAAATGATTGTCGTCGTTTCTCAAAATCCGTGCTATTCGCCTGCGAAGCCCGAGCGTTTCATCCGCGAAATTCTTATACGACCAGAATGCTGCGCGTCAATAATCCAAGAGGGAATACAAATAAATCCAAATCGAACGCCAATAACTCAAATACGATACGAGCGGAAATGTGATAAGCGATAATTCTAAGAAAAATCAGAAGAGCTATGCAAAGCTAATGATTATTTTCGGTCTTGGCAAATGATTTTTTGTTTATGTTTTGCCTGCCCCACCGCTTTTTGTTACTTTTGCAGTCATGAAAACGAAAGAACTATGCTACATAGCGATTGTGGCTGTATTGGGAATCTCGCTGTTGTCGGGATTCGTTGTAGAAGTGTTTGGAGTTGATTTGGGAAGCATGGCGTGGGTGGCACGCTGGGTGTCATCGCCCGTTGCGTTGGCCATAGGCTTTGCTTTCGCCTTGGTCTTCGGCAAGGCATTCCCCGATTTCAACAAAACGATGTCGAAGAAACTGTTGCAGTATTCCGTTATCGGACTTGGATTCGGAATGAACGTCAACAAAGCCATTGCCTCGGGTTCGGAGGGAATGCTGTTCACCATCGTCAGCGTGTTCGGCACGCTCGCCTTGGGTTGGCTGTTTGGCAGAAAACTGCTGAAGGTGGACTGGCAGACAAGCTACCTGCTGTCGTCGGGAACGGCCATCTGTGGAGGTTCGGCGATTGCGGCTGTAGGTCCTGTGATTAAGGCTAAGGCAGAGAGCATGTCGGTGGCGTTGGGCGTGGTGTTCATCCTTAATGCCATTGCCCTGTTTGTGTTCCCGTCGATAGGCAGCGCCTTGGACATGACAATGAAGCAGTTTGGCATGTGGGCAGCGATAGCTATTCACGACACGTCGTCGGTGGTGGGAGCAGGAGCGGCCTACGACCAGATGCATCCGGATTTGCTGGCCTCGCAGGGCGTGAGTGCGCTGGAGGTGGCAACTACCATCAAGCTCACACGTGCGCTGTGGATTGTGGTGATAGCATTGGCCACACCGTTCTTCTTCCGCACGAGGCTGGCTGCATCGGGCGAGGGTAAGGCGAAGCCGTGGTATGAGTGTGTGCCGAGATTTATCGTGTGGTTCGTGGTAGCCATTCTCTTCAATACATATATATTAAGCAACGCCTCGCTCATTGGCGACACCGCTGCAACAATGGGCAGCGACTTCAGCGGAGCTGTGAACAAATTGGCAAAACATCTTATCACCCTCTCGCTCTTCTTCATTGGAGCCTCGCTCACAAGAGAGACATTGCGCAGCGTTGGCGTGCGTCCGCTTGTGCAGGGCGTGATGCTGTGGGTGAGCATCAGCGTGATAAGCTTGGGATATATCTACTGGGTAGAATAAGGATTTTTTTTAGGGAGTTAAGAAGAAGGAGTTAAGAAGTTTGGGAGCAAACTTCTTAACTCCTTCTTTTTACATTACGCTTATTTCATCCACAAAGAGGAAGGCCGGCTTACCTTTGCCAGGATGCCATTCGGGCAGGCTGTGCTCGGATGTGGCGTGCACTTTCACGTAGCGAGCCTTTGTGGTGTTGAAGTCGAGCTTGTGGGTGTAGATCTTGTCGGCATAGTCCTTGCCAAGAGCAGGAAGAGCCTTTGTGGCAACAGGAGTGAAAGTCTTGCCATCGTCCGACACGCTTACCTCGATGTTGCGTGCGTCGAAGATCCACGAACCTTTGTCGACGAGAGTGTTGAACTCAACGTGCGAGATGTTGCTGGGCTTGTTGAGGTCGACGATAGCCTCAAGGTCGTTGCCAGAGAAGGCAATCCAGCGTCCAGAGCTGAAGATGTTGTCGCCGACGAGACCGTCGGTGAGGGCTGCACCACCGTTGAATGTGTAGTTGCGGTGGGTGGGCTGGAGCAGAGTCACGGCACAGGCAGTGGCCTTGTTGAACTTAATCTCCTTGCGGCTCACGCGGCTCGGCTTGCCGTCGCGGAAGGCAGCGGCGCAGATGTTGGCCGACTTCTGCAGGTGGATGGCACCTGTGTAGAGCTGACTGTTGGCTGTTGGGGTAGAGCCGTCGAGAGTGTAGCGAATCTCGGCGTTGCCCAATGTGGTCATGTGAACCACAATCTCCTGCCACTTAGAGTCGGTGTCTACATGGATGTCCACATTATATATATGCTTGGCATAGTTGTAGCCCAGGCGGTCGTAGATCTTGGTGAGGTCTATGAGGCGGTTGGTGAAGTCGTTGTAGTTCTTAAGCTCGGGCTGGCTCCACTGAATTTCGCTCAGGGCTGCTACGCGGGGCAAAGCCATGTACTGCATCTGCTTGAATGTAGGCATATACTCGGTCCAGATGTTGGCCTGCACGCCAATGATGTGTTTGGCTTCGTCGGCAGTAAGCTCCTTAGGCATAGGCTCGTAGGAGTATACCTTGTCGAGGGGGAGGAATCCGCCTATGGCGATAGGTTCGTTCTCCTTGTCGGCAGCCTGATAGTAGTCGAAGTAGAGATAGGTGTTGGGAGTCATCACCACATCGTGGTTCTGTTTGGCAGCAGCGATGCCTCCTGCCTCGCCACGCCATGACATTACGGTAGCGCCCTCGGCAATTCCGCCCTCAAGAATCTCGTCCCATCCGATGGTGTATCTGCCGAGCGACTTAAGATAGTTGGAAGCGTGGCTTATCACGAAGCTCTGAAGGCGTTCCTCGGCTGTATGGCCGTCCTTGGCCTCAAGATGCAGAGCCTTGATGCGTGCCTGGCACTTCGGACATTTCTGCCACTGGGTCTTGGGACACTCGTCGCCACCCACATGTATGTATTTCGATGGGAACAGGCCTGCAACCTCCTTGAGCACGTCGTCCATGAACTTGAGAGTGTTGTCGTTGCCGGCGCAGAGCACATTGTCGGAAATGCCCCACTTGGTCCACACCTTATAAGGACCGCCTGTGCAGCCGTATTCAGGATAGGCGGCAAGGGCAGCCTGCATATGGCCTGGGAGGTCGATTTCGGGAACGATGGTGATATAGCGGTCGGCGGCATATTTCACGATTTCGCGAATTTCCTTCTGTGTGTAGAATCCGCCGTAGGGTTTGCCGTCGTATTTGCCAGAGTTATGGCCTATGACAGTCTCGTCGCGTTTAGAGCCAATGGTGGTGAGCTTAGGATACTTCTTGATCTCGATGCGCCATCCCTGGTCGTCGGTAAGGTGCCAGTGGAAGCGGTTGATGTTGTGCAGGGCGAGCATGTCGATGAACTGACGGATGGAGTCGGCAGAAACGAAGTGGCGCGACACGTCGAGATGAGTGCCACGGTAGGCGAAGCGTGGAGCGTCGCTGATGTTCACGGCAGGAATCTCCACTTGCGAGGCAGTGCCCTTGACAACAGGCAGCGACTTGCGCAAGGTTTGAATGCCGTAGAACACTCCGGCAGCTGTAGAGCCGCTGATGGTGATATTGCTGTTGGCAACATTGATCTTGTAGCCCTCAGCGTTCTTCACGCTCTTGTCGATGCTAAGCACAATGGCAGCTGCGCCTTTGGCAGCTTTGCCAACAACAGGGCGAATGCCTGTCTGTTCCTCTATATACATGGCGAGCATGTTGGCGTTGCGCTTCATGTCGGCGCTGTTGTTGGCAATACTGATACAAGTCTTGGCGTTGAGCACGAAAGGAGATGCTGCCGATGCCATCTCAACCTTCTGTGGCATAGGGATGACGTTGAAGTCCGCTTTCTGTCCCATAGCGGTGTTGGGCAGGAGAAAAGCCACGGCGGCAATTGCTCCAGTGAAGAATTTTTGATTCATTTGTTGTTTAAGGGTTTGATTTTGCGATGCAAAGTTACGCATTTTTTGCCGAATATTTTAATAAGTTAGGTGTAATACGAAAAATAATGCCCAATAAATGTTATTTTTTATTCGATATTTCAGTAATTTTGCAGCCTAAAAAGGATAACTATAATTATTATTTGCCAAATGCAACAGAAAAGAACTATCTCCAAATGTCTGCCCTTGTTGGGGTTGACATTTTGCACATTTGTGTTTAACACATCCGAGTTTATGCCTATAGGTCTGCTTAGCGATATTGCCAATGACTTGAATATCAGCGACGCCCGTGCCGGAATGCTGATTTCGGTTTATGCCTGGGTTGTGGCGTTGATGTCGCTGCCGTTGATGATAATAGTGTCGAAGATGGAGCTTAAGCGTCTGTTGCTGACTATCATTGCTGTCTTTGTGCTGAGTCATGTGGCGTCGGCATTAGCCGAAGGCTACTACACGCTGATGCTCTCGAGAATAGGTGTGGCGTGCTCTCATGCAATATTCTGGTCGATAGTGTCGCCGCTTGCAGTGCGTATAGTGCCCGATGACAAGCGAGCGTTTGCGTTGAGCATGGTGGCCACAGGCTCGTCGATAGCCATGGTTGTGGGTTTGCCGCTCGGACGGGTTGTGGGTCTGTATCTTGGATGGCGCATGACGTTCCTCAGCATAGGAGTAATTTCAGCCCTCATCTTCATATATATAGCAGCAATGCTGCCTAAGGTCCCGAGCAGAGGCAAATTCTCTGTAAAGCGGCTTCCGGCATTGCTCCACAACCGAGTGCTGCTTGGTGTGTTCGTTATGTCGGTGCTTTTCGCCACAGCCCATTATACAGGCTATAGCTATATAGAGCCGTTTCTCGGACGAGTGGCAGGCTTTACGCCAGATATTGTCACCCTTGTGCTCATCGTCTTCGGAGGTTCGGGAATGCTTGGCAGCATAGCCTTCTCAAAATATTATATGTCAAATCCACGACGATTTGTGGCAGTGGCTACAGTTGCTCCTGCCCTGTGCCTGCTTCTGATGCAGGTGTCGGCGGTGAGTCTTGCTTCGGTGCTTGCGGTGTGTGTGGTGTGGGGAGCCATGGCCACGGCATTCAATATCGCCTTCCAGGACAATGTGATGCGCTTTGCGCCTGAAGAGGCCACGTCGGTGGCAATGTCCATATTCTCGGGCATATTCAATTTGGGTATAGGCAGCGGAGCGTATATCGGTGGAGTGGTTGTCACTCATCTGTCGCTTGGCAGCATAGGTTATGCCGGAGGCGTGATAGGACTGTTGGCGGCATTTTATTGTGTTGGACGCCTCTTTCCGAACATGAGGCGCAGGGAGGCAGCACTGATGGCGTGATGTAAAAAATGGCGAAGTATTAAATTTACAACATTTGCCTTCAGTCTCGATTTTTATTCTTACCTTTGTATTTGTAAAATGAGGAATGGGTCAAAACTCTACCGGAAATATACATTGGCGAGTGTTGTCTCTGTCTCATAAAAATAAAGAATATGCATACAAGAGAAGAAAAAATGAAGGCTTTCGGCCGTCTGCTCGACGTGCTCGACGAGCTGCGCGAGAAATGTCCGTGGGATCGCAAGCAGACCAATGAGTCGCTACGACCAAATACTATAGAGGAAACATTCGAGTTGTGCGACGCTCTTATGAAGAACGACGAGCCTAACATCTGCAAGGAGTTGGGCGACGTGCTGTTGCATGTGTGCTTCTATGCCAAGATAGGACAGGAGAAAGAGCAGTTTGACATTGCCGACGTGTGCAACAAGCTCGTCGACAAGCTGATTTTCCGTCATCCACATGTGTATCATCCTTCACAGGTGGGGGCGCCCGATCCTAAGCCTCTGCCTTATGGCGAGAACATGGAGGAGCGCGACGACTCGGAAGAGGTGAAGACAGCCCAACAGGTTATAGAGAACTGGGAACAGATAAAGCTGCGCGAGAAGGACGGCAACAAGCGAGTGCTGTCGGGTGTGCCCGACGCTTTGCCGGCGCTCATCAAAGCCTACCGCATACAGGACAAGGCTCGCAACGTTGGATTCGACTGGGAAGACAAGGGCGACGTGTGGGGCAAGGTGCGCGAGGAGCTGGGCGAGCTTGAGGTGGAGCTGCGCAAGGATGACAAGGAGCACTCTACAGAGGAGTTTGGCGACTTCCTCTTCTCGCTTATCAACGCCGCACGTCTCTACAAAATTAATCCCGACACGGCACTCGAAAAGACCAACGCCAAATTCATACGCCGATTCAACTATATCGAGGAACATTCCATACGCATAGGCAAACCGCTGAAGGACATGACGCTCGGCGAGATGGACAAGCTGTGGGAAGAGGCGAAAAGAGCAGAGAAGAACTTGAAATAAAACAACATATAACTATTATGAAAAACCTTGGATTTGTTTTTGCGTCGCTGATGCTGTTGGTGTTGGCAGGATGCAACTCGAAGAAAGAAAAGCCGAACCTCCAGGCGAATGATGTGGAGGAGGTGGCCGACTCTACTGTGTATGGCGTTTGCGGAGAAGGTACTTCGATGCACTCGCTCGAACTTATAACCGATACTGGCGACACGCTGACATATACTATTCTCGACGCTGAGGCCGACATGGACGGCATGGTGACGGAAGGTGGTTTGGTGTCGCACGTGGAAGGTGGACTCATGGCTGGCGACAAGGTGGCTGTCACAGGACAGAAGGTTGACGGGGAGCTTATTGCCGACAAGGTGATAAACGTGACGTCGCTCCTTGGTCACTGGACAAGCATTGACAAGAACTTCGAAATAGAGGAGGGCGGAACTGTGCGCTCAAGCGTTAAGGCAGAGTCGAACCCATGGACCTCATGGAAGATTCTGAACGGACGCCTACTGCTCAACCGCGACACGTTCAACATCAATTCGCTTGGCGCCGACTCGCTGTATATCGAGAACGACAAGGGAATATACACGTTCAAGAGACAGAAATAGAAAATATAAAAAATAGTCAGTTGTCACATTGATAATATGGAACCATTCAAAATCCACATACTTGGCTGTGGCTCGGCTCTGCCAACGCTGCGCCACAACCCTTCGTCGCAGGTTGTAGAGCTGCGTGGCAAGCAGTTTATGATTGATTGTGGCGAAGGCACGCAGACCCAGATGCGACGCTTGCGAATAGGCTTCAACAAGATAGTGGCTATATTCATATCGCATATTCACGGCGACCATTGCTTTGGGTTGATAGGCATGTTGTCGTCGTTCGGACTGCTGGGCCGCACTATGCCTCTCGCCATATATGCTCCTAAGGATTTCAAGCCAGTGTTCGATATGCTGCTTTCGACATTCTGCACCGACTTCGACTACGAGATACAATTTCACGCCATCGACACCACAAAGCAACAGGTGATATATGAGGACAGGAGCCTGACGGTGGAGTCGGTACCGCTGAAGCATCGGTTGCCGTGTTGCGGGTTCATGTTTCGCGAGAAACCCACATTGCCCCATATACGCCGCGACATGATCGACTTCTATCATATACCCACTTCGCAGATAAACAACATCAAGAATGGGGCGTCGTGGATAGATGAGGAGGGACGCGAGATTCCAAACTCACGGCTTACAACTCCTGCCGACCCAGCTCGAAGCTATGCCTATCTGAGCGACACTTGCTATCTGCCCGGTTTGGCGAAGAGAGTGGAGGGAGTGACGTGCATGTATCATGAGTCGACCTACAGTACAGCCGACGAGGAACGCGCTAAAATGTATTTTCACAGTACGGCGGCACAGGCGGCACAGGTGGCACACGACGCTCATGCCAAACAGCTGCTTCTGGGACATTACAGTTCGAAATACGACAACGAGCAACTGCTGCTCGATGAGGCAAAGAGCGTGTTTGAAAACTCGGTGCTGAGCAATGAGGGAATGACTGTGGAAGTGAAGTAAACACTTAATAAGGCTGATGAAAATCCAGGAAACAGACCCTAATGGTTAATTAATCTTAACTAAGATATGTCTGTTGCTTGATATAAAAACAGGTTATTGAAAAAATCCATATCTTTGCATATGGAATAACGTGTAAACTAAAATAACGTGTAAATATTAACTAATTGGTAGATTATGATAAAATATATACTCTCTTTGTTTATTCTTGCAGCCTTGAGCTTTACACCATCGGTGGAGGCAACGGCGAGCAACATGATGGAAGTGGAACTTATTGACAACGATTTTGCCAAAGTTGTGATTACAGTCAATGGCTCGACCCTGCGCGTAACAGGAGCCGAGGGCATGACCCTGTGTATTTATAATATCGCAGGCGGACAGCCCGTGGTGAAGTCGAAGATTGACAGTCAGGACAAGAGCTTTGACCTGAACCTCTCCAAGGGTGTGTATATTGTGCAGGTTGGCAATAAGGCAACCCGTAAGATTGTGATTAAGTAATTGGTTTAGGTTTTTGGATACTACAGTTGTGAATATTCAAAAAATCCTGTTTTCGTTTCTTCTCTTGATAGGAGTGCTTAGCTCGTGTCAAGAGAAGAAATTTCATGTGTCTGTATCGCTAGACTCTTTTGCTGATATGGCCAACTCTACCTATAAGATAGATGCGGAGAAGTTAAGCGAGAACATCAACCGTGTAGTGATGGCCGACTCCGACCGCGAGACCGCCGATATTCATGCTCGTCGCCATTATCTTAATGGAGGCCGACTGGTGTGGGTGACGCGCGATGGAGTGTCGTCGAAGGCAGACAGTCTTGTGGCTTATCTTGCCACTGTGGATTCAATAGGTTTCTCGCGCGACAAGTTTTGTTATTCGACACTTGTTGGTGATTTGCAAAGAGTGCGGAGCCTTGACTTCGACAAGGATGAGGACAGCCGTAACAATATAAATAAGGTGTATGCCCGTTTGGAGTATAACCTTACAAAGGCTTTTTTGCGCTATACCGAGGGAATGCGTTTCGGCTTTGTCAACCCCTCCGATGCTTTCAATCGTCTTGATGTGCGCGACAGCGACTCAGTGCGGGTGAGCTACCGTTCGCTATACGATGTGCCCACAAAGCGTGCCGACAAGGATTTTGTGGCTGAGGCTTTTGATGTTATGGCGAAGGACGATGCTTCGGTGGGCGATTTCCTCAAGAAGTCGTATCCCGAAAATCCACTCTACAATAAGTTCTTGAAGCGTCTTGCCCTACCTTTGTCGGCTGACGAGCGCCGACTTGTGCTTTGCAACATGGAGCGAAGCCGTTGGCGTCATGGCGACTATCCGCAGATGCACAAGAAGTATGTGCTGATAAACATTCCATCGCTGCATCTTGATGCTGTTGACGGCAATGAGTGGCTGACCATGCGTATAGGTCTTGGTAGCTTGGAAACGAAGACACCACTGCTCACAAGCCGCGTGAAGCGCATGGACTTCAATCCGCAGTGGATTATACCTAAGAGCATCATCAAGAAATCGGTGCGCCAACATGCAGGCAGCCGTGGCTATTTCGACAGTCATGACTACTTCATACAGCAACGGTCGACAGGTCGTGAGGTAGACCCTGCTACAGTCACGGGCGACATGCTCATGAGCAGCGATTATCTCGTGATACAGCGTGGAGGCGAAGGCAATGCGCTCGGACGCATCATCTTCCGATTCGACAACAACTTCTCTATCTACATGCACGACACGTCCAACCGTGGTGTGTTTGCACGTGGCGACCGTAGTGTGTCGCATGGTTGCATACGTGTGGAGAAGCCCTACGAACTGGCGGTGTTTATGCTTAAGGACAAGGACGAGAAGCTTATGGAGAAGATGAAATACTCGATGACTGTGAAATACGGCAGGCATAGGACTGACGACGACGATGTTAACGACCCGATAAACCGTAAACTGATGATACGCAGTCAGAAAGTAGACCCGCAAGTGGCATTGTTCATCACCTACTATACGCTCTATCCTAATGCCGAAGGCTCATTCGTAAGATATAGCGACATTTATGGCTTCGATCCCGTGATATACGGACGAATAAAAAAGTATTTATAAAAAACAACCTATAAAAGTGCAGGACAAGAATACGATGCAGCACAAGATGGATGATGCGGAAAAGCGGAAACTGTTCGCGTCGATAGTGCCCCAGTATAGCGAGAAGCTGTATTGGACAGTACGTCGTATTGTGCTCGGACATGACGACGCCAACGATGTGCTACAGAATGTGTTCATAAAGGCATGGAAGGGGTTGGATGAATTTCAAAACCGCTCCAACCTTTCCACATGGCTCTATAGGATAGCCGTCAACGAGTCGCTCGACTTCCTGAGGCGCAAGAAGGAGGTGGCGTCGATAGACACGGCTGAGAATGCGGGGGTTGCCAACAGGCTTATGGCTGACGACTATTTCGACGGCGACATGGCACAGGCTCTGCTGCAGGAAGCCATCGCCACTCTGCCAGAGGTTCAGCGTGTGGTGTTCAACCTGCGCTACTACGACGAAATGAAATATTCCGACATAAGTCAGATGCTCAACACGACTGAGGGAGCGTTGAAGGCCAGCTATCATATAGCCGTGAAAAAGATAGCGGCGTTTATGAAGGCGCATGAATGAATAAAAAAGATGTTTTTATTTCTTAGCGTTTAAACCTTCGCATGATTGTTGCGTCAAACTAACAAACAATAAATACACACGTATGGAATCTGATGAGAAATACATAGAAGCACGTTTAGGCAGGAAGTCGCCATTTGTGGTGCCTGAAGGCTATTTCGACAATCTCGCACAGTCGATTGTCGATAACGTGGCGTCGGCTAATATTGCTGACAAAAAGAATGATGCAGATATTGATCCTGTTGCAGATATATGTCCAGTCGCAGACGTTTATGACGACGGACAGGCAAAGGTTGTTAAGCTCGGCTGGTGGCATCGTTATAGGGTGCGCATTGCTGCAGCGGCATGTATTGCCTTTGCTGTGGCGGGCTTGTCGTCTTATTTCGCATTGTCGTCTACCGACAGTAATGGCGGTATGCATGTGGCCATTCATGGCGAACATGCTGTTGAAAGTCAGACATCAAGCAACATGAGTGATATTGAGATAGACTATACCATGCTCGACAACGACGACATCTACTCGCTTGTGGCAAGCAATTAAAAATATTATTGATAGATTATGACAATAAAGAAATACATATTCCTTGTCATTGTGACATTGTGCAGCATCTTGGCTTCTGCACAGGAGCACAAGAAGTTTGACCCCGCAAAGTTCGAGGCCGACCTTGAACAGTTTATCACTACAGAGGCTGCGTTGACCCCCAAGGAGGCAGAGAATTTCTTTCCGCTCTACCGTGAGATGCGCAATAAGCAGTTTGCTTATATGGGTGAGGAACGTCGACTGCGCCATATAGACACAAGCGACGACAAGGCTTGTGCCGAGGCAATACGCCGACGCGACGCCAACGACCTCGATATAAAGAAGTTGCAGCAGACGTATCATAATAAGTTTATGCGTGTGCTTTCGCCTTCGAAAGTGTTCAGAGTGCTTAGAGCGGAGGATAAGTTCCATCGCCAGTTGTTCAACCGTCATATGAAGAAAGGAAAAAATAGACATGGCAAATAGATATTTTGTGACATTTGCCTATGATGGCACCAATTATCATGGTTGGCAGATACAGCCCAATGGCGACAGTGTGCAGGAGGAATTGCAGAAGGCTCTTTCTACAATATTGCGCGAGACAATAGAGGTAGTGGGAGCCGGACGTACTGATGCCGGTGTGCACGCACGCCATATGGCTGCCCATTTTGAGACGGAGCGTGAGATAGACTGCGCACAGTTGGCTTATAAGCTCAACCGACTCTTGCCGAGAGACATTTCAGTGGACAAGGTGTTTGCTGTGGCTCCAGACATGCACGCTCGATTCAGCGCAACTCTACGCACTTATCATTATTACATACACACACGCAAGAACCCCTTTCTGCGACAGTATTCGTGCGAGCTTCACTATGACCTCGACTTTGAGCTTATGAACGAGGCAGCATCGCACCTGCTTCAGGTGGAGGACTTCGGAGCTTTCTGCAAGGCACATACCGACGTGAAGACAACATTATGTAATGTGACTGAAGCCATCTGGACACGTGACGGCGATGATGCTTGGCACTTCCGGATATCTGCCAACCGATTTCTGCGAAACATGGTGCGTGCCGTGGTTGGTACACTTATCGAAGTAGGCAGGCATCGCATGACCATAGAGCAGTTTGACCGTGTTGTGGCAAGCGGTAGCCGCTCAAAAGCAGGTGAGAGTATGCCTGGCAACGCTTTGTTTCTGGAGGAAGTGAGGTATTGAGAAGAATAAAACAAAATAGTAATCCCAATGTGGTTGATATTAGCTTTTTGCTCAGCGGCGTTGCTGGGCTTTTATGATGTTTTCAAGAAACTGGCGTTGCGAGGCAATGCCGTGCTCCCCGTGTTGTTTCTCAACACAATGATTTGTTCGCTGCTATTTCTTCCTTTCATCCTGCTCTCGTCGTGTACGGGACTGCTCGACGGAAGCACTTTCTATGTGGAGGCTTGCGGATGGGCTGAACACAAATACATAGTGCTTAAGGCACTTATAGTATTGTCGTCGTGGGTGTTTGGCTATTTTGCCATGAAGAATCTGCCAATAACCATTGTAGGGCCCATCAATGCCACACGTCCGGTGATGGTGCTTGTGGGCGCGATGCTTGTTTTTGGCGAGCGCTTGAACCTTTGGCAATGGTGTGGTGTGCTGCTTGCCATAGTTTCCTTCTTCCTTTTAAGCCGAAGCGGAAAGAAGGAAGGTGTGGACTTCCGACACAACAAATGGGTATTCTCGCTGGTGCTTGCAGCCGTGTTGGGAGCCGTGAGCGGACTCTACGACAAGTATCTCATGGCTCCGCCAGAGAATGGAGGAGTGGGACTGAGCCGCATGGTGGTGCAGAGCTGGTACAACATCTATCAGCTATTCATGATGGGCCTCACCATGTTGCTGATATGGTGGCCAACACGCAAGAAGACAACACCGTTTCAATGGCGTTGGAGCATTATCTTCATAAGCATATTCCTAAGTATAGCCGACTTCGTGTATTTCTACGCACTCAGCCTTCCTGGCGCAATGATAAGCATTGTGTCGATGGTGCGCAGGGGCAGTGTGGTAGTGAGCTTCTTCTGCGGAGCGGCAGTGTTCAACGAGAAAAACCTCAAAAGCAAGGCTGTTGACATGCTGCTTGTGTTGCTTGGAATGATATTCCTATATATAGGAACACGATAACAGGAATGAGGGTTTGTCGAAACATTAGTGGCAGTAATTGCTGATGTTTTGACAAACCCTCATTATTTGTGTAATAATGCTACATAAAAAACCAAACGACTTACGATTTAGCGTTTTTTATTAATAACGTTCTGCTTTTTTCAATATAAAGTAGTAACTTTGTAGGCAAATCGAAATTTTATAAGCATTAATATATATGGCACGAAACATCTTCAAAGGATTGGGCATAGCTCTGGTAACACCGTTTACTGTAAGCGGTGAGGTTGACTACAAGGCAATCCAGCGTCTTGTGGAGTATCAAATTCAGAATGGAGCCGATTTCCTTTGCATACTTGCAACAACCGGCGAGACACCATGTCTCTCGGCTGAAGAGAAAAACAACATCAAGAAACTCGTAATCGAAACCAACCGTGGACGTCTGCCTATCCTCATGGGATGTGGCGGCAACAACACACGTGCCGTTGTAGAAGAACTAAAGACAAGCGACTGGACCGGCATTGACGGTGTGTTGAGTGTTTGTCCTTTCTACAATAAACCTTCGCAGGAAGGTCTTTACCAGCACTTCAAGGCCATTGCCGAGGCAAGTCCGTTGCCGGTGGTGCTGTATAATGTGCCTGGCAGAACAGGTATCAACATGAAGTCGGAGACTACTGTGCGTCTTGCCCGCGACTGCGATAACATCGTAGCCATTAAGGAGGCAAGCGGAAGCCTTGAGCAGGTAGACGAGATAATAAAGAACAAGCCAGAGCGTTTTGATGTAATCAGTGGCGACGACGCACTCACCTTCTCTATGGTGGCAAGCGGAGCAGCAGGAAGCATCTCTGTGATAGGTAATGCCCTGCCCAAGGAAGTCTCGCGCATGATACGCTTGGAGTTCCGTGGTGAGTATGAGTCAGCACGCACCATCCACCACCGTTTCACCGAGCTGTATTCGCTACTTTTTGTGGATGGCAATCCCGCAGGAGTTAAGGCTTTGCTTCACGAGATGGGATTCATCGAAAATGTGCTTCGTCTGCCTTTGGTGCCTACACGCATCACAACGTTGCAGAAGATGACAGAAATTCTTAAGACATTGAAAATATAATAAAGATGGCGCTTTGAAGAGAGAAGCTATCATATTTCTTTTTGCTGGTATTGGTACCATTGCCTTGTTGCTGCTCAATCTTTTCAGTGGAGCAGTCAGTATTCCCGTGTCCTCGGTTTTGAGGATACTCAGCGGGGGCGATGTTGCCAATGCCAGTTGGCGTTTTATCATACTTGAGTCGCGCTTGCCACAATCGCTTACGGCTCTCTTTGCAGGAGGAGCGTTGTCGGTGTGCGGATTGCTCATGCAAGCCGTGTTTCGCAATCCGCTTGCCGACCCCTCAATACTTGGCGTGAGCAGTGGCTCAGGTCTTGGCGTTGCCCTTGTCTTGCTGTTGTTTGGTGGTGGCATAGGTGTGGGAAGCATCAGTATGGGTGGTTTTGTGGCTGTGCTTGTGGCCGCTTTTATAGGGGCCATAGCTGTGACTGCCATCATGCTTGTGCTGTCGAGGATGATACGCAGCAATGCTATGCTTCTTATAATGGGCGTTATGACAGGCTATTTGTCGTCGTCGGCAATAATGCTGCTTAACTATTTTTCTTCTGCCGACGGCATCCGTTCGTACATGCTTTGGGGAATGGGCAATTTCGCAAGCGTGTCGTTGGAGCGTTTGCCGCTGTTCGTAGTTGTCACGTCGTCGTGTATGGTGGTGTCGGTGTTGCTTGTCAAACCCCTCAACATTCTTTTACTTGGCAGTCAATATGCACGCAACCTTGGAGTAGACACTCGCCGCCTGCGCAATGGAGTGCTACTACTTACGGGATTGATAACTGCTGTGACAACTGCCTTTTGTGGTCCGATAGCTTTCATTGGTCTTGCAGTGCCGCATATAGCCAGACTCTTGTTGCGTACCGACGACTATCGCCAACTTCTACCAGCCACTATGCTTGCGGGCATGATAGTGGCTTTGCTGTGTAATTTCGCATGCACCCTGCCCTCAGACGGTGGAGTGCTGCCTGTTAACACTCTCACACCGATAGTGGGAGTGCCCGTAATCCTGTACATTATGCTTAGAAAACATCTATAAAAACAATGAACGAAAAAGAACGTATACTATACCTGCGTCAGCAGCTTCATGAGCACAACTACAAATACTATGTGCTCAACCAACCAGAAATATCCGACCAGGACTTCGATATGCTCATGCACGAGTTGCAGGAGCTGGAGTCGCGTCATCCCGAAATGGCCGACCCAAATTCGCCTACACAGCGAGTTGGCAGCGACCTTAACCAGAACTTTACACAGGTAGCTCATAAGTATCCTATGCTTTCGCTTGCAAATACTTACAACGAGCAGGATGTAGCCGACTGGTATGATTCGGTGAAGCGAGGACTCGACGGAGAGGACTTTGAGGTGTGTTGCGAGATGAAGTACGATGGATTGTCAATCTCGCTCACATATATCGACGGTAAACTTGTGCGAGGTGTGACGCGAGGCGATGGAGTTCATGGCGACGATGTCACAGCCAATGTCAAAACCATACGCGCCATTCCGCTTGTGCTGAAAGAGGGTAGTGGCTATCCGCAGGAGTTCGAGATACGTGGCGAGATACTTATGCCATGGAATGTGTTCGAGCGACTTAATGCCGAACGCGAGGCTGCCGAAGAGCCACTCTTCGCCAATCCGCGCAATGCAGCAAGTGGAACATTGAAAAGTCAGAACTCAAAGCTTGTGGCAAGCCGACAGCTTGACGCTTACCTTTATTATCTGCTTGGTGACACATTGCCGTCGGATGGGCATTACGAGAATCTTGAAACTGCTGCAACATGGGGATTCAAGATATCTCAGGGTATGAAGAAGGTAAAGAAACTCCAGGAAATTTACGATTATATAAACTATTGGGATACAGAGCGCAAGAACCTGCCAGTGGCAACCGATGGCATTGTGCTTAAGGTTAATTCTCTGCGTCAGCAGCGTGCGCTCGGATATACTGCCAAGTCGCCGCGATGGGCCATTGCCTATAAGTTTAAGGCAGAGCAGGCTTGCACACGACTCAATGAGGTGACGTATCAGGTGGGACGTACAGGTGCTGTGACTCCGGTGGCTAATATGGATGCGGTGCAGTTGGCTGGAACTGTTGTTAAGCGAGCAACACTCAACAATGAGGATTTCATACGCAACTTCGACCTTCATATAGGCGACTATGTGTATGTGGAAAAGGGTGGCGAGATAATCCCCAAGATTGTGGGGGTGGCATTGGATAAGCGTCCTGAGAATGCAGAGCCGGTGAAGTTTATAGATGTATGTCCAGAATGCGGCACCCCGCTTGTGCGTTACGATGGCGAGGCTGCCCACTATTGTCCTAACGACACAGGTTGTCCGCCACAGATAAAAGGCAGGATAGAGCATTTTATAGCTCGCAGAGCTATGAATATCGACTCGCTTGGTCCGGAGACGGTTGACGAGTACTATCGTCGTGGCTTGGTGCACAACATAGCCGACCTCTACAACATACGTGTGCAGGACATAAATGGTGCAGGCAATCGCGAACGTTCGGCACGAAAGATAGTAGAAGGCATTGCCAAGTCGAAGGAAGTGCCTTTCGAGCGTGTAGTGTTTGCACTTGGCATACGCTTTGTGGGCGAGACATCGGCGCGTCTGCTCTCACGTCATTTCAAGACAATGGATGCCCTGCAGTCGGCAACAATGCAGCAGCTTATGGAGGTCGACGGTGTGGGCGAGGTGATTGCCAAGAGTGTGATTAGCTATTTCAGCAATCCTGTCAACAAGGAGATTGTGGAGCGTCTGCGTTCCTACGGGCTAAAGATGCAGCTGACAGAGGAGCAGATAAGTGGGGCTACCGACACGCTTGCAGGCAAATCGATAGTCATCAGTGGTGTGTTTACGAAGCACAGTCGCGACGAATACAAAGCTCTTATTGAGCAGAATGGAGGCAAGAATGTAGGTTCCATCAGCGGCAAGACTTCCTTTATTCTCGCTGGCGACAATATGGGTCCGTCTAAATTGCAGAAAGCCGAGAAGCTTGGTATTCCATTGGTCGACGAGGATACATTCCTCGAAATGATTGGTGGTGGAGATGTGGTCAATGAGACAGCAGGGGAAAAGCCGAAAATTGAAGGTGATGGACAACTGTCTTTGTTTTAACAATAAAGTAGCTGTTTTAAATAATAAAGATGATGAAAGTAGAAGTTTCAACTGAGATGCACGCTGTTTGCCCCGATTTCGTGGGGGCGTGCATCACAGCAAACATAAAGAATACGGAGTCTTCGGCAGATTTGTGGCGAGAAATTGATGCTCTTGGTGATGAGTGTCGCCAGACGCTGACTACAGAATCGCTCAAGACAATGGAGTCGATACAAGCCACACGCCGCATATACAAGCTCTGTGGTAAGGATCCATCGCGCTATCGTCCGTCGGGCGAGGCTCTTGTGCGTCGTGTGCTTCAGGGCAAGAAGCTCTATCAGATAGACACGCTCGTAGACTTGATAAATCTTGCAAGCATGAAGTTTGGCTACAGCATAGGGGCGTTTGATGCCGACAAGTTCAGAGGCGAAACGCTTACTCTTGGCATAGGTAGAGAGGGAGAACCTTATGAGGGCATCGGTAGAGGAATGCTTAATATTGCAGGTCTACCGGTTTATCGCGACTCTACCGGAGGTGTCGGCACACCAACGAGTGATAATGAGCGCACTAAGGTGACATTGGCAACCACTCATCTGCTTGTGCTTGTAAATGGATACGACGGCAGCGAGCAGGGAGTGACCGACACGGCAGAATACATCATACAGCTTATAGACAAGTATTGCGAAGCTCAAAATAGCGCATACTATATATATAAGTAGGATGGCTGTAGCGTGATATTTTGCTTATTGTGATAATAAAATGTAGGAATATTAAACACTAATAATTAAACAACAATAAAATGGGAATAGTAATAGGCATTGACGTAGGTATAAGTACAACCAAGATAGTTGGAATCGACGAGAAGGGCAAAGTGCTCTCGCCTATACGCATACGTGCCACCGACCCTGTGACTTCGCTTTATGGAGCATTCGGCAAATATCTTCACGAGAATCATATTCAACTTGCCGACGTGGAGAAAGTGATGCTAACAGGTGTGGGCAGTGCTTATATCAATGAGCCGGTATATGGCTTGCCAACAGAAAAGGCCGAGGAATTTATTGCTGACGGCTTGGGCGCGCGTTATGAGACAAAGCTCGACCGTATGCTTGTGGTAAGTCTTGGTACGGGCACTTCTATCGTGAAATGCGACGGCAACGACATAAAGCATATCGGAGGAATTGGTATTGGTGGTGGAACTCTTCAGGGACTTTCGCGCCTTTTGCTCAAGACCGACGACATAAAGCAGGTAGCTGCCCTTGCCGAGGAGGGCGACATATCCCACATCAATGTTTTGATTAAGGATATATGTGCCAATCCATTGCAGGGACTGCCTCTTGATGCCATTGCCTCACTCTTTGGCAACGCCAAGACCAATGCCTCGCGCGAGGACATAGCTTTGGGATTGATATGGATGTGTCTGCAGTCTATATGCAGCGCAACCATACTGTCGTCGTTGGGTAGTGGCATAAAGGATTTTGTGATGATTGGCAATCTCACTCTGCTTCCACAGTGCCAGCGTGTGTTTCCTGCAACAGAGCGTCTTTATGGGGTGAAGTTCAGAATTCCTCATTACTCAGAGTTCTGCACAGCCATAGGCGCCGCATTATGTTATCGAAATATAGAACAATAATGGGGGGGGGTAAATGCCCAATTTGGGCATTTGTCTGATTTTTTTTATAAGATGTTAAAACAAATTTCTTGTAAAGATACGAAATTTAAATAAATATGACTACCTTTGCAGGGTTCAAACGTAGAGTTAAAAATGCGTAGAGCAAAATAGGAGAATAAAGTTAATAAAGAAACAGATAATAACCCTCCCTTCTATAAATAGAAGAGCAAAAACTAAGTTAAAGTAGAATGAAACTATTCAGTTCCTTTTTCAATTGGTATTTCGGCAGAAATGCTTTGCCGTATTGGTGCATCGTGATATTCGATTTCGTGGTGTGTCTGTTTGGTGGTTTGTTCATCATGTGGCTTCGCAACCCGATGTCATCTATGTTGGATTTTATGCCTCAGTTGTTGAATACCCTCCTCGTGTTTGGAGTTGGTAACGTTCTTGGCTACCGTGTGTTCCATACCTACTCAGGCATTCTGCGCTACTCACAGTTTGTCGATCTTCTTCGTGTAGTGTATGCGAGTGTCTTCTCTCTTGTGTTGGCATTATGTTTCAACTATGTTGTGGTGAACTTTGGTTTGGACGAAACGTTCAAGCCTTTGACTGGCAGCATGGTAGTGGTTATCTATATTTTTACGGCAGCTCTTATGTGCTTTGCACGTGTGCTCATACGCACATTGTTTGAGAATATGCTCATCGGCAAGAATGCTAAGAATATCTTGATATATGGTACACACGCCGGAGCTATGGCTATGACAAGCGAGATACGCAATGTGAAGCCAGTGAAATACATCATCCGCGGATATATAGGCGACAGCAAGCCTCATTATAAAGAGCGAATGATGGGCAAGCGCATTTACTCCACACATGAGGATTTGCTTTCAGTTATAAAGGAGCAGAATATCCAGGCTGTGATGGTAAGTCCGCTGAAGCAGGCTCTCTTCATGAAGAACCGAGAGTTTCAGGACCTGCTTATCAATGCTGGAGTAAAAATATATGTAGCACAGAATGCTGAGTCGTGGAGCAAGCACCAGGATGTCAACGAGCACGTGCAGATGCGTGAGGTGAAGATTGAAGACTTGCTTCCGCGCGACGAGATACAGGTGGACATGGAGAAGGTGGGAGCTTTGCTTAGTGGCAAGAAGGTGCTCATCACAGGTTCTGCTGGTAGTATAGGCTCGGAGATGGTGCGTCAGATAGCCATCTACAAGCCTTCGGAGATGATGCTTATCGACCAGGCTGAGACACCTCAGCACGATGTGCGCCTGATGATGATGAAAGATTATCCCGAGATTCTTGCACACACTGTTGTGACAAGCATCTGCAAGAAAGACCGCATGGAGGAAATCTTCAGCACTTTCAAGCCTGATTATGTTTTCCATGCCGCTGCCTACAAGCATGTGCCTATGATGGAGGACAACCCAAGCGAGAGTGTACAGAACAACGTCTGGGGCACAAAGGTAATAGCCGACCTTAGCGTGAAGTACGGCGTTAAGAAGTTTGTGATGATTTCTACCGACAAGGCAGTCAATCCAACTAATGTAATGGGATGTTCTAAGCGAATCTGTGAGATTTACGTTCAGAGTCTCGACAAGGCTATTAAGGATGGTAAAGTAAAGGGTGTCACACAGTTTGTAACAACACGTTTCGGCAATGTGCTTGGTTCAAATGGCTCGGTGATTCCTTTGTTCCGCAAGCAGCTTGCAGCGGGAGGACCTCTCACCGTTACTCATCCTAAGATTATCCGTTTCTTCATGCTCATTCCTGAGGCATGTAAGTTGGTGCTTGAGGCTGGTACTCACGGCAAGGGTGGCGAGATATTCGTGTTCGATATGGGTGAGCCTGTACGTATCGCCGATCTTGCAAAGCGCATGATCTTGCTTAGTGGAGCAAAGAACGTGGAGATTAAGTACACTGGATTGCGCGAGGGTGAGAAGCTCTACGAGGAAGTGCTTAACGAGAACGAGAACACTCTTCCTTCATTCCACAAGAAGATTCGCATCGCTATGGTGCGCAGCTACGAGTATGAGGAAGCTGAGCGCGAGCTTGAGGAGCTTCGCGACATTGCCTCTAAGTACGATGATATGGAGACTGTGCGCAAGATGAAGGAGATTGTGCCTGAGTATGTCAGCAAGCATTCTCGTTACGAAGTACTCGACAAGAAGGACTAATTCTATACATTATTATAGTATCTGAGGCACTTGCCATGATGTTGCTTGCCGTAAGGCTGGTCGCATCGGGGCAAGTGCTTTTTTTTGTGTTCACCATAATCTTGATAGTATTATCCCATAATACATAAAACCCTTAATCGGATAATTAGTAACTTTGCAAGCATGGAAAAGAAGATATTGCCCGTTATGGGTATGATGTGCGCTGGATGTAGCGCAAATGTTGAGCGCAAGCTCAAGGCTATTGACGGAATAAAGACGGTGGCGGTGTCGCTGCCTGGTCGCACCGTAATGGTGGAATACGACGAAAAGCAAGTCACACCTGCCGACATGAAGCAGGTTATCGACTCTGCCGGCTACGAGCTTATAATCGACGAGGACACACGTGTCGACGCACTTGAAAAGAACAGCTACCGGTTGTTGTTGAAGCGAATGTCGCTGTCGTGGCTCTTCTCTTTGCTCACGATGTCGGTGTCGATGGGGTGGATAGCTGTGGGAGGTCGCGATGCGGCCAATCAGACAATGCTCATCATTTCGCTGGTCAACATCATCTATTGCGGCAGACAGTTCTATGTTAACGCATGGCGACAGCTTATGCACCGTTCTGCCAACATGGACACACTTGTTGCCATGTCCACCATGATATCATTTCTCTTCAGCGTGTTCAACACCTTTTGGGGCGACAGCTTTTGGGGAAAGCGTGGCATAGAGTGGCACACCTACTACGATGCCTCGGTTATGATTATCACCTTTGTGCTTACAGGTCGCTCGCTTGAGGAGCGTGCCAAGAAGTCTACGGCTTCTGCCATACGCTCGCTAATGGGGCTTGTGCCCAAGCAAGCCCATGTTGTAAGTTTTGATAGTGTGAATGATGTGCCCATAGCAGCAGTGGGCGTGGGCGACATTGTCGAGGTGCGCAGAGGCGAGAAGGTGCCAGTCGACGGCACTGTAAGCGAGGGTGATGGTTATGTCGACGAGTCGATGATTTCGGGTGAGCCAGTGCCTTTGGTCAAGCATAAAGGCTGCCGTTTGCTTGCTGGCACAGTTGTGAGCGAGGGTGTTTTGCGTTTCCGTGCCGAGCAGGTAGGGCGCAAGACAATGCTTTCCAATATCATACGCACAGTTCAAGAGGCTCAAAGCTCCAAGGCACCCGTACAGAGTGTTGTCGACAAGATGGCTCTTGTGTTTGTGCCATGTGTGTTGGGCATTTCTCTGCTCACGTTTATTGTGTGGTTTATGGTTGGAGGCGACTCCATGTTGCCCCAGGCTCTGCTCTCGGCAGTATCGGTGCTTGTGATAGCCTGTCCGTGTGCCATGGGCTTGGCTACGCCTACTGCCCTCATGGTTGGCATAGGCAAGGCGGCTCAGAAAGGCATACTTGTGAAGGACGCTACCGCTGTTGAGCAGTTGTGCAAGGTGGATGCTCTCGTTATCGACAAGACAGGCACACTCACCATACCAAATAAGAATGTGGATTTCAAGTCGTCGGAGAGTATTGCGCTTGAGGATCGCGAACAGTTGAAGCCTCATGCCGTCGAGGCCATCAGCCTATTGCGCCAGCGGGGCATAGAAGTATGGATGATGAGTGGCGACAAGGAGGAGGCAGCCGCTTATTGGGCTAAGAAGGCAGGTATAAGCAACTGGAAGAGCTGTTGCTTGCCACAGGACAAGGAGGATATTGTGCGCCAGTTGCAATCGCAAGGCAGAAAGGTTGCGATGGTAGGCGATGGCATCAACGATTCTCAGGCGCTTGCCATAGCCGACGTAAGCATAGCAATGGGGCGTGGCACTGATGTTGCGATGGATGTGGCACAAGTGACACTTATGGGTGATGACCTGCGTCGCATAGCCGATGCCTGCATGTTGTCGCGCCATACAGTAGGCATGATTCGCCAAAATCTTTTCTGGGCATTCGTGTATAATATAATATGTATACCGTTGGCAGCAGGATTGCCACGCGCCTTTGGCTTTGACTTCCAGATAACGCCAATGTGGGCAAGTGGGCTCATGGCCATGTCGAGTGTGAGCGTAGTGACGAATAGTCTGAGGCTTAAGTTGCTCAAGTAGGCAGGCTGTAATATATCATCTTAGAGCGTCCGTCAGCTTATAGACTAAAATGTTAGTTGGGTGACAGAAAAAAGTATAAGTATTTAAAAAGCAATTTAATATTAATATAAACCCGAGTTTATTATATAATAAACTCGGGTTTATATAATAATAAATGCTGAAGTATTATAGGATACAGAATTGTGTTTTTTTTTGTGAAAAATAATGTTGTTTTTTTTTAAATTATTCAACATTAATTTGTAACTTTGCATTTTTGGCGTATCCCCATTATACTATAATGAGAAATAAGATAAATAAATTGAATGAAAGTAAGTGGCTGCCATTGTGCTCAAGTCTGCTTATTCTTCCAATGGTGGCGCAAGCCCAAATTGGCGACACCATAGTTTTAAATCGCACTATCGACGAGATTGTTGTTCAGACAGCCTACGGCTCGGCAAGAAAGTCTACACTTACCGGTGCCATTAGTCAAGTAGAGAGCAAGGACATTGCTAAACGTCCAGTATCAAACGTTACTTCAGCGTTGGAAGGAGTTGTTTCCGGCGTTCAAGTAAGCAGCACTTATGGTCAACCGGGTGAAATACCTTTGGTGAACATTCGCGGCATAGGAACCGTGAATGGAACCATCGTACCATTATACGTGCTCGACGGAGTGCCTTTCTCGGGCAATATAACCGACCTTAATCCCAACGACATTGAGAGTATAACCGTGCTTAAGGACGCAGCGTCGTGTGCCCTTTATGGCAACCGTGCCTCCAACGGAGTTATACTTATCACCACAAAGCATGGCAAGGGGGGACGTGTGAGCGTGGATTTCAGTGCTAAGTTTGGCTCTTATTCTCAAGGTATGAAAGACTACAAGCGACTCGGAGTTCGACAGTTTATGAATGCCAGTTGGCTCGACTATCGCAACTCTCTCGCCACAGGCACCAATGCCATGACCATTGCCGACGCTTCAAAATACGCTTCGGAGAACATTATCGGCTCATACCTGAAACTTAATATCTTCAACAAGTCAGACAATCAGCTCTTCGACAACGACGGCTTGCTCGTTGGCGACGCTAATGTGCTGTTTGGTTATGCCGAAGACCTTGACTGGCTCGACCAGGCCACGCGCAACGGATTCCGTCAGGAATACAATGTCAGTGCAAGCCAAAGCTCCGAGCGCAGCGACGGCTATTACTCGGCAGCCTATCTCAAGGAGGAAGGCTACGTGAAGAATTCTGGATTCGAGCGTCTCAACGGACGTGCTGTGCAGAACTTCCGCCCTACCAACTGGCTTAAGACAGGCTTCACGGTTATGGGCTCTCACCAGAAGCAGAACGTCACATCAGGCAAGACTCAGAACGGTTATGGCAATGTGTTCTTCTACAGTCGCTATATGGCTCCTATATATCCCGTGCATCTTCATGCCACCGATGGAAGCTACTTGCTCGATGCTATGGGCTGTCGTCAGTACGACACTGGCTTTGACGGCGACCGTGTTACGCGTGACCAATACGCCGGACGTCATCTTATTTGGGAGAATGAGCTTAACCGCAACTTTATCGACCGCGACGTAATGCGTGGCTCAGCTTATGCTACTGTTCGTTTCCTTGATGGTTTCTCGTTCACGGTGAATGCCGACGGAAGCATCAACGACCAGAAGAATACCGTTTACTATAACGCCAAGATTGGCGAGGGTTCAGGCTCAAATGGTATCATACAGCAAACAAACTACAAGTCGAAGACTTACACCTTGCAGGAGCAACTCGCGTGGAGCCACAGTTTTGGCGGCCACGACATCAATGTGCTCATAGGTCATGAGAACTACGACTATTCATACGACTATCGATTGAATGAGAAGACCAACCAGACTTTTGAGGGCAACTTGTCATTGTCTAACTTCTCTACAACTGGCAGCATCACTGGTTACACGGTGAAATACCGCACCGAAAGCTACCTCGGACGTGTGCGCTACAACTATCTCGACCGCTATAATGTTGAGGCTTCGTATCGTCGCGACGGCACATCACGCTTCTCCAAGGACAGCCGATGGGGCAACTTTGGCAGCGTTGGAGCCAACTGGATTGTGTCGAAAGAGGCTTTCATGCAGAATGTAGACTGGGTGAACTTCCTTAAGCTTCGCGCCGACTACGGTCTGGTGGGTAATGACGCAGCGGCTGGCTACTATGCCTACATGTCGCTCTACAAGCTTTACGGCAGAGCCGATGAACCGTCCTATTGGATAGGTCAGCTTGGCAACAACAACTTGAAGTGGGAGACAAGCCAATCTTTTGGCGTGGCTGCTGAGGCTCGTATGTTCAACCGTTGGAACCTGAGTGTGGAATATTTCGACAAGTGCACTAAGGACCTTCTGTTCAATGTATACTTGCCATTGTCGGCAGGAAGTACAAGCGGATTCTCAAAGGGCAATCCCATCGAGCCAAGCATACTCAATAATATAGGCACAATGTCCAACCGCGGCATCGAGATAAATACAGATGTGGATATATTCAAAAGCGGCGACTGGACTGTGAATTTCAGTGCCAACGCCACTTTCAGCAAGAACAAGGTGTTGAAACTGCCTGAACAGAACAAGGAAGGCATTTTGGTGCCTGCCACTCCAACAAGTCCGCTGCCCTACAAGATAGAGGAGGGACGCAGCATGTACAACTTCTACACCTACACCTTTGCAGGTGTCGACCAGCTCACAGGCAACTCGCTCTATAAGGCCAACCTCGACGACTACTATGTTAAGGGTGCCGACGGCAACATAGTAGCAGGCAATGCCGAGGGAGCCGACATGACAGCCATGGTGACAGAGATTGGTGGCAAATATTATGTCAACAACACTACCTATGCCATGAAGGAGTATCATGGCTCAGCCCTGCCTAAGGTGTATGGCAGTTTCAGTCCGACAGTCAGCTACAAGTCGCTCACAGTTTCGGCTCTGTTCACATTCTCGCTCGGCGGAAAAGTCTACGACAATGTCTACCGCACACTTATGTCCACCACAGGCACACCAACCAACCTGCACAAGGACATACTGAACTCATGGACTTCTGCTCCAGAGGGAATGACAGCGGAGTCGGCCGACCGACTCGACCCTAACGGCATACCGCAGATCAACAACAAGCTCTCGCAGTATAACAATGCGGAGTCGTCGCGCTGGCTTGTGAGTGCTAGCTATCTGGTGTTGAAGAATCTTTATGCCAGCTATTCATTGCCCACGGCATGGACACGCACCGTGGGATTGCAGAATGTGCGACTCAACCTCTCATGCGAGAATATCTTCACCCTCACCAAGCGACAGGGAATGAATCCGCAGCAGAGTTTCTCGGGAGCACAGCTCAACTATCTCGTCACTCCGAGAATCGTCACCGTGGGTGTGGATGTAAAGTTCTAATGTGTGACACAACAATATAAAGAAATCAAAATGAAGAAATTAATATACAGTGTTGTTGCGCTTTGTCTTGGCGCATCGTTGGCATCATGCAGCAGCGATTATCTCGACCTCTATCCCGACAATTCAACAGGTCCTAACGTGATATTCGCAACCACAGAGAATGCACAGCTTGCTGTGAACGGCATGACGCGACTCATGAGCCAGCAGTATCAGGGTTTCAACCAGTGGTTCAACGGTGAGGGCACCATAAAGACTCTTTATGGCAACTTCACCGGCAACGACTACCATCGTCTATACAACAATTCGGGCATGGCTGCCATTGCCAATGGTTCCAACTCGCAGAACTCATCGTCGATCTACGACTATTATCCGTGGTTCTACTACTATCAGCTTATCAGCAACGCCAACTCTATTATAATGCACATTGATGAGGCGCAAGGCACAGAGCAGGACCGCGCTTTTGTCAAGGCTGAGGCTCTTACATTCCGTGCCTACAGCTATTCACAATTGCTGCAAATCTACGGCAAACGATGGATGGACAGCAACAATGGTGCTACGCGTGGCGTTGTGCTGCGTCTCGACGAGTCGAAAGGCAACATGCCTTTGTCTACTCTCGCCGACTGCTACACACAGATTTACAAGGATCTCGACGAGGCTGTGCGACTCTTTACCCTTTCTGGTAAGAAACGTCCTTCGGGCAATAATCATCTGCCCAATCTCAATGCGGCTTACGCTGTGTATGCTCGTGCCGCCATCAATCGCGAGGACTGGGCGACAGCAGCCAAATATGCAGCCTTGGCTCGCCAGGGCTATCCGCTCATGACCAATGATGAATATAAGGAAGGTTTCAACACTCCCAACAGCGAGTGGATATGGAGCGTTTACAGTTCTGAGCAGGAGAGTCTGTACTTCTATCAGTATTTCGCCTACGAAGGATCCAACTCAAGCTCGTCTACTTGGTCGAAACGTCCGGCTGCCATAAGCAAGGAACTCTACGACCGGATTCCGTCTACCGACCTTCGCCGCGACCTCTTTCTCGACCCCAAGACCGATGACTATAATGCTGCGTCGAGTGCTGCCGGTGCTGAGCTTACATCACGTGCCCGCAATGAATATGGCGACCGCCTATACGAGAAGTCGTCGATATTCGCCTTTATGCAGCTTAAGCAGATGACTAAGGTGCAGCCTGGAGTGGGCGAGATGAATCTTTTCCGCTCGGCTGAGATGTATTTGATTGAGGCTGAGGCTGATTGCCACTTGAACAAGGAGGCCGACGCACGCCGTTTGCTCATAGAACTAAACAATGCGTCAGGCAGAAATCCTGAATACACATGTGATAAGTCGGGCAACGAACTGCTTGAGGAGGTGCGCCTTTACACCCGTATCGAACTATGGGGCGAGGGTCGCGACTGGTTCAACTATAAGCGTTGGGGACTGCCCATTGTGCGTCATTCTTCAGCTCAGGGAGGAAGTTTCCTTCAGGTGTTTGCCGGAACAATCGCTCCAGATGCCAACAATGGTTGGACATGGGTCGTGCCAAGCAAGGAAATAGACTATAATTCGGATGTTCTCGGAAACGAGAAATAAAAAGTAAAGGGAGTTAAGAAGTTAAACCAATGTTTTTTCACTCATTTTAGTGTAAAAAGCCAATGGCTTAACTTCTTAACTCCCTTTTGTTTATTGACTTATGAACTTGCTAAAGTATTAAGTACAATACATAAAAATTAGTACTTAACATTCTCCACCGACACTTGTATACTCATGTTTTTATTGAAGTTATAGCGCAGAGTAGCTCCAATGCGGTCGCCCATGTTGGTCAAGTCGTAGGCAGAGTAGGCAGGCATACCGAAGAAGTTGCGGCTGAAACCGCCAAAGCCTCCCATGCCAGGTCCGTAGTATCCACCGTAATATCCGTCGTACATGCTGTAGCGCAGTCGGTTGCCAATGTTATTGGTTATGGATTTCTGTCCGTAAACGTAGGCTTCCCAATGCTCGTTGAATCGATAGCCAAGCACAGCAGTCAATCCTGCGTCGCGCCAGTTGTCGCCAGCATAGTTGATGTTGTTCATATATCCGCCCACGGCAACAGACAGTTTGTCGTTGATAGGCGTAGCATACATCATGGCTATATTCTGCTGAAATCCAGCTCCACTGCGTGCGCCTTTGCCAAACTGTGCGAACACAGAAGCTCCTATCTGCACGTTGAGTCCCTTGTGCAGCCCCCAGTCATACCATCCTCCGAAGTTCAGCGGATAGTGTCCAATAGTCTCTGGTTGCCCATACATATTCATCTTTGGCAAATGCAGAGAGTCTTGCATCTCCACATTCTCTTCTATCTCTTTCTTTTCAGCTTTAGCTTGCTCAGCGGCAGCTTCCTCGCGCCATTTGCGTGAGCGTCCGCCAAAACGTGTAGGCATTATGCGCTGAAGGGCAGACTCATCGAAGTGGGGTTCGCCCAAGCTCTTGCTGTTGTCGTCCTGTGCGGCAGCAGGTATGGCAAAAGCCATGAGTGCTATAAAAATCAGTTTCCTAATAATTGTCATAATATGCCTCCTTTTTAATTCTTTACTTTTTATTATGTTCCAAAGTTATATATTTCTTTCCTTGTATGCAAGAATTTTTTTTTCTTTTATGTGTTGCTGCTGATTTGCAACAAAAATTTGCATTGTTGCGTGTGAATAGCTGTAGATTAATTGTAATAATGCCTAATTTAGGCTATGAATTATACAGAATAAAGAGCAGCTGTCCTAACTTTTCCAGTAACCTTTCTCAGAAATCTCTTGCAGATATAAAATAAAGTCGTAACTTTGTGGTAGCATTTTAAAACAGATGACTATGAAGTACTTAGACCCTAAGGCGGACCTAACGTTCAAGAAGATATTCGGCAATCATCCCCAAAGACTGATAAGCCTTCTGAACGCACTCCTGCCACTCAGCGAAGAAGAACAGATACACGAAATCAAGTATCTGCCTACAGAACTTGTGCCACAGCTCGAAGGAGGCAAGAACACCATTGTGGATGTACTCTGCACAGATTCAAGAGGCAGGAAGTTCTGCGTGGAAATGCAGATGGAATGGTCGGATGCCTTCCAACAGCGAGTACTGTTCAATGCATCCAAGCTCTATGTGAGTCAGGCTAAAAAGGGAGGGAAATACAGTGAACTGCAACCTGTGTATTCCCTGAATCTTGTGAATGATATCTTCGAGCATGATACTCCCGATTTCATCCACAACTACCGCATCGTGCATGATAAGGACAGCAATAAGATAATTGAAGGCTTGCATTTCACCTTCATTGAGCTCCCTAAGTTCACTCCTCATTCCATTGCCGACAAGCGTATGATGGTCTTGTGGCTCCGTTTCCTCACGGAAATCAATTCCAATACGAAGGAGATTCCTGCCGACCTGCTTAATGATCCGGAGATAGGAAAAGCCGTAGAGGAGCTGGAGATATCCGGCTTTACTGATGCCGAACTCCGTGCCTACGACAAATTCTGGGATTCGGTAAGTGTTGAAAGAACTCTTTTGGATGACAGATACCAGAAAGGTAAGGAAGAAGGAATTACTGAAGGCATGGAAATGGGCATAAAGCAAGGTATGGAAAAAGGTAAGGC
>ULYE01019690.1_pt1 | contig 33373 bp, 59 predicted proteins | sample 1961921 | NCBI WGS metagenome assembly ULYE01 (sample SAMEA4835856, study PRJEB28245) | human gut metagenome | biome: gut microbiome; material: fecal sample | place: Denmark | collected 2008 | reverse complement strand
CCAACGCAGAAGCCAACGGAACTACTAGAAGACCTTCTAAAAACATTTAGTAATGAGGGCGACACCGTTTTAGACTTCACGATGGGCAGTGGTTCAACGGGCGTAGCGTGTATGAATACAAATAGGGATTTTACAGGCATTGAAAAGGATGACAACTATTTTGAAATTGCCAAAGATAGGATTAACAAGGCGCAGACCTTAAACAAATAAATATAACAATTTGTAAAGCGAGGTGGTGTCAATTGATTGTTTGATACCAATTTTTAATTGACAAAGTAGGGGGTTGAAAAATGTCGGATTCGAGGATAGGACAGCAGACTCCTACAAATAGCTACATCATTCCTTATAAAAAAACATTAGGTTCTGAAGCGATTGAACTTTACAACAACACAACTCGTAATGCTATGGAATGGCAAGAAATTCAGATGATGGATATCATGGCTGTTGATGATGAAGGTCAATGGCTCCATATGAAATATGGTTATTCAATTCCGAGACGAAACGGAAAGTCCGAAATCCTTGTCATGAGAGAATTGTGGGGGATTCTTCATGGTGAAAGAATCCTTCATACAGCGCATAGAACGACAACGTCGCATGCTTCTTGGGAGAAGCTGAAGCAGATGCTTGATGAAAATGGTTTTGAAGAAATCAAAAGAGCGGATAAGTCCAAGAAGTACGAGAAGGCATACACCGCAACCGCACAGTACGGATTAGAAACAATTCGTATTTTAGGCGAAAATGGTGGAACCATTAATTTTAGAACACGAAGTTCTAAAGGCGGTTTAGGTGAAGGGTTTGACCTTCTCGTTATTGACGAAGCACAGGAATATACTGATGATCAACAGTCAGCGCTTCAGTATGTTGTCACTTCTTCAGAAAACCCACAAACTATCATGTGCGGAACACCGCCGACAGCTGTTTCTTCTGGTACAGTTTTCGAGAAACTAAGAGAATCATGTCTAAGTGGAAAATCTGAAAGTTGTGGGTGGGCTGAGTGGTCGGTCGAGCATATGTCAGATGTTTCTGATAGAGATATCTGGTATAGATGCAATCCTTCGTTAGGTCAGACATTAAAAGAACGTTCTGTCGCTGTAGAAGATTCAAGCGACGAGATTGACTTCAATATTCAGCGTTTTGGCCTATGGTTGAAATACAACCAGAAGTCCGCAATCCTTGAAAAGGAATGGGATAGATTAGGAATAGACTATATTCCTAATTTGACAGGCAAATTATACGTAGGCATTAAGTATTCAAAAGATGGCGAGAGCGTATGCTTAGCAGTCGCTTGTCAGACTGAGGATAAACGTATCCTTGTCGATGTAATCGACAGAAAAACGGTGAAAGATGGCAACGACTGGATAATTGATTTTCTAAAACAGGCAGATGTTAAACGTATCGTTGTTGACGGTGAGAACGGACAGGCAGTCTTAAAAGAAAATCTAAGAGATGCAGATATAAGCGTACCTGTTACGCTCCCAAAAGTTGCGGATGTCATTGAAGCGAATGCTTATTTTGAAAAGTCAATAAATGACGGCTCATTGTGTCACTTTGGACAGCCGTCTTTAAAACAGAGTGCGACCAATTCAGAAAAAAGAGCAATCGGAACGAATGGGGGCTTTGGATATAAGTCAATATTGAATGATGTAGATATAACTTTATTAGATTCAGTAATTTTGGCTAATTGGATTTGTAATAAATCCAAGAAGAAAAAAGTACCGAAAATATTTTATTAAAGAGAAGCGAAGGCAAACGCTTCTTTTTATTTTACGCAACTATTGCGGATTGAAAAAGTAGGAGGAATTTAAAAATGCCATTTAAGACAATTGAAACGCAGGAAGAATTAGACGAAATTATCAAAGAACGTTTAAAGAGAGAAAACAAAAAATATGATGGATATTTAAGCGCTGAAGATGTGCAGAAACTAAAAGACACATATGAAGCAGCTGCGAAAACAGAAACAGAAAAATATACAACTTTAGAAAAAGAAAGAGATGACCTTTTAACAAAAGTTAAGGGATATGAAGTCGGAACGCTAAAAACAAAGGTGGCCTTGCAGAATGGCTTACCTGTTGGCGCTACCGACTTTTTAAGTGGTGAGACAGAAGAGGAACTAACAGAAAGCGCTAAGAAGTTAGCAACTATGTTTGCTCCGACTGTCAAGCCTGAAAAAGGAGAACCGGAAGGAGCACCTGGCGCTCCTCAGGGTTCGAATTCACAGGGTGGAACTATGAGTGGTGTTGAAAAGCATTTCATGGAGTTAAACCCAAATTTGAAAATTTAAAAAAATAAGGAGGGCCATTTATGCCTCAGAACATGGAATTAAGAGAAAGATACTCTTCTCTAGTTTTAGCAAAACAGAGAAAAACATCATTATTCATTAATTTATTTAATAGAAACTATCAGGGCGATCCAACAGCGGGCGCTGTAAAAATTCCTGTAAGAGATACCGAAGTAAAAGTTAACTCATACGATAAAGTAAAAGGAACTACACTAACAACCTCAACAACTTCTTACAAAACATTAGTCACTGATCATGACAATGCAGTCAATGAATTAGTTGACGGCTATGTGGCTAGCGCAGTGCCTGATAATTTAGTTGCAGAAAGATTAGATTCAGCCGGATACTCTATGGCAATGCAAGTCGATACTGATTTATGCAATGAGTTAATTACACATGGCACTGCTATTACTGATACAAAAGCATTAACTAAGACAGGCATCTATGATGCGATTATTGATGCAAGAACGCAGGCAAGAAAAGCACATCTTAAGACTGCCGAAATGTGGCTCGCAGTTTCACCAGAAACTTATGCATTAATTTTAAAATGTCCTGAATTCATCAAGGCTTCAGCCTTAGGAGACGCAGTTGTTCAGACAGGAGCGGTCGGACAGATTGGTGGAATTTCAGTTTATGAAGCCGATAACTTAACAGCCGATACTGTTGATTTTATTTTAGGAAATAGAATCTTCTGTCATTATGTTGACGATTGGGCAGTACCTGTCGGAGTCAATGATCTTGCTGATGGTGAGCATATTGGCGCATCTGCTATTCAGGGTCGTGATGTATACGGCTATATGATCTCAAGACCAGATACAGTTTTAGTTAAAAAACACGTAGCAGCATAGTGAAAGGAGTTCTTTTCTAAATGAGTGAGACAATTGCAACAGTTGAGGAATACGAGACTAAATATAACAAACATCTCACCGAAGCAGAAAAAGAACAGGTTAAACTACTTCTTATAGATGCTTCATCTCTTTTAAAAGTTGAGGCATCTAATAGAGGTTTTAATCTTGATTTTATTATTGCTAGAGATGAAGACAAAAAGAACGTGGCTAAGATGGTTGTATTAGCAAGCGTTAAGAGAGTGATGATTAAATTGGATGAGCGTGGTGCATTTGAACAGGTGAGCGAGTCGGCTTTAGGCTATTCGTTTAGTGGTACGTATGTTAATCCTGGCGAGGACATTTATTTTTTAAATAATGAATTGAAACGCTTAGGACTGACTAGAAAGGCACAAGGATTTTTCATTGATTTATGGCAATAATTAAAGGAATCGCAGTTACTTTATATGTTAAAAAAGTAACAGGAAAAGACGAATTGAACCATGAGTTAACAAGCGTTACACCTGTTGAAGTCAATAATGTGCTTGTGGCTCCTGTTTCTTCTTCTGATGCTTCTACAAGTACGGAAGCAGACAGAAGAAAATGCGTTTATCAGTTGGCGATTCCAAAAAATGACGATCATGATTGGAATAATGTAGATGTTGAATTTTTTGGCTATAAATGGCATACGGTTGGCATGCCAATACAAGGAATTGGCAGCAATATTCCACTTGACTGGAATAAGAAAGTGACGGTCGAAAGATATGAGTAAAGGTTTTGAATTTGAATTAAATCGTGAAGGTGTTAGAGAATTGATGAAAGGCGCAGAAATGCAGAAGATTCTGAAAGAAACAGGCGCTTCCGTTGTTAGTAATTGCAGTGAAGGCGAATATAAGACGAATTTGTACGTCGGAAAAAACAGGGCAAATGTTAAAGTGAGCGCGAATGACGCACCGACTTATTACAAAAACTTGAAACATAATTATTTACTTAAGGCCCTTGGTTCATCAAGAAGGGAATAAATATGGATATTGAAATCATTGAAATCTATCTTATTGAATACCTAAGTAGAAAATTAAATGTAAATGCTTATGGCCAAGTTGATGATGCAAGTGAAGACACTTACGTTGTTGTCGAAAAGACAGGCTCATATGTAGAAAATCACGTCAGATATGCCACTGTAGCAGTCCAAAGCTATGCCGATTCACTTTTAAATTCCGCTAAATTAAACGAAAAAGTAAAAACCGCTATGGAAGAAATTATCGAAATGCCAGAGATAGCAAAATGCTCATTGAACAGTGATTATCCATTTACTGACACAACAACCAAAAAATACAGATACCAAGCCATTTTTGACTTGGTTTTTTAATACTCAAAAGTTAGGAGGTTTTTTATGTCAAACAAAAAAGAAAACGTTTCAGTCGCTAAACCTAAAATCGGCGGTGCGATTTTTAAAGCGCCTTGCGACAACACAAAAATTCCGTCAGATGCTAAAACTGCATTAGATTCCTCTTTTAAATGCTGCGGATATGTTTCTGACGATGGCGTTGTGTTTTCAACTTCCGAAAAGTCCGAAGATGTTAAATCTTGGGGCAATGAAGTCGTCACAACACTTGACAGTGACTTCACAGATGAGTTTGAAGTTACTTATATTGAGTCAATGAACGAAGAAGTCCTCAAAGAATACCATGGAGAAGGTGCTGTTAAAGGAACTATTGACACAGGTATTACTGTCAATATTGCTCCGAATAAGCAAGACTATAAAATGATCGTAATTGATATGATTTTGAACAAAGGAAAAGTCCTTAAGAGAATTGTAATCCCTAGATGCAAAGTCTCAGATAAATCAGACGTGACTTATAAGGATGATGAAGTCATTGCGTATAAATTAAAATATGCATGTGCAACAGGCTACGATGACGGAACTTATCATAAAGAATTTATTTCAAAAGCGGAGGGCAAATAATGGATTTTTTTAAAGTAAAAACTAAAACAGGTTTTCAAGCAGAAATTGACACAAGAATTACTGATGATTTTGAACTTTTAGAAAAAATTGACGATTTAGAAAACACAGGTTCAGGTGTTCCATCTTTCGCTAAATTGCTTTTAGGTGCAAACGATTACAAAAGGTTAAAGGAACATTGTAGAAGAAAAGACGGAAAAATCTCAGCAAAAAGATTTGAAAATGAAATACTTGATATTTTAAATTCGATGCAGACTGATGGCGGTGTCTCAGTAAAAAACTAATTGGTCTCGTGGGTTTGCTGCGAGACTATAAAAAAGAAATAATTTGCGACTTAGCAGAAACATACAACATTTACGACTATAAAGAGTTTGAGCCATCATACATTTACACTTTGGTTGTCGGTTTGAAAGATGATAGCCGTTTCAAATTAGCATACAATGGCATGAGTGTTGACATGAATACAATGCTTAATGCTCTTGAGGTTGATTATTTGGCTAAATTGTGGTGGTCAAAAACAACGGATGCAGAAAAAGGAAGAAACGCTCCTATTTCTATCGCTTCTAAATTCATAAAAGAAGATGTTGAAATAAAAGAAACGCTAAGTTTCGATACTGCTGAAGATTTTGAAAAGGCTCGAAAAGAAATCCTTGAAAAAGGAGGACTAAAAGATGGCTAGTAATTTAGGCAAAGCGTACGTTCAAATTGTTCCGTCTGCCAAGGGAATACAGTCGAATCTTAGAACCCTTCTTGAAAAGCCATCACAAGAAAGTGGTACTTCTAGCGGTTTCGGTTTTGGCTCTGCATTAATAAGTGCTTTAAAACCTGTTCTGGCCGGATTCTCAATTGGAAAAGTATTATCCGATTCTTTGATGGAGGGTGGAAAACTTCAACAGTCTATCGGCGGTGTTGAGACACTTTTTGGCAATAGTGCAAATGTAATTAAAAAAGCAGCACAGACAGCATTTAAGGATGCAGGGGTTTCAGCAAATACCTATATGGAACAGACCACATCATTTGCAGCTTCACTTGTATCTTCATGCGGTGGAAATACTGCCAAGGCAGCGGAAATTGCGAAAAGGGCAATGGTTGACATGTCCGACAACGCAAACAAAATGGGGACTGATCTACAGGATATACAGAATGCCTATCAGGGTTTCGCAAAACAAAATTACACAATGCTAGACAATCTAAAGTTAGGGTATGGCGGAACCAAGACAGAAATGGCAAGACTTATAAAAGATGCGTCTACATATAAGGATTCCCAGGAAAAACTAAATGTATCAGTCAAAGACGGCGATATGTCATTTAGTAATATTGCGAATGCAATCTCTGTAGTACAGGACCATATGAAAATCAGCGGAACGACTGCAGAAGAAGCAAGTACTACTCTCGCTGGTTCTTTTGGCATGGTCAAGGCGTCAGTACAGGACTTTTTGGGAGCACTTTCTACTGGTGATGGCGTATGGCGTACATTTAAAAATACTATTTCATCATTAGGCACATTTATAGGTGGCAATCTGCTTCCAATGATAGGCAATATCGGCAGTTCAATTGTCAGCATATTGACCAATTCTTTCAACAATATGCCAGGAATCCTTGATGCCGTTCAGAAATTCGCAAGCAACATTGCAGCGCAAGCACCACAGTTTATAAAAAGTGGGTTTGAATTATTAAATAAGTTGGCTGATGGCATCATTAGTGCATTACCTGTAATGATTGCAAAGATTCCAACGATTATCAGCACATTTGCAAATATCATCAATGACAACGCTCCAACTATTTTGATTTGCGGAGTTAAATTAATTGGTAAATTAGCACTTGGATTAATACAAGCAATTCCAACGTTGATTGCGAGCGTTCCTAAGATTATAGGTGCTATTGTTGACGTTTGGAGCGCGTTCAATTGGCTCAATCTTGGTAAAACGGCTATTAAGGGTCTTGGAAATGGTATCAAAGCATTGTTTGGATTCTTAAAGAGCACAGGAAAAGAAGCACTAGATACTGTATTAATTAACATCATGCTTTTACCAGAAAAACTCGGCTCATTAGGTGGCAAAGGTATTCGTGGATTAGTAAGCGGAATTAAATCATTATTTGGCGCTTTGCGTGGTGCAGCTAAAAATATTTTTGAAATCATTGTGAAGGCAATCGCTTCGCTTCCTTCAAAGATGCTTTCTATTGGTAAAAATATTGTTGAAGGAATTTGGAAAGGTATTTTTAGAATGGGCGGTTGGATTACTAAGAAAATTGGAGACTTTGCCGGCGGCATCGTCAAAAGTTTCAAAGGTTTTCTCGGCATCCACTCACCTTCTAGAGTTATGAGGAAAGATGTCGGACCGTTTGTTGGCCGAGGTCTCGGTCTTGGTATCTTAGATTCTTTCAAAGTTGTTAAATCTAATATTTTAGACTTTAAAAACATGATTCTTGATGAAATGCGAATTGATGGCAGTGATGCTTTTGATTCTTTAGGAATTTTTAAAGAAGTTAAAATTCAGATGGACAACGAAGAATTTAGCGGTGCATCAGTGAGATCCAATAACTCAGCAGAAAAAAACGGCAATGTTTATCAGACTATCAATGTGAACAGTCCAAAAGCACTAGATGCTTCAGAAACTGCAAGACAGACAAAGAATGCAACTAGAGAACTTATTTTGAAATTGAAAGGAGCATAGAAGCATGGCAAAAGAGTATAGAACAATAACTTGCACAAATAAAAAAGGTTATTCACTTATCTTTGATGAAACTTCTATATCTCCTTTTCTTTTGACTGATGCGGACGGATTATACAATGCTGAATATAACGTGACTACAGTCACAAATGGCAATGTTGATGGCTCGACATTCGTTGGCAGACAACTAAAAGAAAGAAATATAGTGTTAACTGTTCTTGATATTGATATGTTTGCTAGAAACAGGGAATTGCTTGATAAAGTTTTTTCTTGTGGTGGAACTCTGATTTATGATGATGGCATCCATAAAAGAAAAATTGATTATATTGTTGAAAAAGTCAGCGGAACAGACGGAACGTTCAAAAAGAGAACGCATCAGATCTCTTTAATCTGTCCTAATCCATATTTTACTGACTTAGAAGACAACGATATAGCAATGTCTTATATTGATTCGCTTTTTGAATTTCCTCATGAATTCGTTGATGAAGAAATATCAAAAATCATTAAGACTCAAAATATTGAAATTTTAAACGAAGATGGAGTAGAAACAGGAATGACTATTTTATTAGAAGCAAACGGAAAAGTAGTCAATCCTTCTTTATCTCTTGAAGAAACAGGCGAGACGCTCATGTTAGGCATTAATGGTTCAATGGATTTTATTCTAGAAGCAAACCAGAAGGTTGAAATAACCACACAAGTTAGAAACTGCTTTGTTAGATTGATAAAAAGCGACGGCTCGAAAGAAAATATAAATCAATATTTAACTTCCGATTCATCTTTTCTAAGATTGCAGACAGGTGTCAACCACTTGAGTTATGTGGCAAAGAGCGGCGCTGATAATTTAAATGTGACAATTTCTTACAAAAATAATTATTTAGAGGTGTAGTGCTATGCAGCTTAAAATATATAACAGTGATATGTTACTTTTGGGAATCATTGAAGGCGCTACATCAATCATCTGGACTAGAAATTATACTTCTTGTGGAGACTTTGAAATCCACATGCCTATAAATGCAGACGCTTTGGCAATCTTAAAATTAGAAAACCTCATTTACTTAAAAGGCAAAAAAGAGTGCGGAGTTATTGAAAACATTGTAATCGAAGAAGGCTATAACTCGAGTGAGATTAAGATAACAGGTAGATTCGCCGAAAGCTATTTTTCTAGAAGACTCATAAAAGGAACTTTTAACTTTAACGGCAAGGCTGAAGATGCAATGAGACAACTTGTCACACTTGCAGATATTCCGAGGGTTGAACTAGGAACCTTAAACAGCTTTTCAGAAAAGATTCAATTTCAAGCAACATATAAGAATACTCTCACATATCTTTCAAAACTTTCACAGGCTTCTAATATTGGTTTTCGATTAAGACCAGACTTTGATTCTAAAAAGTGGATTTTTGAAACTTACAAAGGTATTGATAGGTCAGAAAATCAGAGAGAAAGATCACGCGTTATTTTTTCTCAAAAAGACGGCGATATTCTAAAAGCTTCTTTCACTTCAAATTCTCAAAATTATAGTAATGTCTGTTACGTTGGCGGACAGGGTGAAGGCGCTAACCGACAAGTTGAAATAACAGGCAACACTTCCTCAACAGGGTTAGAAAGACGAGAAGTATTTATCAATGGCTCTGATATTGAAAAAGACAAGTTAACAGATACAGAATATAGAAATGCCTTGATTCAACGTGGTGATAGCACGTTGAATTCTAACGCTCTAGTGCAGTCATTAGAAAAAGAAGATAGTACAGAAAGCAATTATAAATATATGATTGATTATGATTTGGGTGATATTGTCACAACTAAATTAGAAAATTGGGGCATTCACACAAGCGAACGAGTTGTGACGATTCGAGAAACATACGAGCATGGGAGAATGGTGGCAACTCCAACGCTAGGAACACCGCTTCCATCAACAATAGATTGGAGTGATAACATTTAAATGGCAACAGATAATTTAGGATTTCCATTTGATTCTCTTAACCATGATAGAACTATGTCTAGTTCTTCATGGAGAAAGATGTTTAAAAACTTCTTTACAAATGGAATTTTTACACAAAATGACTTTTTAACGACTGCAAACAATTCAATGCAGTTAACAATAAGCACAGGAAACGCTTCGATCAATGGAGCGTTTTATCCTTTAGAAGAAGAAAAGACTTTATCAATTGATTCGGCTAGCGGAACATATACACGATATGATGCAGTGTGTATTGAGTTTAATTTAACGGATAGACAGTTTTATTTAAAAATTGTAAAAGGCGGCAGTGATTCAAAATGGCCGACACCAATTAGAACAAGTTCAACATATCAGTTATTTGTGGCTATTGTTTCAATTGGGCAAGGAGTTACAAAATTAGTTCAAAACAATATTTCTGATGTGCGCAGTGATCCATGGTATTGCGGTTACGTCACAAGCACAGGCTCTCAGGAACGTTTTGAGAATGAGTTACAGGAATTAAAAACACAGATTAATAATCTTAATAGCTTGAACACGTGGAGCGCGTGGAAAACGTGCGGAAGAAATGCATGTAATATCGAATTAAAATATAGATATAATGAATATTTAAAACTAGTTGAGTTGAATTGGGACGGAGTTGTTAACGCTACCGTTCTAAATAACACAATGGGGTATATGTGGAATGGTTTTCCACTCGATAAAACGCCAAAGAAAAACGTATTTATACCAGTGCAGACACAGAACAATGATTTGACTTTAAGATTTTATCCGATAACAAATGACATAACTGCAAATCATTGGACACTTACGGCAATGCATGGGTCAGTTTCTACTGCTTATATATGTGGCACATTCATTTATTCATATGCTTAAAAAGGAGGTGTTTAAATGGACAATCAAAATATCATTAATGTTGATATAGATTCAAGAGCCGTAACTTTGCCATCTAATTTCAATTTAGGGGTCATGAATGATAATTCTTGCAAGACCATAACTTTCATGGTTCAAAAAAAGTCCGACATTACGGATTTAACAGACTTAACTTTTAGCATTAATACGATTTCAGCAAAAGGAAAACCAGACAAAATAGAATGCGATTGTAGAGAAGAAGGCGGATTTTATTTTATTACTGCATTATTAAAAGGTACTATTTTCGAGGCAAGTGGAAAAGCCGTTTTTAACTTATGTGGTCAAAAGTTTGATTCTTCACATGTCGCTATTAAAGAGTGGGGAAGTGAGGACATAACTGCATTAGTCGGATCTCATTCTCATGCTGACAAGTCAATCGAAGAACGCTATCCATCAGTTTTAGAGGATTTAAAATCTAAAATCGAAAACATGAACATCAGTGACGAGCAGTTGAATGTGATTGCAACAAAGGTTGCAGCTAAAGGATTTTATACAAAAAGTGAAGTTGACGGCTTGATTGCTAAGATTGCCGTACCTACCAAACTGTCGCAACTTGGAGAAGATACTACTCATAGACTGGTAACTGATGCCGAAAAACAGAAATGGAACAATAAGAGTGATTTCAACGGCTCTTATAATTCACTTACTGATAAGCCTACTATTCCGACTAAACTGTCACAGTTAACTGATGATAGCACGCATAGACTAGTTACAGATGCAGAAAAACAAAAGTGGAACAGTAGCACAGGCGGAACAGGAACATCTATCACTGTAGATACTGCATTATCTAGTACTAGTGTTAATCCTGTAGCAAATAAAGCAGTAACAACTGCACTAAATACAAAGGCTGAAAAGTCAGAATTAGGAATTGATATTGTAAATACATCTCAATCAACCATCACAATGCAGAGCGGTAAATATTATGTCTTTGGCGAAATGGCTAGCATCAATGTCACATGTGAGGCTACGACAAGTGGAAAAGTATTTATTTGCGGTTTTGAGTTTTCGAGTGGGTCAACTCCTACATCATTGACACTAAATAAATGCACGTTGACAAGTGATAGTGATGATGTGGTTGCTAATAAGACCTATGAGGTCAATATCTTAAATGGGTCAGCGATAGTGAGGGCAAGATAATGGATGTAAGAAGAAGCATGTTGAAGAGTAAAGGAAGTGATGATATGGGTACGTGGGAAACGATATTAGATTACACTGTATCTGAAGAATTGAGTGTAACAGATACATATCACGAAGTGATGAATGTTGATGCTACATTTTTTCAAAAGATGCAGAACGCTAAGAAAATTATTATCACGATAATGTTCGAAGCGCCTTCTGTTAAAACACTTGACAGTTTAGGTGATATACAAATTTCTTTGTATTCGCAAAGTGGTTGGTATCCTTTTACATTTATTAACGGTAATTATTTGCCTAATCTAACAAGTGGATTCGCTTCACAGAGTTCGTATTACAAAGAGATTGATTTAACGAATATTTCTGAATTGGGACACAATGACATGATAGGTGTATATGCTCCATCTGTATTTGGATTAAAAAGTTCATCTTTCAAAAAAATAGATGAATTCTTTGGATATGGAAATATGTATAACGGACCGACCATTTTGAGAGTAATTAATAAAAAAGTACCGGTTGGCAAAGGCTCAAGAATCAGAGTCTTGGTCATGTCATAAGTGAGGTGTTAACTATGCCTAACTACAACGGGGGGGGTACAGAATTACTCCTCAGAAGAAAACTATTAAATAAAGGGGTTGAGAATGTGAAGGAATGGAAGAAAGTAAAAGCGTTTGAAGACTTGACACAGGAGTCAAGTGTCACTTTTAGCGAACCTTCCACAGAACTGATGATAATTTCTGAAAATGTGAAAGCAGAGGATAATTCACAGTTATACATTTACTTAAATGGACAAGCAGTCTCTGGACAAAATGGAGATTTAAAAATGACAGGGTGTAATTGCGTTGATTTTATCGAGTGCATTGCTGATGGTTTCATTAAAAGAAATCACATGATGAAACAAGGATATGCTATTTCGACTGTAGGCGCAGTTTCATCGGGTATTTTTAACATCGGAACATCTGAAATCTCTAGTCTGAGACTCGCACCGCAGTACGGTAGTTTTTCGGGTGGCAAAGCCACAGTGTATGCGAGGTAAAAATATGTCGGATAAAATACTAAGTGGGGGGGGTACAAATAGCCTCCTAAACAGAAGATTTTTATTATTTAAGAAAGTAGAGGTTGACAATGATATGTTTGAATTAGTTGATACAGTAAACGGCACCAACTCATGGGGCAGAGTTAGCGTGTCATTTACAGCACAGGATAACTCATTTTACTTATTAATTCCATCAGATAATTACGATAATATCGTGATTGTTGTAAGTATTATTAATGGCAAATATGCATTTATGTGTGCTAGTGCTAATACTGAAAGTGGTGGAACGTCTGAATCTAATTACGGATTATCAAATAATACTGTTAAAATAGGTAATCAAGCAATTGCAACAAACGAACAGAAGTCAATCTCATTTAACGTTTATAAATTGAAATAGAGGTGATTATATGCTTTACAAACTAGAAAACGGCTCATTAATTAGAGCACCAAAATACATTATTGATAACGGTACTACTTATATCAATAACGAGGAAAAACTCCGAGAGAAGGGGTTTAAAGAGTTAGTCCATGACAGCAATATTGTAGACGGCTCTTATATCGTGAGTACAACCTATACAGAGGATGATAATAACATTTATGAACATTACGAGTGGGCTAAGTACGAAGATACTGAACCAAAACAGGAGCCAACAATCGAAGAAAGACTTACTGAAACAGAAAGCAATGTAACAGAGTTACAACTTGCTTTATGTGACATTTATGAAGGGATGAATAACAATGGATAAGATTTACGCTGATTTAATAGAAAAAGACTTAAAGCACATTGACGATGTGCCTTTGAGAATCAGAGAAAAAGTCAAAAAAGAATTAATCAGAAGAGGTCGTGAAGATTTAACAATTGTAAAGGAAGGTAAATAATTATGGATTTCACAGAACTTACAAAATATTTTGTGCTAGTTGTAATCGTGGCATGCTTAGTACTTGGGTACATTATTAAAACGTCATTTGATAAAGTGCCAAATAAATATATTCCAACCATTTTGGCAGTTATTGGAGCCGTTCTTAATATGATCGTGAGTGGTATGTCTGTTGAGTCTATTGTTTATGGTGCATTGATGGGTCTAGCATCAACAGGATTGCATCAGGCATTTACACGATTCGTGGAAGGTGAAAGAGAGGATGCTTAAATGACTGAGGCACAGGCAGTATATACCGTTATTATTGGCGTTGGTGCATTGATTGGAGTGATGACTCCTGTTCTAAAATTAAACAATAGCATTACAAAGTTGACAACTGCATTGGACTATATGGCCAGTGACAACAGAAGACAGGATGCTAGATTAGATGCACACAGTAAAGAGTTAGATGACCACGAAAAAAGAATCAGTCATCTAGAAAAGTAAAGGTTTCTCAAATTGGGAAGCCTTTTTATTTTGAAAGAAAGAAGGTATAAAGTATGATTATTAATGTACATGGTGGACATAGTTTAAAATGTCGTGGAGCAAGTGGATTATTAGACGAAGTCAATGAAGATAGAAAAGTTAAAAACAAAGTAATTGAGTTATTAAGAGCAAACGGACATACAGTATATGACTGTACTGATGATAATGGAAAAGACCAGAATTCTAACTTAAAAGCAATTGTAAACAAGTGTAATGATCATAAGGTTGAGTTAGATGTCTCTATTCATCTCAACGCTGGAGGCGGAACAGGTACAGAGGTATATGTCTATAGCGACAAATCAAAAGCCAAAGATGAAGCTGAAAGAATCGCTAAGAATATCTCTAATGCTTTAGGTATTAGAAATAGAGGTGTTAAGGTTTCTAAAAACCTCTATGTGTTAAGAAAAACCAATTCACCAGCGCTATTAATTGAGTGCTGCTTTGTTGACAATGCCACAGATAAGGCTCATTGGATCGCTGACAAGTGCGCAAAGGCAATTGTAGAGGGTATCTTAAATAAGAGTGTTAATGAACACGTTGAAACTCCTGCACCTAAGCCACAGAGCAATGCATCTAGCACTTTAGGTACTTATGTAGTTACTGCTAGTGCGTTAAAAGTTCGAGAAGGCGCAGGAACTAATTATAGAAGAAAAGGCAAGAATGAATTAACGGCAGATGCACAGAAACACTGTAATTCTAATGGTGGATTATTAAAAGGCACTCGTGTTACAGTGAAAGAAATTAAAAACGGTTGGGCTCGTATTCCTTCTGGATGGGTATACATGGGCCATCTTAGAAAGGCTTAATTAAATACGGTATTTTAAAAGGACAGGTTTTTATGCCTGTCCTTTTTTGTTTGCTTAAATATCTTTTTCAAATAAGTATGTAATACATATTTAACTTTTTTTGAAATTATCATAGAAAAGCACTGAACTAGTAACAAATTAGTAACAAGCCCCTAAAAATCCTAGTAAATAAGCCAAAAAGCCTTACAGTTATAGAAATGTTAAGAAGTCAAAAGCCTTGATTATAAGCCAAAAAGTGACAATAGAAATCACCTAAAAACGTAAAACTAGTAACAAACTAGTAACAAAGTATCTATACATATTGAGCATATATGCTATAATAGTGATGTGGCAAGTATTGGTTCGCTTGCTGCATGTATCATCATATTACATTCTCCATATAAGTAATTTCGTTTATGGCACTTGGTGCGGAAGAAAGAAGTGTAATTGTTGCACTTCTTTTTCTTTGCCTAAAATTAAAAAGAGCCACTTCATAGAGTGGCTCCGCAGATTGGCTCACTTAGAGTACTTCAATCGCTATTCATTTATATTTTAATCTTATTGATCTCTTTGTAAAGTATATTTTTAGATTCATTGGTATAGACATCAAAAGTTATGTCGTTCATCTTGCGTCCCAGAACTTTTTTTCTTATATAGATGTCAATATGATTCATCTGACAAAGCGAAGCAAAGGTTTTTCTGGTATCGTGCATAGTATGCTTCATGTTTAATTCTTTATTTAATTTAAGTATTATTTTCTGCTCAAAAGCATTTCTTTTATAATCCACTAGTCTTTTACCGTCTTTCAACAATTCATCAATTACATACTTTTTAATATCTTTGTGAATTGGTATGATTCGATTTCTTCCAGCTTCAGTTTTTGAACCTGTAACAATATAACTTATATACATTTCAGCGCCGTCATCATCACAAGGCTCATCAATATGTATATTGCTTCTGTCAATGCTCATTAGTTCGGACTTTCTACAACCTGTATATATATAGATTAATAGTATATGTGCTTCTGGAGTATCTAACTGTTTAAGCTGCTTAATCTCCTCTACGCTAAACGCATAATGTTTGGTTGATTCAACAGGATCAACAACTCTAATATATGATGTATAATCATCATCACGCTTAATATGCTGATGTACCACAGCATATTTAAATATCTTAGAGCATAATGCTTTTGCGTGTGCTTGGCCGCCGTTGCCAATTTTCAAGTTATCAAATATAAACTGTAGATCAGCAAGAGTAATTGTATTAATTTGTCGATTAAAGATACTTTCAAAGCATTTAATCCAACTAGCATACGCTCTTCTGGTTGATAATGATTTCTTGCTAAATTCTTCATTGTCTAAAATATCATAGATTTCTTTAAAAGTTGGCACGTGTCTCTGTGTCTTTTCTTGGATTCTAACAAATAGATCAGGCGCGATTTCTTGTGCTTCTCTATTTGTTATCTTATTTGACTTCTGAAGCGAATAGAGAGATAACGCATTAAGTGCTTCCTCTCTCGTCTCAAACGTGCCTATGGATATCTGTTTCTTTTCTCCAGTAATGATATTCCTTTCGTCTGACATGACCCTAGCACAGTACGGCTTCCTTCTATTGCCACTCAACTTCACAACCGTTCCTGTGTTGTTGGGCCTTCTTTTAAATTTTGGCATTGTAATTTTTTGGCTTGATTAAACAACCATAAAAATAATGTGATATAATATATTTGTGCTTGAGAGAGTAGCGTCCTCGAGCACGTTGGCTTACATTTATCATTTTTATTGGTATTTTCATTAAAGCTTGTCTCCTTTCTGAATATTGTGAAACTTAGATTGACTGAAAGAAGCCTTTACTTCCTCCTATAAGTAAAGGCTTTTTTCTTTTTTAATTAGTAGTTTTTAACAAAGAATTTCAAAGCAACTTTAAACGGATGTTCCTCTACTGTCACCAGATTATCATCTCTTAAAATCTTAATTGGCCCACCATAAATAACGATTGAAGGGTTATATATTTTTCTCTTTTTTAGCCACTCTTTAAATTGAGCGCTGTGAGTCATTGGGACGTAACCAATCGTATGCAAGCGCCAATTAACGCTAACGGCATTAGGATCATGCTCGTTCTTCTTATCCTCAAAAAAATTTAGCTCACATGTTTCAAAAATTCCGTATTTATAAAGTGATTGGCAATTTTTGAAATTATCGGCAAAATAATCTTTGTCAATTGGCACTACCTTTTCAACTAATTTCTTTAAATCATCCTGATAATATGCAGCAGAAGTCATATCTAATTCATAGTAAGTTGTGTTTTCTTTTGTTGGTTCTTGCTGTTCCTTAAATAAATCGAAAAATCCCATTGTAAAATCTCCTTTTTTTATCTTAAAATGTAATAGAAAGAAACACTACTGTTCTTTTTTAGTAGAGCGCTCTAGATCCGCATTCTAGAGTGCTCTTTTTTTATTTTCTAACTAAATCTTTTGTAAAAGCAGTGATTTTCTCGATATCTTTAGCGGTGCAATAATTGTCTAGCAATTCAAGCAGTTCATCATAATTAACTTTTGCTTTTTCCATAGGTACATCATATCCAAGAAGCCACACAGGATCAATTTCTAGTGCTTCACTAATTTCATAAATGCGATCGTCTTTAGGTTTCGCATAACCACTTAAATATTGAGAAATCGAAGCTTTCGGAATGCCTGTTTTCTTAGATAATTCAATCTGCGTCATCCCTCTGGTATTGAGTGCTTTTCTTAGCCTTGTTTTGATTTCTTCCAATTCTTCCATTATAATCACCCCCCCTCCTATATATATTATACAATGCATTGATTGCTGTATCAATCAAAAAGTTTAAAAAAAATAAACTATACCATTGACATAGTAGTTCAAAAGCGTTAAACTATTGTTGTAGTCAAGAAAGGGGTGAAAAAGAAATGGCTGAAGTTAAAATCAAATTTAACCATAACAAGTTAAGAGGTCGCATCATTGAAAAATATGGTTCTATCAGCAAATTTTCAATCGCATGGGGAAGAAGTAAAAATACAGTTTCTAAGAAACTAAACAATGGATTTAGATTTTCTAGTGATGATATTGTTGAAGTTTCTGAAATGTTAGAAATTCCATCGAGTGAAATAGGCTCTTATTTTTTTACAAAACAAGTTTAAATTAGTTAAACTTTAAAAGGAGGAAAAGAAATGAATGAAATTGAAATCAAATACCAAGACAGCCAAATGCTAGTTAGTAGTGTTGAAGTTGCTAAGAATTTCAATAAAAAGCATAAGAATGTATTGAAAACTATTCATGAGTTAATGGGGGTGGCTCAAAATTCAGCCAGCCTATTCTATGAAACTAGTTACATTCATGAACAGAATAAGCAAGAGTTCCCAATGTATTACATGAACAGAGATGGTTTCAGTCTTCTTGTGATGGGATTTACAGGAAAAGAAGCGCTTGAATGGAAGATGAAATACATCAAAGCTTTCAATGAAATGGAGCAGAAATTAAACAATCCTGAATTCTTGGTGCAGAGAACAATGGAATATTTAAAGAATCGTTGTGATGCGCTTCTATTAGAAAATAAAATCCAATCTCAGCAGATTGCAGAACTGCAACCGAAGGCTTCTTATTATGATGTGGTTCTTAATTGTGAGGATCTCTTAACAATCTCTGTAATTGCTAAGGACTACGGATGGAGTGGCATCAAGATGAATGAATGCTTGCACGAAAAAGGCATTCAATTTAAGCAAAACGGTGTTTGGCTTCTTTATCAGAAATATGCTGAAAAAGGATTCACGTCTACTAAAACATCATTTACTCAAGATAAAAACGGAGTGGCGCACGCTCATGTTCACACTTATTGGACTCAAAAAGGAAGATTGTTTATCTACGATCTCATGAAGAAAGACGGAATCCTTCCACTTATCGAAAGAGGTGAAGAAAATGGAAGATAAAGAAGACATCCTCAAATATCTCATTGAAGCCTTAAGCAGAACGAGATACCTGAAAGATGAAATTGCTGAAGTTCTTTACAGTAAAGGCAATGATGGCAGTGAAGAAGTTATCATCAGACTTTATGAAGGCAATCGAGAAATGATTGTGAATGTAACAGGAGACAGTGGTATTGCCATGATTAAAGATGTTCTCAGTGCTTTAGATGTTATTTGATTGAGGTGAGTCATATGGATCTTAATATCACAGTCAAAGAAGCATCTGAGATTATGCATAAATCACAGGCTTTTGTAATCCAAGCCGTCCAGAACGGGCAACTGCCAGGGATTGTTATTGAAACAAATGGAAGAAGAAGCGTGCATATTCCTAGAGTCGGCTTTGAAAACTATATGAACGGCTTGAAGAAAGAACCAAGCCAAAAGCTAGTTGAAGGACTTATTGAAGAATATCAGTCCTCAAAAGAAGAAATCAAAAAACTCGATAGAAAAATTATCGAGTTAAACAAGAAAATAAACAAAGGAGAAAAAGAGAATGGAAAATTTTGAACAGTTAGTAAGAAAAACAATGAAGGAATATGGAATTGACGGAAGATTAACAAACATAATTCTTTTAAATAAGTCACCTGAAGAAATTACTAAAGCAATCGAAAAAGCAGTTATTGAAATCGCAGAAGAAAAGAAGAAAGCGGAAGAAAAAGAAAACAAATTAGAAAGAGAAGTTGAAATCAAGGCAACTATTACAGAAAAAGGAACATCTCTAGAAATCGAAAGCGAAGCAAACGCAGGAACTTATATGTTGGGTGGAGAGCTTTTAATAACTGTCATTTCGTTAGTTGGTTATCTTATTGAAAATCTCGGAGATGAAGAATCTAAAGGAGTGTTAAAAGAAATATTAGAAGCAGCAATTGAAAATCCTAATTTAATGTGTCGTTTGGTTAGTGCAGCTATGCTCACAACGAAGAATGCACGCGATAGCCTAAAAGAACATACAAAAAAAGAAGAGGACTAAGCCTCTTCTCCCCAAAACAATCTTTATCTATTTCGAAAAAGATTGATAAAAATCAGACAATTTATAGTTTATCACAGAAAGGAAGAAAATGAAATGAGCAGAATCAAACTTTTGTTATTAATTCTGACAAACACATTTATATTTATTGGTCTCGTAAGCGGAGTGTTGACAGGCAATAACTGGAACGACCCACAGATTAAAATAGTGTTCTGTTGTTCATTAGGATTAAATATATTATTTGCTGAATATACAATGATTTAGCATGTGAGAGGTGAAAAACATTGAAAGGTGTAATAATGCACAAACTCCCAAAAACCCACGAGGAGTGGCTAAATGACCGCATGAAGGGTATAGGCGGTTCAGATGTCGGAGCGGTTCTTGGACTAAATAAATATAAGAGTGCCTATACTCTCTGGGCTGAAAAGTGTGGACTCCTTCCAAATGAAGAAGTTGACAACGAAGCAATGAGAGTCGGCAGAGATCTAGAACAGTATGTTGCTGATAGATTTATGGAAGCAACAGGAAAGAAAGTTGTTACTTCTGATTATAGTTTTCAGTCAGAAGCACATCCGTTCATGTTGGCTAATGTGGACAGACTTCTTGTTGGTGAAGAAGTTGGTCTTGAATGTAAGACTGCCAGTGCATTAACAAGATGTGATTTTGAAAATGGTGACATTCCACCTTCTTATTACTGTCAATGTATGCATTACATGGCTGTCACAGGATTTAAAAAATGGTATATCGCTATTCTTGTAATGGGCAAGGGCTTCTATTGGTACGAGATCAACAGAAACGAAGAAGAAATTCAAGCGCTCATTGAAGCAGAACAGGACTTCTGGAACTGCGTAGAAAGTGGCGAAGCGCCTGAGGTTGATGCTTCCGAAAGTACAAAAGATACACTGAACCTAAGATGGCAGTCTCAAGAGAAAGAATGCATTCTAGGACACGAAGCAGAAGACAGTGTGAAAGAACTTCTTTCAATCAAGAAAAGGACCAAAGCTTTGAAAGAGTTACAGACTGCGTATGAGAATGTTATCAAGTCAGAAATGGAAGAGGCTGAATTTGCAGAAGTCGAAAATGCCACAATCAAGTGGAAGACTTCAAAAAGCATGACTTTTGATAGAGATAAATTTAAAAAAGAAAACCCAGAACTTTATAAGAAGTATTTAAAAGAAACAACATCAAGAAAATTTTATTTAAAAGAGAAAAAAGAATGTTGAGAAGGCAAGATGAAATTAATAATATTTTAGATTTATATGATTATATTGAAGTATTAGAAATGTATGCAAAAGAGAAGAAAGAAGCACTTAGAAAAGCAAGGGAGGATAACAGATAATGGATATTAAAGAATTAATTAATGGTTTACTAGACTTTAACCAAAACTATGAAGCGCTTTGTGTGGAAAATAAGGAGTTAATTGCAGAAAACAAGGCACTAAAAGAAAAGGTTGAAAGATTTTCAAGACCATCTGAAAAAGTGCCAAACAGCACAATGCTCGACAATGTGGCAATGGCTGCATTGAGAAGAGGGGAGAATGCAATCTTCGAAGATTCAATTTGTGGATGGAACCAGTTAGATGTTCGTTACAACGCATCAGAAAAAGCTTTTCAAAGTGAATGTTATCAAACATGGCTAAAAAGCAAGGTATTCAAAGAAGGCATCCCAGAAAATGTTAGTTACAACGACTTTGTCACACATTTCAACAATGAGCTTCACGAAATGTATGAAAAAGAGAGAGCAGAAGGGATCAGAAAATTAAAAATGGACATGGAAAACAATAAAGAAGAAAAGGGGAATGAATAATGGCAGAAGTTAATCAGAAGGGTATTATTGCAAATACCACAAAACAGGCAATTGCAACAAAAAAGCATAAGCCTCAGAGCATTAGAGAATATATTAAGGCATATGAAGGAGAAATCGCTAAGGCATTGCCTAGCGTAATCACTCCAGAACGTTTCAGCCGCATTTCTATGACGGCAGTCACAAATAATCCTAAATTGGCAAAGTGTACACCTCGATCGCTCATCGGCGCATTGCTGATTGCTGCACAGTTAGGCGTTGAGCCTAACACGGCGCTTGGTCAAGCTTATCTGATCCCATACGGCAATCAGTGCCAGTTCCAATTAGGATATAAAGGTATGCTTGATCTAGCATACAGAACAGGCGAAGTAAGAAGTATCACAGCCGAGGTTGTTAGAGAAGGTGATGTATTTGAATATGAACTTGGCTTAAATCCTAAGTTAAGACACGTACCAGCACAAAGTGGACGAGGAAAAGCAATTTATTATTATGCAGTCTTCAAACTTGTAAACGGTGGGGAAGGCTTCCAAGTCATGAGTTATGAGGATGTCATGGAACATGCTAAGAAGTACTCAAAAACATATAATAATGGCCCTTGGCAGAGTGCTTTTGATGAAATGGCAAAGAAAACCGTACTTAAGAAGTTATTGAAATATATGCCGCTAAAGACTGAGTTTGTTAAAGCAGTAGCACAGGATGAAGCAGTTAAAAACTTTGATGTTGGTGAAGAAAACAAAGACATTTTAGACAAGCCAAACGAATGGGTTGATGCAGATGTTAATGTCGTCGATGAAGAAACAGGAGAAGTAATTTAAAAGGAGTTAAGAAAGATGGGCAGTGAAGGAAGATGGATCAAGTTATACATGATGGACTACGATGAAGTCTATCATGATTCAAAAATGCTACACATTTGGATTGACATCCTTCTTCATACCAATCCTGTTGATTATTATCATCACGGAGACTTGATCAAGAGAGGACAATGTATCCTCTCTCTGAATCAGGTCGCTGAAAGATGCCACATGTCAAAACATACTGTTAAAAAGTACCTCGCACTTTTAGAAGAATGTGGAAAAATCGAATTAGACATACAGAGAAAAGGAACGAAAGTGACTGTTCTAAATTGGGATAAATATCAGTCAAGTGGTGCTAAACTGCACCAAGAAGTGCACCAAGAAGTGCACCAAGAAGTGCACCAAGAAGTGCACCGTAATAAGAATAAAAGAATAAAAGAAATAAAGAGACTGTCTGTCAGTGACTCTGACTTGTCTGATTTAAAATCTTTTCTTATTAAAAACGGCTTTGAAAATGTCGCTGATGAAGTAATAGAAACGTGCGAACGTTATGGATTGGATAATATAACTAATTTGAAGAACTTTGCTTTAGCAGTAGCAAAAGAAAAGAAGGACAAAAAGAAGCCTGTACCGATAGCAAAGAAGAAAGAAAAAGCTTCTGGCAAAATGACCAAAGAAGAAAAAGAAAGATTAATAGAATCAATGGAAAGGTTAGGATTATAAAATGAATAGATTGTATTTAGTTAAATTAGGTGACAACTATGTTGCAGGAGTTAGCAGCTCATGCATTAAGTTATCAGAGGATTTTGAAAAATCAAAAGTGTTTAAGGATGCAATTGAAGCAGAAAGTATTGCGAATGCTTTAGGTGCTAGAGTTATTACTTTCGTTTTGGAGGGCTAGAAATGTTTAAAGAAATCGGAAGAGTAGTGGAATTGTTGAAATATCCACAGAGCATAATTTTAGGATTGGATAAGGTGACACACGTAAATGGTGATGATCTAACTCTCACTATTACATCAGAAGAGTGTGCTGAACTAATCCAATCTATTACAAAAGTAAAAAGATATGGATTTCATGATAAATATGAAGAAAATTTGCACGAAGAAGTAGCTGATGTGCTTATCTGCATTTCTGAATTGGTATGTCTTGGCTATTTAGATATTGATAAAGTCAGAGATTATCAGAAATTGAAGATTAACAGAGAAATAGAAAGAGCAATCCAGAAAGAAGAAGAACTCAGAAAGGAGTCAGAAAAGTATGGAACTAGTGAGTAGCAATAAGTTAGCAGCAGTCGCTAGCTTCTTGGCGGATGATGAAGTCTTTGGAATTGCACCATGTTCACATTTTAATATTTCTTTAAAAAGAGATAGGGTTGACGTTCCTTGTGACGTCGGAGACTGCGACGGAGATTGTCCGTTCTATTCAAAAGAGAATTTTCTCAAGTGGATTAAAGAACCGAACAAAGAAAGGGAATTCGTGGACTTAAAAAAGCCAAAAATAGAAGATTTTAATAATGATTATTTTGAAGAGGAAAAAAGATATATAGAAGCATTAGAAAACTATTGCAATGATTTAGAAGATGTACTTGCAGACACTGAATGCGATAATAGAGAGCTGCAAGATGTACTAGAAAAGATTAGAGGTGTTCTTGATGGGTCGCATTGAAGTAGATGAAGAGAAATTGAGACGTTTCATTAATGCGTCTTTATTTACTTGCATGGATTTGAATTATAACTTATTTCATAAAAAGAATTGTCATGATGAGTGCTGTGACTGTCCTTTGACTACTGTTGAAAGCACTATAGAATGGCTGAAAGAGGAGGGATGATATGAGTTACTGTATCGGCATTTACGTTAAAGTTAATGGCTGCGACAAATATGTACAAGCTACTTATCCAACGTATTACAAGCCAACCTACAATTTAGGCAAATTATTCAGAACGTGTATGAATTGGAATTTCAAAAATGAAGAATATTACAGATGTGACAATGTAATAGAATACGTAGAAAAAGGAATAAAAGAATTAGAGAGTAATCCGTTAAATTATACGGAGTTACTGCCAAGTAACGGATGGGGCACAATGTCCAGTGCGATTGAAACATTAAGATCTATAAGAGAATGCATTCTGGAAGAAAATGAAGACATTCCATTGAATTGTCTATATCTGAGATGGGGTTGATTCTATGGGCAAAAAGAATTTAAAAGAAATTACATACTCAGGAAAGTTTGTGGAATTATTAGAAAATAAAATGCAGCAATTGAAAGAAGAAAACACAGAACTAATGCGCAATAAGTTTATTTTAGAAAGCTCTGCATATCATCAAATCAAAGCGTACAGGGAAGCGTTACGACTAGCGATTGCAAACGGTAGAATCATTGGTGGCTATGATTTTTGGGAAAATATCGCCGCAGCATTTGACGAACATAAAATATATGATGAATTCGCTAAAAGAAATATGGAAGATCCTGACGGTGGTGTCATAGAGTATTATCTTTTCTTGGCAGCAAGAAAACAAAGTAAAAAGGAATGGCTTAAAGAGGAGTAAAGGAAAATGGAAATAAACATTTATAAAGACAAATATATAAGAGCAAAGAACGCATATAAGAATTTAGAAGACGATTATAACAGCCTTAAAGAAATTCTTATTACTGAGTTAGAGGGGTTAAAACGTGAAGAGTATGTGGATTATGATAGAGGATATAATGTAGGTATTGAAAAATGTATCGGTGTTATTGCTGATATAGCTATACCAACCATTCTAGACATGCCCACTATTCAAGTATCACAATTAGAGTATGAGTTACTCAAGTATTTTAATGATAAAGGCTATAAGTATATTGCTAGAGATAGAGACGAGGCACTTTACATCTACAAAGAAAAGCCCTCTAAAAATGATGATGTATGGGGTACTTTATACGGTCATTGTAGATGTATGAAGCACTTGGAAGAGTTATTTACATTTGTTAAGTGGGGCAATGCAGAGCCTACATTAATAAAAGGAATTTTAAATAGTGCAGAGGTTGCAAGCAATGCTGAACGCTGAGAAACATAAAAGCCAATTACTGGCATTAGCGGCTAAAAAAGAAAACTTTGCAGTTAATAAAAATAATAAAACTGTGGTTAAAATGTGCCTCAGTTTGAAATGCGATGATTGTTTGTTTAAAGTTAGTGGAAGTACATGCCCTTTGGAAAGAATAAAGTGGCTTTTGTCTGAGTACAAAGAGCCTATTAAACTGAGTAAACTCGAATATGATATTCTTAAGTGGATTAAAGAAAACACACAATTTGAATATATTGTAAGAAATGAAATCGGACATTTATTTGCATCTTCTGGAAAACCTGCCAAGCAGCAGTATGTTTGGACATATAGAGAACGTACTCACGAATTAAGTATATTTGATAAATTATTTAAATTCGTCAAGTGCGAAGATGAAAAGCCTACACTAATTCAAAGCATTCTTGAGAATTGTGAGGTGGTCAATGATGCTAAAGAATTATGAAGAAATTGAACAGTTTTTAAAAGATGATAGTAACTGGGAAACTGAATACTTAAGCAAAGACTTAAAAGTTCTAACGTTAAAGTTAAGTGATGACTTTTTTGTGAAAAAAATTAAGGTATTGCGTTTCAATGATTATTTCAATGAGCCAGAATGGCGTGAAGTATGTTCAGAGGATTATATTTTTTGGAAAAGTTATTGGATCTGGGGAGGTAATTTCAGCGACTATGATTTGAAATCGTATATAAGGCAACATAATAAAGATAAATACATCAAAGATTTTGAAGTGAAAGGAGACACATGTAATGACTTATGAAGAAATACTTAATATGATATCAAACTCAGCGTATAACCGTTTTTCTAAAGGTCTTAATTATGACGGATTGCAAAATACACTTGTTGAATGTGCAACCAAAATTTACATTGCACAGATGCAATTAGAAAAAGAGAAGCTGCAAGAAGAATATGACGATCTCTATGAAGGACATGACAAACTTTCTTATGAATGGGCACAATTAAAGAAAGAAAATAGAGAGTTGCACAAAAAATACAATGATCTTCTTGAAGCATTCAACAGAAATAGCAGCGAACCTGTTGAAAAAAGACAAACTTTCGCTGATTGGTTAAAAGAAAAAGAGGAAGATAACAATGCTAAAGAATAAAGATGAAAGAAGAAAATTTATCGAAAATGAAGATAATTGGAAAATTTTAGATTCTTATCTGGAAGGTGTAAGAGTAAAAGAACTGGATCTCGGTGATAAAGCCATAAACGTTATTGAAGTAAAGACGTATAATTCATATTTCAAAAGAGAAGAGTGGAGTGCTGAGTCTATGCGTTGGTTTAATAAATCAAAAGGATGTTATGAGTGGTGCATTAACACTAACGAGTTGATTGATTATCTAACAAAGCATAAGAATGATGAAGTCATCAAGGATTTTAATAATGATTTATTAGGGGATGCAGAAATGAGGCTGTAGAAAATGAAACTAAATGAATTATTATCAAGTATTAATAGAGATGTTCCTATTACACTAACTGTTGATGAACAATATTTTCGAGTATGTAAAAAAGGCGATCTTGTCAGTGATTTTAATTATTACAATAATAGGATACATTATGGAAATGCAATCGTCGTAAATGTTGGTATTGTGCATGATGAAGGAGCAAAAAAAGCATACGTGCTTATTCAAGCTGAAACAGTTGTGACAGGATTAAAAAGGTAGGTGGAATGCAATGAATACTATTTCTATGGAGTTGCATGAAGAACAAGTTACCGAACTCCAAAGCCAGATTGAAGAATTAGAAAGTGAAGTAAGTTGCTTAGAAGAAGAATTAAAAGATGCAGAAGATGAACTCAATTGTGAAAAGGCAAAGAACGCTGAATTAACGGCTACTTGCTGCAATCTAAAGTCAGCTAATTCAAAAATTAGAGAGGTCAGCGCTAACTTAGCAGTTGAAGCGTGTAGAAAACAGAAGAAAGCCGAAGAAGATGTGGAAAACATCATTGAGCTGATGCTGTTGCTCGTAGTGATTGCAATCGTTATTTACGTGTCTCTGATTGTTTCTTTCTATTGGTGAGGTGATTAAGATGTACATCTTAGCCTTGCTCGTAGCAGTTTCATATATATTATTTGTGTTTTTGTTTATATTTTAGAAAAGGAGAAATTAAAATGTTAAATCGTGCTTTATTGGTCGGAAGACTTACAAGAGATCCTGAGCTAAGAAGAACAGGAAGTGGAAAAGCAGTCACTTCTTTCAATCTAGCAGTTGGAAGAAACTTCAAGAAAGAAAATGAACAGGATGCCGACTTCATCAATTGCGTATGCTGGGGAAAGATTGCAGAAAATACAGAACGTTACTGTTCTAAAGGCTCACTTGTTTCTGTAGATGGTCGCATCCAGACAAGAAATTATGATAATAACCAAGGTCAAAAGTTATATGTTACTGAAGTTGTGGCAGAATCAGTGCAGTTTATTAATACCAGAAGAGAAAATCAAAACTCATCACAAGCACCTGTAAATAATTATGTTCCTAACGAACCAATTCAGCAGTATGCAGAAAATGACTATATGCTGCAAGATGATGATATTCAATTTTAAAGGAGTTAAGCAATGAACAAAGAAAAGGCAATAGAAACACTCGAGACTTATTTCAATGCATTCGATAGACTATCAAGCAGTGAAAGAAAAGAACTAGATTATAGATTGAAAAAGGCACATCAAAGCAACAATCCTCAAGACTATGAGGAAATTGCTAAACTATGCTATAGGATTGCTAGACACCTAGAGCAGAAAGAGGACTTTGAATTCTCTATAGCAGTGTTAAAAAATACGAATAGAAAATATAGAGGAATAAACCTATAATGAGTAAATACAATTCAAGAAAAACTGTTATAGACGGTATAACGTTCGATTCTAAAAAAGAAGCAAAACGCTATTTAGAATTGAAGCAGATGGAAAAAGATGGATTAATTCACGATTTAAAATTACAGGTGCCGTTTATATTAATCCCATCTTTTGAAGTCGTTGTTGATGGTAAGAAAAGAAAAAGGCGTAACATGAAATACGTTGCTGACTTCGTTTATTACATCAATAACACTAGAATCGTTGAAGATGTCAAAGGCAGAAAAACAGAAGTCTATAAGATTAAGAAAAAGATTTTTGAATATAAGTTTAAAGAAACGATAAAGGAGACTTAAAAAGTGGGCAAAAAAAGAACTAATACATACTATGTCTATAATGCTAGAAATGGCGAGTTTCTTGGATGCGGAAGCCTTACGAGCGTAAGAGACTATTTTGATGTAGTTGCGTATAGAATAGAAGCACATGCGAACAGTGATGAACCGCTTGCTTTGAGAAAATACAACATGCTGCTAAACATTAGCAAAGTAGAAGGAACGATTGAAAACATACCTTTTACAGTCGAACTTGTTGAAAGAGAAAAGCCGTTAAGTATTAAAAGAAATGAGGGAATTTATAGAAATGCTTTAAGAAAAAACAATTGTGCAAGGTGCAATTTTGTGGAAGTGTTCAAAATCTTCAGACGTCCAAGAAATGAGGAAGAAAAGGAATACTTGAGAACGCACTTTTCAATTATCAACCTCAATAGAGTAAGCATTGAACTCGACACAAGGTCATTTGTTGACGGATTTCCGTTCAGAATTAATTTCAGAGGAAGAGGAAACACAATCGTATTTTCTGAGGCATTCTTTGATGGAAGGCTAGCAGAAGAAAGGCTCAAATATTTGGAGAACTTTCAGGCTAAACAACGCAATGGTGATTTCTGGTATAATAAAGATAGATATGACGCCACAAGGATTATATGCATAGATAGAACCAGAAGTGGAAAAAACAAGATTGTATCTTCTTCTTGTGAAACGACAAAGAAAACAAGTTATAAAGAGTATCTGGATCTTGTTCAGCATCTACAATCTGAATACATTAGATAATTAAATAAGCCATTAGGTTCTTTATATTTAACTCATAAGAAAATTTTAAAATAAGAAAATCTGTTAAGATGTTCCTGATAGATTTCTTTCTAAAAGTAAGGCAATCTCATGGATTTAATGGCTTATCAATAAAAAAAGAATCTGTTTCATCATCTGAAAACCTAGAAGAAAAGGCAGAGTAAGAGATGGCTCAGATTCTTTTATTTTATAAAAAAGGAGTGATTACTATTTCTGTTACATTTGTATTTATTGTTATTATTATTGTTTGGATTTTTTTAACAGCATAAAGGAGTATCAAGATGACGTTTGAAGAAACAAGAGATTATTTGAAGTCATATAAGAACATGAAGAACAGAGTTGAATATTTAGAAAATGTTCTGGTTGGAGTGAAGTCAATCTCATACAGAGACAGCCCAACAGGTTCATATTCAGAGCCAAAGACTAAGAACGACTTTATTTTGATGAAGGATAATTATGTTAATAAAATGTCAGAAATAAGGGACAACGTTGAAAAGCTAACCAATATCACACATAGAGATGTGTTGTTTTTTAAATACATATGCTGCATGGACTTCTGCGAGGTTGCTGATATCATGCAATACTCAGAGTCAAGCGTTAAACGATTGATTAAAGAAGCAATTGAAGAATTAAGTAATATTTTATAATTTCAATTCGTTTCAATAGGTACTATATAATTGAGCATGATATTTATATCTGTAGTAATATGATAGAGTACTAAAACATACAGAAACAGAGCACTCCGACGAGTGCTTTTTATTTTAACTGATTGGAGTTGATTAAATGCAATGGCTCAAGGATTAAGAAAGCACTGGTGTCAGTACTACGAGAGTGACAGTTATATAGAATATGACAAATATAGAAAGTGTGATAAGAAGATAAGCGTGTTACGCTGCATGATCTGTGGAAGAGAAAAGTACGAGTATTCTTTCTTGCCGCATGAAGAAAGAAAAGAAAAAGTAAAGGCACTAGAAAAGAATAGGAATAGATATCATGCCTAAAGGGAATAGACCAGATCAACAGATTAGCAGTCATAGAAGACAGTTTGCTTTAAATAAAAAGAAGATTCTAGCAACGCAGACAATTTGTGGAATCTGTGGCAAGCCTGTTGACTTCACCAAGAAGTATCCTCATCCAATGTCGCCATGCATTGACCACATAATCCCAATAGCGAAAGGTGGACATCCAAGTGATATGGATAATCTTCAGCTAGCACATTGGATATGTAACAGAGAGAAGAGCGATAAACTCTTCAGACGTGTGACAGTAAAGCATGACACAGAAATAAACAATAACGACCTTCCTCATAAGATAGATTGGACTAAATACAAGGGTTCTTAATGAACCTTTTTTTGTTGTCTTATTTTAGGCGGCTATGCCTACCATCAGGGTATGGCTTCGTTTCTTCCCGCCGTCTACACAAATTTCTCGCTGACAAGGCTCATGATAATAGCCTAGGAACTCATGAGGAAGCACCTAAGAAACGTTTAAGACTATAACCAACAAGAATATCAATAAAATAAACGGCGCTCATACGCTAAAATAGGGGGGTATTATGGCATATAAAGGAATCGAATATCTAAAGGCTCTTTTAAAAGATAAACAAAAAAGAGTTGATACATGTTATAAGTATTACAATCAAAAAGACAAAATGGACAACTCACAGGCCATCACAGAAAACAAGGAGATGCAGCAGATTACTAAGAAAGTTGGATGGATTCCAAAAGCGGTCGATTCACTTGCAAATCGTTTGCAGTTTTCTTCTTTTGGTCATGATGATGAATTGCTAGTAAATGATATCTTTGTAAGAAATAACAGAGACGTCTTATTCAAAACGATGTTTAAAGGTGCAATCATTTCATCATGCGATTTTGTCTATATTTCAAAAAATACTGATGGAACAGTAAGGCTCCAAGTCATTGATGGCTACAATGCTACAGGAGTTATTGATACATCAACAATGCTTTTAACAGAAGGCTATGCAGTGCTTGAAAGAGACAGTTACACAGGAACCCCATCATTAGAAGCATATTTTACAAAAGGAAAAACGCAATATTTCAGTAATCAAGATTACAGCGAACCAATAGAAGAGATTAATAACGTTCTTGATTATCCTCTTTTAGTTCCAATCATTTATAATCCTGATGCAACTAGACCATTTGGGCGAAGCCTTATTTCTGATTCATTGATGAAGTATGTAGATGATGCGAAAGAGACCTTAAGGCTTATGAGTGTTTCGGCACAGTTCTATTCTTTCCCACAAAAATGGGTTACAGGATTAGATAATAGAGTGGAGCAGTTTGATAAATGGAAAATGGTCATGTCCGCCATGATGGCATTTGCAAGAGATGAAGACGGCAACACTCCAACTGTCGGACAGTTCCAGCAGCAGTCAATGTCTCCTTATAACGATCAGTTAAAGACACTCGCTTCAATGTTCTCAGGAGAGACAGGACTAACATTGGACGACTTAGGATTCACAACTTCCAACCCTTCAAGTGCTGAAGCAATCAAGGCTACACATGAAAGTTTGAGATTGATGGCACGTTCTGCACAGGAGACTTTTGAAGTTGGAATCATCAACGTGGCTTTTCTTGCCAAATCATTAGAAAGTAATTTTCAATTTAAACGTTCACAATTTGCAAAATTAAAAATTCGTTGGAAGCCTGTGTTCGAGATTGATGCAACTATGCTTTCTGGTATTGGCGACGGCGTAATAAAGATTAATCAGTCCGTTGACGGATATTTTGATAAAGAATCATTGGAAGACTTAACAGGAATTGAAGCATCTGTTGATGATGAACCTGTTTACAACAAATTATTTAATAGTTCAGATAATGATACAAGTCAGTCTGATGATGAAGATGGTGCCGTAAATGAATGATGACGTTTCACAGAAAATCCTAGATGCAGTAATAAAGGATTTTGAAAAGAAATATTCTAAATCAAAAGCGATTGAAAAGCTTTTAAAAAAGATTGAGACAGGTAACGCTTCACACATGGACTCTTATTCATTTGCTGAGAAAGTGAGCGATTTTTTGAACTATGCCATAAAGAAGAATATGACAGGAGAAACGCTACCAAATGGGAAGTTATACTATCATATTGCAGAGAGCGTTCTAACTCCTTTACTTAAAAATAACCATGCACTAGTTACAAGTTACGCAAAGAGCGTCCAAGAGATACTTAATATAAAGGACGATATACCTTTTAAGGGAGTAACGGCAAAGGTTAACACAGATAGGATTGAGGGCATCTGTTCAGAGTTCTCAAGAGCCGACAAATTCGAGGAGACACAACAGGAACTCGCAGACAGTATCGAGAATTATTCGCTATCTAGCGTAGACGACACAATAAAAGAGAATGCTAGATTCTTAAACAGTCTAGGCTATCATGAGGTTGTAGAAAGACGTGCAGAAAGTGGCGCTTGTAAGTGGTGCAGAAGTTTAGGTGGTACGTATGACTACTCGCCTAGTATGGATAATACAGTATTTAAGCGTCATAAACGTTGTAAGTGTACTATAGACGTACACAGAAATAAATTAATCTAGGAGGATATAAAGCATATGGGCTTTGAACTTTTAAATTTAATTACAGTTATTTTCGTAATCGGTAAGTTATTAGGAGCGTTTCATTTTAGTTGGTTGATTGTATTTCTACCAACTATTATTGATGTGGCTATCATTTTAATTTGCTTCTTAATTGTTGCTATTGTGGCACTAATTGACGTATTAAACGGAGACGATTAACGATGGCTTCTAGTACACTATATAAAGGCGACTACATGGAGTGGCTCAAGAACACTAATAAAGTTGATTATCCATCAACGTTCAATCTAAACGGTGCTAAGTCTAAGAGCAACGCTTTTCAGTATGCGAAGCCGTCTCCTAATAAGAACGTACAT
>ULYE01033047.1_pt1 | contig 33557 bp, 19 predicted proteins | sample 1961921 | NCBI WGS metagenome assembly ULYE01 (sample SAMEA4835856, study PRJEB28245) | human gut metagenome | biome: gut microbiome; material: fecal sample | place: Denmark | collected 2008 | reverse complement strand
GACAACACAAAACGGCTGGTCTATTGTTACGGGTATTAATTTAAGCGAACCATTACGGTTGCAAAAGTCTATAGAACCATAACTAACGCCATTCTTACTTTGTTCGTAATTGACATTATCCTTACCTGCCTGAGCAGTATAAAGCACTTTGTCGCCAATAGCCCAATTACCCGACCCATCAACAACTGCATTGTACACGGTTAGTGTCAGTTTCTGATTAGCCGAGAAGAAGTCGGTCTTAGACAGACTTGCTATGTTGAAGCGGTCTATATAAAGTGGCGATGCCGGCTTGTCAAAGAACTGTGCCATTCCTTCACAAGGATAGCTTTCTGTGGCCGACACATTCACCTTGCCTGTGCCAAACATATACGATCCATCGTTCATCGAAGCATAAAAGTGCGTCACCTGATAATCGTTAAGTCCAAGATAGTGCATCACGGGAGAGATAACCATATAAGAACTATAATTAGTCTCGCCAAAAAGGAATGTTTTATCTCCTACATATAGAATAGGCGAATCGTACATTTCCTCTGTAGAACGTCGGTTGGGCAGCATCAGCGACAAGTTGTTGTCAGGTGTTATATATCCATACTGCTTCAAACTTTCGTAATTGAAAACGTTCCACTGCCATTCTGTCGACGCTGCCTTATTGCTGCGATTTTGGAACTTTACCGGTGCAAGTGCGGGTACAACAAGGCGCGTTTCAAGATAAGCTTGATAACTGTACGGATACTCTAAAACCTCACTCGTTTTTTCGTCAACATCACGAGCGGCACTATAGTAAGTGCCGGCTGGTTTAGTGTAATACAAGCCTTCCGCCTTTGTCTTCTTTACCTTCTTTGCTGCAGACGCATCCAAATAGTAGCTGTTAGAGCCTGTAAATATTTCATTTATAGCCTGTGAGTTTATGTTCTGGGCATTGGCGGCATAAGCCACCAATGCTAAAGTAGATAATATAAATTTCTTCATACGTTCAAGTTTTTTTTTAGATTTTAACCTTATAAGCCTTGTCGGCAATGCGTATTATGTAAAGTCCGTTGCTCATTGCTACCGAGCAGCTTCCGCTATCAGAAACTGTGGTCGAACAAACAGCCATACCATCAACTGTTGATACTATCACACTACTACCTGGCTTTGCCGAAATTGTCAATACACCATCTTTTACTGTCAGTGTGTTGTCGGCCTTTATTCTATCAATGCCTGTTGTGCCAAGCTGTACAAGACACTCGTCCGACTCTATACTCTTAAGCTCGTCTGCCACTCCACGCACGGTATACAGATATAGTTTGTTAGCCTCAAGACCTTCTACTGTATAGCTTGCAACATTACCTATGTTCTTATGGTCGTAGTCGGCAAATATTTCGTCCACATCAGCAGCAGTGTTGTTTACCTTAATGTCGTCGAGCAACAAACGCCCAACCTTATCGCCAGTTGAGGCAAGCTCAAAGCGCACTGCGTTTATACCTTTAGGTAGAGTTTCACCTTCCTTTGGCAGAGTTATGGTTGTTGCGCCTTCCGACGTTTGCCGCATTGGTATATTCTCCAATTCAGTCCATTCGGCTCCAATCTTTCCTAATATTCTGAGCGAACTAAACGAAGAGTACGACATTGTAGACATCCATAAAGATATGCTCGTAACCTTGCCATATTCCTTTGTCTCGATGAAGTGGTCTTTAGCAGCCAAACTTACTGACGGGGCTGATGTTCCATAATAACCATTTGCACTGAAATAAGATGACATCTTACCTGTCCAACCTTCAGGCAAAGCCTTTCCGGTAAAGTCGCATACATCTACGCATGGTGTTGTATCTATAGTGCGTTTCTTTACAGTTAGCTCGTAGCTTTGCGCACCTTCAAGCGCCTGCCAATTGGCCTTGAAAGTATTGCTTGTCACAGCAGTAGCCTCTACATTCTCCACTTTAAACATATCGAATGTAGGGTCGTTAGTTGTTACAGACCACTCTTCTGCCGACTTCTTCTCATATTGCGTAAGAGAAGACAATACGGCATAATATCTTGTTGAAGGCTCCAAACCATTCACCTCAAGTGTTCCAACCTTAAAGTCTATCTGTCTTTCCTTATAACCATCGACATACACCTTGCCACCATTATCACCCTTTGTATATACGCTCACCGTCTGGTAGTCGCAGTCGTCAGAAGGTGTCCATGCCAGTGTGAAAGACGTTGGCTTAACTACTGTAGCCTTAATGTCTGCAGGAGCACTGATATTGCGGTGTCCACCCATAACCTTGAACGTAACAATTCCATCGCTACTCTCCGAGATGTCTGTTATAGGTTTGTTAAGTCGAGCCCCCGACCAACTTATCATGGACGGAGTGGTATCATCTGTAAAGGATGTAACATGAGAGGTTCCAGGAAACGAATCGCCAGCACGTGTCGGCTCATCCAGTTTGCCATCCGCCTCTACTATATCTACACACTGATGACTGGCGTTGGTATTGACGAGGTTATTGGTCCAACGTGACTCGTTATAATCGATGTGCCATACCAACATACCATGACCAGGGATGTACTTGTCCCATCCCTCCTTTTGGCGGTTTTCAAACACGTAATACTCATTGTCTTTGTCTGTGGTAATGCGGTAGCCTTGATTCTCGCTGACTGGTGACAAAGTTACATCATCAGGTTTATCCAACTCTTTCAGATTGAGCCACCCCAACTCGCTAAGCTCGTATGCCGAATAGTGTGGCGGCGTACGACCATTATTGTTATAAGGACCATTAGCAAGCACACTCCACGCACCAGGTGTAAAGGCACTTTGATTGTAGGTTGTGGCATAAAGATCTGGCAATCCAAGTACATGACTGAATTCATGGACGAAGATACCAATACCCACAAACCTTCCGCTACCTTGCAACTCATTGGATGTAGCAAACTTGTCGACAACCACTCCGTCAACTTCAAACTTACCTGCATTGGTAGAATTCATGTACCACGACTGAGGCCATATTAGCGATGTTATACCCGTATCGTGTTCGCCCTTTCCGGCATAGTAAACATACACATAATCGAGTTCGCCATCACCATCGTTGTCATACTGCGAGAAGTCGACATCATTATCAAGCTTCTTGCAAGCTTCCTTAATCATGTAGCCAAGATACGACTCGTTGCCATTAGTGTCGTTTTGTCCGTAATAGCCACTTTCGTGGTCAAGCGTCACAGGACCTAACACATCAAATTCTGGTTGGAATTGTCCACCGGAGTTGTCTCTGAAATAATCGACACAACTACCTGTTGCCCCATCATAATCGTACCCCTCCTTGTTCATCATATCGTTGAAGCGTTCCTTCGTGCCAGTAGTAAAACTGACATCAGGGAACTGTACCAGCAAAACAGGGACCTTACGTTTGCCCAACGCTGCCGTTTTGCGGCTTTTTTCATAACGACGCTCATTGGTAGCAGGACGTCTCTTAAGATAAGCCTTCAATACATCTGCTGGTTTGGCTTGACCAATACCACGGGCCTTCGACTTAAGGCTTGCTGTTTCCTGCATAGTAAGCACGGCGTCGGTTATCAATCCGTCCGCACCAATATAGCAATAGAAACCATCTTTTGACTTCTCTACCGGATACCCCTTTGTATCGGTTATATAATGATTCTGCTCGTCGCCATGTAGATATATACTTACAAACGTGCCGTCTGGCTGGCGAAGCTTCAATGGCTTTTGCGTAGCCGGCACAGCATATAGGAGCGTTGGCATTGCAAAAGCAAGTAACGAGATAACTTTAACTAAATTCTTTTTCATAGTTGTTTTTATGAACAAAAGAGACGCATACCAAGCAACTGGCTCTCTTTGCCATTCACAAGATATGCGTCTACCTTATATTTACACGTCTACAGACTAATACTTATAGACTAATACTTTTATTTCTTAATATTCAGTTTGTAAACCTTGTTGCCTGTCTTAACCAAGTAGACACCCTCGCCTATCTTGCCGCGCAAAGCCTCATAGAGGTTACCCGAAACAGTTGTTGTTGCAATATGACGTCCAGAGAGGTCGATTACCTCAACATTGTACGGAGTAGTGCCGTCAATACCCTCAATACCGGTAGCAACATCCCAAGAAATAGGAAGAGTGATTGTCTCGCCACCCTCGGTAAAGAGCTCTACAACATCGTTACCAACAGAAGCCACTGTAGGCTTAAATGTTATAGTAAGAACAGCGTTGCCGCTCTCTGCCTCATCCTTTGAGATTACTGTTGGAGCAACTGTGATGTCGCTCGAAGCAGGGTCGCTTACGATAATATCACCAATAAGGTTTGCAGCTGAAAGCGCTATCTTCTTAGTGTATGTTTTTCCAACCTCTGCATTAGTGAACTCAACCTTATCCTCGCTCAGACGAACAGTCGGTGCATCCTCGACAAAGAACTTGGCTACCGGATAGTAAGAACCGGTTCTGTAACGTACATCGCTTACATCGCCAACAGTAAGAAGACTGTACTGATTGTTTGCCTTGTCAGCATCCTGGGCAAAGTAAATCTTATTAAAGTCGGATGTTTTGTCTACATCACACTCGTGCAAGCAAACCACACGCAGGTTGTTGCCTGTGTAGAGGAACTTATCGGCAAACTCGAATGTTGCATACTGAGGTGCATTCTGGCTACCTTCCTTAAATGTATACTCGCCTTCGAACACCTTTGTCATCTTGCTTACATCAGTGAAACCCTCGTCTTCGTTAGGCACATCATTGTCGGTGGTGTTTGCCACGTAGATGGTAACCTTTGTGGTCATTGGGTCGGCATCGCCATGCAAAGCATACTGATAGTAAGGATATGCAATACGACTGATATACTTGTTCATGCCATCGAGTCCGAGATCGGCTGCACGATAGACAAACTCAGAATGGCTGCTTGGAGAACCAAGATCCAAAGGCATATATGGATACCAATTGCTTATTGTACCTGCCTGTACTGACGGAATATCAGGAGTTACACCCTTCCAATATACGGGGAACTCGATGGCGTCTGCACCTTCGGATGTAAGAGTGAAGTTGGCAACACCATCACCAAGTTTGGTAGCCTTGAGAGTAATAGTAAATTCCGCTGTACCTGCCTCTGCTTCATTCTTTGCAATAGTGGTCTTGTCGATTGTAACAGCCTTGTTGTCTGGTGTGCTGATGGCAATGTCACCATTCAGGCTCTTTGCAGAAACCTTAACTACCTTTGTGTATTCCTTACCTACTTCAGAGTTGCCATTAACCCAGCTATAGCTATCGGTATCGAATGTAGTCGCTGTCTCAGTGCTCTTGTCCTCTGTAGTGATGCGTATTACGGGGAAAGCAGCCTTTGTGCGATACAATGTTTTTGCCTCGGCTGAGCAGCCTGCAAGTTCTGCCTCCTTTTCTGCAAAGCGAACAAGTACTGGAAGCTCGCCTCTACGCTTTGAGTCGATAGAGAAGTGCCACTCCTGAGATGTTTCTGCACTTACGCCCTTGATGCGGAGACGCAGGTTTGAACCATCATATACAAATCCATCTCTAATATCGAAGGTAAGATAGTAGAATGGAGTTGAAGCCTCAACCTGGCCACCAGCAGGGATAACCTTGGTAACCTTTGCTACCTGAGTCATACCTTCGGTAAACTCCTCACCTACCTCATCCTCGGTAGTGTTTGAAAGAGAAACTGTCAAATCCTCACTAACAGCATTGCTGTTGAAGGCAATCGGGAACTCTATGCGACGAATGGTTGAACCCTTCTTAAGTTTGAGGTCGCTTGCCTTATATACCAACTCGCTCTCGCTGCACTCCCATGTGCTGAATAGAGGCACCTTTGTAGAGATATCATTTGTCTCGCCTAAAGTACGTACAGCTGCCTTGTAGCCAAGTACTGGAGTCCAAGTGACAGGTATCACTATATCGTCAAGACCGCGTGATGACACAACAATCTGGTCTTTGCTCGTTAATGTCTCTTCTGGTGTTGTCGTTACTTTGAACTTTACCTGACCATTAGCGTCTGTTATTTCCTGATTTGTGAACGAAGTCTTGCTAACCTTAACAAAATCAGTTGTTGGTGTACTGATGGCTATGCCGTTATTCAGTTCGCCCAAGACATTGAGTGTTACCTCCTTTTCGTATGGAGTATAGAGAGCCACTTCGCCTGCCTCTACTTTTTCAGGATCGACCTTAATTGAAGACTCAGAGTACACCTTCATTACCGGGAAAGCCTGACCGTCATAAGAAGCCTCTATCTTAGAAGCACTCGAACCATAGGCAAGAAGCGCCTTTCTGTGCTTGCCATAGTCATCACGGAAATAATAGCTACAAGCCTTCTCTATCTCGTTAATGTTCTCATAAACCACACGGAGCGCTCCACCAGTATATTCAAACGGCTTTTCAAATTCAAAATTAAGCCAAATTGGATCAGTAGGAGTTCCGGTACCTACATATGTTACCTTGCCATCGTATACCTTAGTCATTGTGGCAACATCTGTTATAGCCGAACCTACTTCTGTGGCATCAGTATTCTGCAAATAGATCTTTACATTTGCAGGTATCTCTGGCTTTGAATGACTCCACTTGTCTTTGGCATACGCAAACGCAATCTTTGATATCTGACAATTCTTACCGAGATTCAAATCGTCCGACTTATATATCATCTCGCTCTTGCTGTAAAGGCTGTTCAACTTTGCCGGTATACAGAAGTCGGAGAGTGCAGAATTGTCATCTCCTACCTGAACAGATATTCCGGGACGCGGCCACTTAGGAGTCCAAGCCACATTGAGCTTTATCGGGTCGGCACCTTCTGTGCTTATTGTCACATAGTCTTCTGTTTCTTGATCGTCCTTCGGAGTAACAGAAAGAGTTATATCCTTGCCATAAAGTGCGGTAGACTGATTGATTTCGGTCTCACTAACCGAAACAAGTCCCTTACTTGACGGGGTTATAGTAACGGGGCCTTGAAGACGTTGACCTTTAACCGTAACTGTTTGTGTATATGTCTGACCGATAGTGGCGTTGCCGAGTTTCCAATTATAAACACTACTTACAAGTGTAGTGCCACTTGTTGTTGGCGTAACAGTAAACTTAGCAACGGGCATCACGTTTGTATTACGGCTCATCTTATTCACGTATTCGGTGTTTGTCCAATCGCTTGTCCAAGCATCCTGGAACAAATATGGAATATTGAGATTAGTCTGTGCTCCAAAATAAACAGACGAATAGTTGCCTGCGTTCTTGTCTATAAAGATACGTAGGTTGCGTCCTGTATATTTAAAAGGAGTTGACAGCGTGTACTTATTCCATTGCGGTTCGGCTTCAGAGCCGCCTTCCCATGTGGTTGCACCATCGTACACCAATGTCATTGTACTTACATCTGTAAAATCGGTGGCTACCTCAGCATCTGTGGTATTGGCAAGATAAATCTTCACATTACCAGTGTGGCCACCATTATGCGAGCCTCCACCGCTTTGATAGTAAGGGAATGACAATTCGCTGATTTCGCACGGACCACCAAGGCTACTAAGTAAATCAGAAGGATAAATAGTCTCAAAATGGCTGGAGCTTAAGCTCATAACCACCTTTTGCGACCATCCTCCAATCTCTCCTACCTGCACTGTGTTGGCTGCTTTGGCTTGAATGCCAAACGCCAGCATCACCAGCAGAAATAGATAAAATGACGCTTCCTTTCTCATAATAATATAATTATTAATTAATGATATTGTTTGTGTCTTACTTTTCTAATAATGCATATATTTACTGTGCAACTATCTTGCATGTTTGTTTCTTTCCGTTCTTGTATGTCACAGTCTTAACATATACGTTACCTGCCTGCGGGCGCACAACCTGCTGACCGAGCAGATTGGTGTATACAACCTTCACAGCCAACGAACCTTCACCAATAGTGTTTATGCCACTTGAAGGATTGACAACACTGGCTTTCTCGGTTGACACTTTCTCCGTTCCATCTACAATATAAACGCTCTCTACCTCAAGCTTGCTCCAATTGTCCTCGTCAAGGTAGAAAAGTTTGTACTTACTCTGATAGACATCATTAAAGGTATAAGCATCATAGTAATTGTATGACACCAAACTTAAATCTTCTGGTAAGGCAGTGTATTTTGAAGCCTTAAAAGTATAAGGATTTCCATCTATATAAACACGGTAAAAGAGTTTATCCGGGTTGAGTTCATTGCCATCAACGTCCTTATGAGGCATAACAAAAGTAAACTGATTGCCCAATGTCTCACTTGCCACATATTTCAGAGCATAAGGGCTTGCAGGGACTGCAGGTACATCACCGGCATACTTTACAAGCTTAACATCAGAAGCAACATTAAAGTTGCTTTCATCAAACATATATTTAGTGCACAGCACACCATCCTTCAATGTCATATTGCCGGCACTTGATATGGTAAAGGTGAAGGATTCCTTTGCACCATACATCACACCATCAGCTCCTGTAAGTTTGAGCCAATAAGTGCTGTTTCCAGCTAAAGCTTGGTCGGAAGCAAAAACAGCTTCGTTACCCTTGACCACACCCTTGGCGTAATCGCTACGCGAGTCGAATGACAATCCATTGATGTATATATCATCGCCATTTCGAGCCACGTCAACCACCTTGCGTTCTTCACCATTGCGCCATCCGTCTGTAAACGAAAGGATGTATTGCTCATGGGTTGCACTCTCTGGCACAACTACTGGTTGCATTGAAACCTCACGAAACGACTGCTTATGTCCATAGGCACTTGTCAACGATATGTTCTTCTCTGACGTATAAAACCAAAGTCCCCAATACACGTCGGTAGAACCCTCCATCGTCCATGCACCATTCTTCTTAACAAGGTTCACGCTCTCAAGCAGCACTGGATTGCTGTTATCATCTATTGTAAACGGGAAAAGATAAAGTTGATTATTATCAGAATCTCCTACATACTGTCCTGCCTGAATAGTTATTTTATTATTTTTTAGTTCACCTTTAGCCCAACCGGTCTGCTTACCCATAAAAAAGTCCTTAATCCATACGGTATGACCATCATCGCCAAAAACGAACTTGTTTTTCAAGTCGTACTCATCATAATCAGGCATAAGTTTGTTTACATACATATATAGACTCAAAGCATAGTCTTTATATGTACCTTGCGGATTTGTTACAAGAGCGTTAGCTCGTCTTTGGGGAACATTCTTAACAACCCCTTTTATCGACACATCTGTCGTTTCCGGCTTTTGTAACATCTGCCTTTGCAGAACCTGTGCGTTTGTAAAGCCTGGCATAACAAGAGTCATTGCGGAGGCCAACAATGTTCTAAGTAAATTTAGGTCCATATGTTATAATTATTAGTAACACTTAATCATTCATATTAACAACAACGGCAATTATATGCATACCACCATATATTGTTTTTGCAAAAGTATACAAAATAAATTAATCAAACAACAAAAAACAACAAATTGTTAATGATATATGCATTTTATTTACACATCATCCTTGAAACGACATATTTTAATATACAGTTTCGTAATAACACATTCTAACTACACCCTCACTTTATCGCCCTTATTTATCGTATAATTCGACTTTTTTATGTAAGTTTGCAAAGTAGAACAAGTCCTATCTGTTGTATAGGATTATACAAGCAAGTATAGACAATCAAACAAACACCACGTTTATAAAATCAACAACGATGAGACGACTCTTTTTAGCAACACTCCTCGCTTCTTGCGGAATGGCGGCTATGGCCGAAGACAATCCGCTGTGGCTGCGCTATCCAGCCATATCGCCAGACGGAAAGACAGTGGCTTTTGCCTATCGTGGCGACATCTTCACGGTACCCGTTGAGGGCGGAACTGCCAAGCAGATTACATCCAACGCTGCGTTCGACTCGCACCCAGTATGGAGCCCGGACAGCCGACACCTCGCCTTTGCATCCAATCGCGAGGGCAGTATGGACGTATGGCTTATGGATGCCAACGGAGGTGTGCCTCGCCGACTTACAACCAACAGCGGCAACGAGCAGCCTCTGCGCTGGCTCAACGACAAGACGGTGATGTACAAGGCGGATGTCATGCCTACCGCCGAGTCGATAGTGTATAGCGGCTCGTTTGCACAGGTATACACCGTAGGCATAGAGGGCGGACGCCCACAACTGTTCTCGGAGATAACGATGGACGCACTCGACGTCAACGCCAAGGGCGACGTGCTGTATATGAACTACAAGGGTTATGAGGACCCATGGCGCAAGCATCACCGCTCGCCCATAACACGAGATATATGGCTTAAGAGCGGCGACAAGTTTAAGCAGCTCACTACCTTCAACGGCGAAAACCGCGACCCGATATGGGCTGCCGACGGCAAGTCGTTCTACTATCTTAGCGAGCTCGACGGCACCTTCAATGTATACCACCGCACGCTCGACGGCAAGGACACGCAGATAACCCGACACGCAAAGAATCCGGTGCGTTTCCTGTCGGCTGCCTCTAACGGTATGCTATGCTACGGATACGACGGCGAGATATACACCGTGCGCGAGGGCGAACAGCCTAAGAAACTGAGCATACGCATCACTGCCGACAACGAGGGCAAGCACATTATCAGGCAGATACAGAAGACTGGTGCCACCAACATCAAGCTGTCGCCCAACGGCAAGGAGATTGCCTTTGTTCTGCATGGCGACGTATACGTTACCAACATCGAGTACCGCACAACCAAGCAGATAACCGACACACCGGAGCAGGAGCGCAACATCGACTTTGCTCCCGACGGACGCACCATTACATACGACTCTGAGCGCAACGGATTGTGGCAAATATACACCACGTCCATCAAGAACAAGGACGAGAAGCAGTTTGCCTATGCAACGGAGCTGGTGGAGCAACGTCTAACCCAATCAGACAGCACCTCGCTCTGCCCGCAATACAGTCCGGACGGCAAGGAGATAGCCTTTTGGGAGAACCGCTGCGCGCTGCGCGTGCTCAACATCAAGAGCGGCAAGGTGCGTACGGTGATGGACGGCAAGTACCTCTTCTCCTACAGCGACGGCGACATCGACTTCTCGTGGAGCCCCGACAGCAAGTGGCTGCTTGCCTCGTACATGGGCAACGGTGGCTGGAACAGCAACGACATAGCCTTGGTAGACGCATCGGGCAACGGCAATATACACAACCTTACCAACAGCGGCTATAGCGACATCAACGCACGCTGGGTGCTCGACGGCAAGGCTATGCTCTTTAGCAGCGACCGTGCCGGATACCGCAGTCATGGCAGTTGGGGTGCCGAGTACGACGCCTACATCATGTTCTTCGACCTTGACGCTATGGAGAAGTTCCAGATGTCGAAGGAGGAACGACAGCTTGCCAAGGACAATATGACGAAGAAGGAAAAGAAGGAGGAAGAGAAAAAGGAAAAGGAGGAGAAGAAGAACGAAGACACTCCGAAGCCTGTAGAGGTGGAACCTTTAGAACTTGACCTTGCCAATTGCCGCGACCGCATAATACGACTGACCGTAAACTCGTCCAACCTCGGCGACGCCATACTCGACAAGGAAGGCGAGAACCTCTACTACAAGGCTGCGTTTGAGGGTGGCTACGACCTGTGGCGACACAACCTCTTGGAGAGTCGCACCGAGATTGTGAGCAAGAATGTGGGTAGTGGCTCCATGACCTTCGACAAGGACTACAAGAACCTCTACTTCCTAAGCGGCGGCAACATCAAGAAGTTTGACACAGCCGGACGCTCTATGAAGAACGTCGACTTTGAGGCTACATTCAACTACAAGCCTTACGATGAGCGCGCATATATGTTCGACCACGTGTACCGACAGATTAAGGACAAGTTCTACGTAGCCAATCTGCACGGTGTCGACTGGGACGGATACCGCAAGACATACGAGCGCTTCCTGCCGTACATCAACAACAACTACGACTTCCAGGAGATGCTGAGCGAGATGCTCGGCGAGCTTAACGCATCGCACACCGGCGCAAGATACTATGGCAGCGTGGCTTCGCTTCCTACTGCCTACCTCGGTCTGTTCTACGACGAGAGCTACGACGGCGACGGACTGAAGGTTAAGGAGGTTGTGAACAACGGCCCATGCTCGGTAAAGAACACCGACATCAAGCCCGGCAGCATTATCCAGAAGATTGACGGCATCGACATTACAGCCGGCATGGACTATTTTCCTCTGCTCGAAGGCAAGATAGGCAAGCCCATCCGTCTCAGCGTTAGCAAGGCAAAGGGCGGCAAGACATTCGACGTTGTGGTTAAGGGTATATCAAGAGGCACCCTTATCGACCTGCTGTACAAGCGTTGGGTGGAGCGCAACCGCAAGCTTGTGGACAGCCTGTCCAACGGACGCTTGGCATACGTGCACGTAAGGGCGATGAACAGCAAGAGCTTCCGCGATGTATACAGCGAACTGCTAAGCGAGCGCAACCGCAACCGCGAGGCTGTGATTGTGGACGAACGCCACAACGGAGGCGGATGGCTGCACGACGACCTGTGCACCCTGCTCAACGGCAAGGAGTATCAGCACTTTGTGCCACAGGGCAAGTATATGGGCCGCGACCCATTCAACAAATGGACCAAACCGTCGTGCGTGCTTATCTGCGAGGACGACTACAGCAACGGACATGGTTTCCCGATGGTGTACAAGACACTCGGCATAGGCAAGCTTATCGGCACACCGGTGGCTGGAACAATGACTGCCGTGTGGTGGGAGAAGATGATAGACCAGTCGATGGTGTACGGCATTCCGCAGGTGGGCTGCCGAACTCTTGACGGCATATACGGCGAGAACACTCAGCTCAACCCCGACATCGTGGTATACAACACACCCGAGGACTATATCACCGGCAACGACCGACAGCTTAAGAAGGCTGTGGAGGAGATGCTGAAAGAGGCCGACAAGAACAAGTAAGAAACCGAATCTACTAACAATAAACAACATTACATAAGATGAACAAACTGAAAATAGGAATTATCTCCGCACTTGCTTTGGCTGGCTCCATGCCTGCCAAAGCACAGTTTAAGATTGTAAACCCGGTGCCACAGAATATCCAAAGCACCGGATTTGCACAGTTGCCACAAAGCTTTAATATCAAGACAAGCAACAATCGGGACAACTCGTTTGCCATTGCCACATTGAAGAACGGCATCAAGGTGGAACCTAACGCCAAGTACACCATAACCCTCGGCATAAAGGGCGACAAGTGTGTAAAGGCATACGCCAAGCATCTGCCCAAGAAGGCAGAAGCCTACTGGCTGAGCATTGGCGACAAGGGAACCGTAATAGTAGGCTACGACGAGGAAGGACTCTTCTACGGCATACAGACCTTCCTTGGCTCTATAGCCAAAGGCAAGCTTGAGACCGGCACCGTAACCGACTGGCCCGACGTAGACTTTCGTGGCACAGTGGAGGGATTCTACGGCACACCGTGGAGCCATAAGGCTCGTCTAAGCCAAATAGAGTTCTATGGACGCAACAAGATGAACACCTACATCTACGGACCGAAGGACGACCCCTATCACCGCGACCAATGGCGCAAGCCCTACCCTACCGAGGAAGCCAACCGCATAAAGGAACTTAACGAGGTGGCTAAGAAGAACGGCGTAAACTTCTACTGGGCTATCCACCCGGGCGTGGACATCAAGTGGAACAACGAAGACCGCGACAACCTTATACACAAACTCGAGATGATGTACGCTCTCGGCATACGCTCGTTTGCCGTCTTCTTTGACGACATCTGGGGCGAGGGAGCCAAGGCAGACAAGCAAGCCGAACTGCTGAACTATGTGGACGACAACTTCATCAACCGCCATAAGGACATCTCGCCTCTCATTATGTGTCCTACCGAATACAACAAAGCTTGGGCTAACGACGAGAAGGGATACCTGCGCACTCTCGGCACAAAGATGAACAAGGACATACGCATAATGTGGACGGGCAACACGGTGGTGCATTGCATTGACAAGGAGTCGATGCAGTGGATCAACAGCCGCATAGACCGCAAGGCTTACGTCTGGTGGAACTTCCCCGTGAGCGACTTCGTTAGAGACCACGTTCTGCTTGGTCCTGCCTACGGCAACGGCAAGGACATTGCTGGCGACGTGTCGGGATTTGTGTCTAACCCTATGGAACATGCAGAGGCTTCTAAAATCTCGCTCTACGGCATTGCCGACTATACTTGGAACATGAAGGCTTACAACGCCGAGACCGACTGGCTTAAGGGCATCGAAGACCTACTGCCTGGCAATGCCGAGGCTCTGCGCACATTTGCCATGTACAACAAGGACCTTGGACAGAACGGACACGGATTCCGCCGCGAGGAGGGCGAGGAGCTTAAGGATATAGCTGCAGCTGCCGTCAAGGGCGACCGCAAGGCTATTGAGGAGATTAACACCAAGTGCCTGCAACTGAAGAACGCTTGCGACCTGCTGCTTGCCGACAAGACCAACAAGGAGCTTATACGCGAACTACGTCCGTGGTTGCTGCAAGCCAAGAATCTTGCCGACTATGGCACAACGGTGGTTATGATGAACCAGGGCAATGCCAACATCAGCTTCAACAACCTCTACCAGCAAGCCACATCTATACAGGAGCAGATGTTTGAGCTTGAAAACTCGGCTGTACGCCACGCCTTGCAACCAGGCATCAAGGTTGGCACTAAGGTTATGATGCCTACACTGCAAAAACTCTTCAGCCTTGCTGTGGACAACTACAACAAGCAGAACGGCACCAACCTCTCTAACGTGGCAGAATATATGCCGTACAAGTTGACGAGCAACGTTGAGCAGTTGCGCTTGTTGCCTATAAGCATCAAGAACTCTAACGTGAACGTGACTCCTTCCAACGAGGTTATCAACTGGCAGAAGGACGGCTTCATCGAGATTGAAACCGAACACGTGGTTATGCTCAACAATATGGACTTCAACTTTGATGTGGAGAACATTGCCGGCAAGTTCAAGCTCGAGGTTATGACCAACGACTCTTGGCTGCCTATCAGCCTCAGCATGAACAAGCGCAGAAAGACCTTGGTGAACGCCGGATCAGAAATCGACGGACTGAAGGCAAAGAAGCTACGACTTACCAATACGTCGGGCGAAGACCTAAAGGTCTACTTCCGCAGCTTTAAGTTTGCTACGAAGTAAAGGCGTTATGTCCGTGTAATGAGCGTTAATTCTTTAATCGTGTAATGAGCGCTAATGTATTTTGTTCGTGTAATGGGCGTTAAATCAGCGGCCATTACACGAATTATATATTATATAAATTATAATGAACGAACTAATATATAGTGTTAGATACATCTTCCAAGAATATCTATCAAAACACAACTGCGTCTTCTTCAATATTCCCGAATACCAACGTGGCTATAAGTGGACTGCCGATAATGTTAAGCAATTACTAAACGATTTAAATAACTTCGGTCTTCGTCGACAAACGGCTGAAGAGTTCTATTGTCTGCAAAATATAACAGTTGCAAAAGAAATAGTGGACAAGACATCTTGCATAAATGTAATAGATGGGCAGCAACGACTAACCACGCTATACATTGTCTTATCCTATATTCAACGAAGCCTGACACACAAGATCATACCTATAGACGCTGACATTCTGCGCTATTCGGTTAGAAAGACAACCGATGCATTCCTTAGAGAGAAAGTTCGGACTGGGACACTATGGGATAAGGAAATCAATCCTGATGATGCAGAATCTAAAGACCAATATTATATCATGGAAGTGGCACAGGCTGTAGACGATTGGTTTAAAGACAATACTCTTCCTACAGATGTGATATTGGACAACCTGAAGCTTATTGTCAATCATGTAGACAATGGCGAAGAAGAAACGGTCTTTGCCAGTCTAAATGGAGGAAAAGTGGATTTGGATGGAGCCGACCTGGTACGGGCCATCTTGATAACCAGAGCTGCAAGACAGAAGTATCCTACTATTACTTCCCAAAATAGAACAAACCAACTTGCAAATGAAGACCAAAATAAAATCCACGAGTATCGCGTCAAACTTGGAGTAGAACTTGATAAAATGAGTCTTTGGTGGTCGGACAAGGACGTTATTGATTACTTTGAGCAGTTGCTGCCGAACAGAATCTCTCTAAACCGTGCTTTCAAATACAGAGATTATCCAATAGACCTGCTATACTATGCCTTCTACGAAGCCTTTAAATCAAAGCTTCCAATAGAAGGTAAAGATATGAATCTTCGCCATTTTGAAAATGGTATCGACATGAACAACCACCCTGGCGATGACCATTTGGAGTTTTGGGTAGAACTAAAAGAACTTCATCTGACCCTGATGGACTGGTATAACGATGCCGAAACACATAACCTTGTGGGATATCTGATGTACAACTTCAAAAGTGATATCATCACCTTTGAACGCATTTATGATATTTGGAAAAAGGCAAAAGGAAAAACCTGCTTCAAAAACACCATCAAACGCATTATACGTTATCAGCTTGCGGCATTGTACGGAGACATTGACGGTGGTAAGGAGACAATATCCAAAGTTATAGAAGGCGAAAATAATGATGATGTAAACGAAAAGTTAATCTGCTTGAGAAAGGACATTCTCAACACATCTACCTACAACTGGTACAAGAGTAAACTAACCTCCAAGATACTGCCACTGCTTGACATCTTGCCACGTACTATTGTAAAAAGAGGAAAAGAAGTGCAAGTTATAAAGCACCTAAAACAGAAATACCTCAAACATATCTCCGATGAAGACAAGGAACACGTACGCTCGCAGACAAGACAGATTGATGAGGATTGCATGACAGAAGAAGACAAACAGCTACTTTTGGAAGAAAACCGCAAAGGATTGAACTCAATTGGCAACATCGTACTGCTTCATCAAAGCATCAACAAAAGCTATGGCAATGACAAACTTATACTAAAGATGGTCAGAATCTATAGCGAGTATGTCATGGACAATGTCAATGCTTTTATACGTCCACATACTCTCGACGTTTTCATGTCGAAGCTGAAGAGCATTGATATAAACGGAGCTGATAGCCACGAGATATACTGGAGCGAGGAAGATATTAAGCGTACTGTTAGAGAGATTGACGAACAACTGTCGGCATACCTTGACTTTCCAGAGATTCCAACAACAAATACTAACAACAAACAGCCATAACAATGGAGAAGAAGAATATTAACGACTTGTTGAGAGACTTCAACTTTGTAGTTCCCGAAATACAAAGAGAATATGTTTGGGGAGCTGCAAAGAATAAACGTGTGCTTTCGCAATTTCTTAAAGATCTTGACAACAAGTTAGAACAAGGAGATGCCAACATCGGATTTCTGTATTCCTATGAGTCGGGAACAGAGCATTATCTGATTGACGGACAACAGCGTTACACTACGATTTTGCTTTTGTGCCATTACCTTGCTGCATCTAATAAGGACGATACCCATAGCCAATTTGTTAGTAGGCTTAAGTTAGACAATAATGTGCAGGCCTTTGCCTATCGTGTACGTTCGAACACAGAATCGTTCCTTAAAAACCTGCTCAAATCTGGCGTAACAGACAACAAGTGCGTCTCAGACAAAATCTGGTATAAGAGCGAATACGATAACGACCCAACCATACAATCAATGCTAGGAGCATTGGAGGTATTTGGAAATGTGGTAAAGAATTGCAAGAACATCAGTCTTGACAATGTTCTGAACCACATATTCTTCTGGTATTTTGACGTACAAATGACATCACAAGGCGAAGAACTGTATATAACAATGAACAGCCGTGGTGAAAAACTAACTGATTCGGAACAAATAAAACCTCGTCTGTTGGGAAAAACGGGCAACCAAAAAGAAAACTATGGCAAGAAGTGGGACAACTGGGAAGAGTTCTTTTACAATAAAGAATTACGAGAAACACGTGGTATAGACACCATTGATACTGCGATGAACAACATAATCCGCATTGTTCTTGAACTTAAAACCTGCCATGAACACGGCCAACTGAATCCCGTTGAAGATGCCGAAGCCATATCTATTAAAGATGTAGAAATACACATGGAGGCCCTAATGAATATTGCTAGATTAGAGGATGGTTTATATCTGTCTGAGATTAGACGTCTTTATGGCGACAGCAATGAAGATGGCGACTTCTATGTACTAAAAGCCCTATTGACAGAAAGTCGAAAAAGTCAGACAGATTTGTATGAATATAAGAAGGTTTATCAAACCATAAGAAACCACGTAAGACGAAACAAACTAAAGAACCGTGCTTTTCTAAGTTTCCTCACAGGTTACATGCAAAGTCCGTTAAGTTGGTACGAGTATATTCTAAAACAGGATGATGAGAGCAAGGCTGTGTTTTATGGACATGAGCTGGAGAAAATACAGATATGTAATGACCTTGGCAAACCTGCCGAGTCTGAAATTTGGAAAGCAGAGGCACATCCTTTCTGGAATGGTGAGATAAAGTCGCTTATTAGCTGGTCGAAAAATGGGGAATCTTTTAACTTAAATTCTTTCATCCTACTGACACAGAGCTTCAACCTCCTGTTTGATCAAAAGAAGAACGACGGTTGGACAAACGACCATGTACGACAAGCCCTTATTGTGCGTCTTACGCATTATCCTCTTTACGACTGCTTCTTTGGTTACACGTCAGATCAATGGAAGCTAATTATGAACGAGAATCCAGACGACTTTAAGTCTTTTCTCTACGAGTTTGCAAGAATGGACATCACCAAACGTGATAACCACATTGAGACAATTAAAAACTCATACCCCGAAACTGAGAAGAACTTGTGGGCAGAATTTGTGCATCACGATTACCTACTGGCATATTGTAACACAAAGCGTATTCAGTATCGTGAAGAATATGGTATTGAGTGTGTGCAAAATTCTTACAAACAGCCCTATTCTGTCAAGAACATGCATTTGGAACACTACTTGAAGCATCATATGAAGGAAGATATGCCTGATGCACAAGGTTGGAATTACTGGATAGACAAAAGTGGCTGGATGTCTGTTGTCAGAATCTATAAATATAATTGGCCTATACACATAGGCATACTATATAGACATAATCGTAAACAATATGAAATAGCGTTGTCTACAGATTGTTACGCATTGAAAGAAAGCGATAAAACAAAACTCGAAGCTGCCGGATTCACCTTTAACGACAACATATTTCTTGCTTATTCGACATTAGATATGGCAAGACTGACAGAATTGTTAAAGCCATGCCTCACTATAAATATAGAAGATAAAATATAATGTCAAAGACGATGATTAAAGAAAAGCCTGGCAGGTATTGTCCTGCCAGGCTTTATTTAATTTTTGACCTATTACTAATTGTTGCTCTTGACCTTACTTAGCCTCGTTCTCCGGACGGAGCTCGCGAACGGTCTCGGCAGCGCGCCACATCTCCATGTCGTGCATAGCCTTAAGTTCGGCATTGAGTTTCTCACGGTAGTCGGGCTTAGAGTTAGAATCGATTGAAATCTGAGCCTCGTTGCCAGTCTTGACAGAGAGGTAGAGCCACTCCATAACCGGCTTGATAGCCTCGCGGAAACGAGGAGCCCAATCCAAGGCACCACGCTGTGCTGTAGTAGAGCAGTTGGCGTACATCCAGTCCATACCCTTCTCGGCAAAGAGAGGCATAAGGCTCTGTGTAAGCTCCTCGACAGTCTCGTTGAAAGCCTCAGAAGGAGAGTGGCCATACTCGCGAAGTACCTCATACTGAGCCTCCAACAATCCCTCGATGGCACCCATCAATGAGCCACGCTCGCCTGTAAGGTCGCTTGTAGCCTCACGCTGGAATGTTGTCTTGAACAGATAGCCAGCACCGATACCGATACCAAAGGCGATAGTCTTCTCCTCTGCCTTGCCCGAGTGGTCCTGATAAACTGCGTACGAGCAGTTCAAGCCACGACCCTCAAGGAACATTGTACGGAGCGATGTGCCCGAACCCTTAGGAGCCACCATGATAACGTCTACATCTGCAGGAGGAACCACACCTGTGCGGTCGTTCCAGTTGATAGCAAAACCATGTGAGTAGTAAAGTGTCTTGCCCGGTGTTAGATATTGCTTTATTTTTGGCCATACTGCAATCTGACCAGCGTCAGAAAGAAGCATGCAGATGATTGTACCCTTCTCGGCTGCCTCTTCTACAGAGAACAGTGTCTTGCCAGGAACCCAACCGTCGGCTACAGCCTTGTCGTAAGTCTTGCCCGGACGCTGACCAACGATTACGTTGAAACCATTGTCGCGCAAGTTGCCTGCCTGACCAGGGCCCTGAATACCGTATCCCAAAATGGCAATCGTTTCGTTTTTCAGAACTTCACGTGCTTTTTCCAATGAAAACTCTTTGCTGGTGACTACTGTCTCTACAACGCCACCGAAATTCATTTGTGCCATATTACAATAGTTTTAAGGCGGTCTACTATCGACCGCGGGTTTATATTTCCTTTTTGTCAGTTGTTCGTACAAATACTGGTTGGAGTGTTATTTTGTTTCTTTTACTACTGCAAAGGTAATAATTTATCACTAACCCGCAAACTTTTCTTTCATATTTTTACAAAATTAAGTTTGCATCTGCACACTTCTTTCATATCTGTGCCATTATCATTGCTTTTTAACACCATTATGTCGTATTCTTCGTCCGAACGCTGTTCAACTGCAAAGTGAAGTTTGTCGCCAAAGTATGATTCTGCCACGTAAGCTATATCAATACGTTGCAATCTGTATTGCTTATACCAATCCAATGGCCACATGTCAAGAATATGCTCTATATACTTAACCGAGTTGATATGTCCATTTACGTCTACATCACTATAATGTGTGTCGATGCTTTGGCTACTCTCTGTTGTCTTGGCCACCTTTACACGCTTGAAGGGTTCGATAGGACACTCCTTGTCTGTCTCGATGTACTTTGTTATCAGTCCGTCGCGCTCTTGCAGGATATCCACCGGCTGTCGGCTGTCGGTGTCTATCATTGCCCATATACTGCGTCCGTAGCCGTATACCTTGCCCTCCTTGTCGCGAATGGCAAAGTTTCGGCTTGTGAAGAACTTCATAACATTCTCCACCCATGTGTCGACGGTGATGCGGTCGTATGCCTTAGGCATCTCGTTCATCTCAATCACGAAGCGCGATAGCACCCACGTCTTGTGCACGGTGTTGAGATAGTCCATACCATAACCACGCTCGTTGCTGTGGAAGTCGGCTGCATTGAGCAGATGATTGCCAAGATGGCCTATAAAGATTCGATTTGAGAAATCACAGTGGAAAGGCTCCACGAGGAAGTCGTAGCTTCCAACTTTGCTTAGTAGATTCATAGTTAAATATAAAATAGAAAAGCCCCACCCCGCCCTATTGGGCAGAGTGGGAGATGATTAATAAATGTCTTTATTATTGTGCAGATACTCTTGCACCGGCTCATTAAAGCTGCGCGTCACAGCTATACGGCCCGAACGCGAGTATTGCAACAGACAACCAAAGTCGTTGAAAGCGTTAAACAGATTCTGCACATCCTCCGTCAGTCCTGCTATCTGCACCGTGGCGTACGTGGGATTGACCTCCATCATGCGTGCTCCGCTGCGTCGTATAACACGCGACACCTCCGGATTCTGCAACATCACTGGGGTTGAGATCTTGTAGATTGCAATTTCGTGGATAAAGAGGTCGCTGTCGAGATAGTAGTCGGCTTTAACCACATCTATCTTGCGCTCTATCTGCTTGGTTATCTTTATTATCTGTTCCTCGTCGCTCCAAGCCGTTATGGTGTACTTGTGTATGCCCTTGATGCTCGAAGCCGACACATTAAGACTCTCTATATTGACCTGCTGGCGTGTGAACACGGATGTTATCTGGTTGAGTATACCGGCGATGTTCTCCGAGTAAACCAGCAATGTATATAATTTCTGTTCCACTTTCTTCAATGTTTAATTATCAATGTCTAATGCTCAACTAACGGTTAAACATCAATCTCAAGAAGCATCTCGTCCACACTCTTGCCCGGAGGTGTCATAGGCAGAACGTTGTCCTGTTCCTTAACGGCACATTCGAGGATGTATGGACCAGGCGTTGCGAGCATCTTCTCAATGGCAGCATGCAGATTCTTGCGCTCTATCACCACGTCGTAGTTGAGGTGGTAGCCGTTGCATATCTGGGCATAGTCGGGGTTGAGCATCTTTGTGAACGACTGGCGGTGGTTGAAGAACATGTCTTGCCACTGGCGCACATTGCCAAGGTAGTTGTTGTTCATAAGTATAACCTTAACCGGAGCCTGCTGTTCCATAATGGTGCCAAGCTCCTGTATGCTCATCTGGAAACCGCCGTCACCGGTAAAGAGGCATACGGTGCGGTCGGGCGAACCGAACGTTGCGCCAACGGCAGCTGGCAGTCCGAAGCCCATTGTGCCGAGTCCACCACTCGTTACGACGCTAAGCTTGCGCTTGAACTTGAAGTAGCGGCAAGAGAACATCTGGTTCTGACCAACGTCATTAACAAGCACAGCTTCGCCCTTTGTAGCCTCTGCCACAGCATTTACTATCTCGCCCATAAGCAGCGGTCCTTCCTGCGGATGGATGGCTGGCTCTATCACCTTCTGCGTTTCCTGCTCGAGGTATGGCTTGAAGCTCTCAATCCACTCCTTGTGCTCGCTCTTGTTGAGCAGACGGGTTATGGCCGGCAGCGACATCTTGCAGTCGCCAACAACCGACACGTCTGTCTTGACATTCTTGTCAATCTCCACATTATCTATATCGAGATGTATAATCTTGGCTTGCTTGGCGTATGTGTCAAGACGTCCGGTAACACGGTCGCTGAAGCGCATACCGATAGCTATTATCACATCGGCTTGCTGTGTAAGGACATTGGGTGCATAGCTGCCGTGCATACCGAGCATACCCACGTTGAGCGGATGGTCGGACGGAAGGGCCGAGAGTCCGAGCAATGTGCGTGCTGCAGGGATGTCTGCCTTCTCAAGAAACTCGATAAGCTCGTTGTGTGCTCCACCAAGTTCTACACCATGACCAACAAGCGCCAACGGACGTTGTGCCTGGTTTATCAGTTGGGCAGCAGCAGCCACATGGTCGTCATGTATCTTTGGATAAGGGTCGTAGCTGCGAACCGACGTTACCTTTGCCGGTTGCCAATCGCATGTACCAACCTGAGCACTCTTAGGGAAATCAATAACCACCGGACCCGGACGGCCTGTACGTGCTATGTAGAAAGCACGGCTTATAGCCCAAGCCACGTCCTCCGGACGGCGTATCTGATAGCTCCACTTGCTGATAGGCTGAGCCAAGCCCACGAGGTCGACCTCCTGAAAAGCGTCGGTGCCGAGAGCGCTTATACCCACCTGTCCGGCAATGACAACGATTGGGGTAGAATCGATCATGGCATCTGCCACACCCGTAAGCGTGTTGGTAACACCAGGTCCACTTGTAACCAAGCACACTCCTACCTCGCCGCTAACACGCGAGAAACCTTCGGCGGCATGGGCAGCCGCTTGTTCGTGACGTACGAGAATGTGGTCGAAAGCCTTGTTCTCGCCTCTTGTATAATCGTATAGAGCATCAAACACCGGCATGATAGCTCCGCCGGGATAGCCAAAGATTGTCTTTACACCCTCGTTCTTGAGGGAACGCATCAAGGCTTCTGCTCCTGTAATTTTTTCCATATAGTCCTTCTCCTTTGCTTTAGATTATTCTCACACCACCCTTGTCTGCCGAGCTAACACTCTGTGCGTATGCACGCAATGCCTTGCTAACCTTGCGGTTGCGTGTAAGCGGCTGCTGCGGACGTGCTGCAAGCTCCTCGTCGCTTAGCTTTACATTGATAGAACGGTTGGGGATATCTATCTCGATGATGTCGCCATCCTTTATCTTTCCGATGTTGCCGCCTGCCGCTGCCTCGGGAGAGATGTGGCCGATGCTAAGACCTGACGTGCCACCAGAGAAGCGGCCGTCGGTAATGAGGGCACACTCCTTGCCAAGGTGCATACTCTTGATATAAGATGTAGGATAAAGCATCTCCTGCATACCGGGGCCGCCCTTAGGTCCTTCGTGGGTGATGACGACGCAGTCGCCGCTCTGTATCTTGCCTCCGAGGATGCCCTCGCAAGCTGCTTCCTGCGAGTCGAACACCTTGGCAGGTCCACTAAACTTCCATATCGACGGGTCTACACCAGCTGTCTTTACCACGCATCCGTCCTGGGCAATATTGCCGAAGAGCACAGCCAGGCCGCCATCCTTGGTGTAAGCGTGCTCGAGCGAGCGGATGCAACCATTCTCGCGGTCTACGTCAAGCGACTCCCACTGTGCATCCTGACTGCCCATCTGTGTAGAGAACTTGCGTCCCGGAGCACTGTGATATATACGATTGGCCTCTGCCGAAATACTGTCGCCGGTGATGTCGTACGCTGCCATAGCCTCAGCCAGTGTCATTCCGTCAACACGCTTGGTGTCGCCGTGAATCAGTCCGCCACGGTTAAGCTCGTTCAATATGCCAAGGATGCCACCTGCGCGGTTGCACTCCTGTACGCTATACTTCTGTGTGTTAGGCGAGAGCTTGCACAGGCAAGGCACGTGTCGGCTAAGCTTGTCGATATCTGCCATAGTAAACTCTGTCTCTGCCTCCTGCGCAATGGCAAGCAAGTGGAGCACAGTATTGGTGCTGCCGCCCATGGCTATATCGAGAGTCATGGCATTGAGGAAGGCGTCGCGTGTGGCAATGTTGCGTGGCAATACGCTCTCGTCGCCGTCCTGGTAATAAGCAAAGGCGTTTTTCACAATCTGACGGGCAGCTGCCTTAAACAGCTCAATACGGTTCTTGTGTGTGGCAAGAATGGTTCCGTTGCCAGGCAGAGCCATACCGATAGCCTCGGTCAGAGAGTTCATCGAGTTGGCTGTAAACATACCCGAACAGCAACCACAACCCGGACACGAGCACTTCTCTATCTGCTCAAGGTCGTCGTCCGACACCGTCTTGTCGGCACCCTTAATCATAGCTGTGATGAGGTCGGCATTCTCGCCATTCCATCGGCCAGCCTCCATCGGTCCGCCAGAGCAGAACACGGTAGGGATATTAAGACGCATGGATGCCATAAGCATACCCGGAGTAATCTTGTCGCAATTAGAAATGCAAATCATAGCATCAGCCTTGTGGGCGTTGACCATGTACTCCACCGAGTCGGCGATAATGTCGCGCGACGGCAGCGAGTATAGCATACCATCGTGTCCCATAGCAATACCGTCGTCAATGGCGATGGTATTAAACTCGGCAGCATAGCAACCCATGCTCTCAATCTCCTGCTTAACAATCTGTCCAATCTCATGTAGATGTGTGTGTCCTGGCACAAACTGTGTGAACGAGTTGACAATAGCAATAATGGGCTTGCCAAACTGTTCGTGTTTCATACCTGCGGCGACCCAAAGAGCGCGGGCTCCTGCCATACGGCGGCCTTCGGTACACACTGCGCTTCTTAACTGATGTTTCATTTGCATATTGTTTCTGGTTTATCTATTTCTTTTACGTTCTTGTATAAAGTGTCCTGAACAACACCTGTGTAATGCAAAGGTAATCAGTTTTTGTATAACAGCCAACAATTTCTAAGTAATTTTTGTTCTTTTGCAAAGAATATACAATGAAAACGAATAAAAATGTAACGATTTAGCAGCTACTTGACACATTTTATTTCATTATGTGCAATTTATCTTACAACCATCTTCTTGCCACCAACCACATAAAGCCCCTTGGGCAAGCTACGGCTATCTACTGCCAGCCGCTGTCCCACCATATTATATATGGCATCGGCAGACTTAGTGTTTGAGGCGGGTGCCGATTCGACGGACAAGGCTCCCGTTGTACCGCCACCATTTATGTCGTCGAGAACCAAAACGGCACTAAGCTTTGCGGCTTCGGCTTCAAAATCGGTAGACAACATTGCGTCTTCCAACTTGAAGTAGGCCCGCAATCCCTTCAGGCTGCCCTCTGCATTGGGCGTGACAAGGCGCAATCCGCTACTGCCAACAAAGCGTATTATGCCTTTTGCTGGCAGAAGTACGGGGTCGAAAGTGCCGATAAAAGAAACCGAAACGTCAGTATGTTTATTGGTTATAGTTTGGGGAGTGTCGGTCGTTATTATCTTTTCGGATAGCATGGGGGCTATTATGTCGGCATCGTCCTGGGCAAGTGGCTTCATAATATAGGGCTTTCCCGCCGATGTATGGTCAACCGGCTCGAAGTGCAACGTATACATTCCTTCATCCACTCTTAGCACCGAAGCAAATCTATAGAACTTGGCACCACGAAAGGAGGTGCTGATGTCGGTGGCGGTAAGGTCGAACGGGAGACATAATGTGTAGAAACCGCCATCCGAAACAAACGAACGGTCGATTTGAACGGAATGTACCAATGAGCCTAACGAGCTGTTGGCGGTAGACACATTGCCTTCCGACTCGCCAAAGGAGAGAAAGGGAAGGATGCGTTGCTTGCGGTATAACTGGATTGGGTGGGCGGAACTAATACTATTATATGTATTAAAACGATCGGAACCATTATATTTAAGGTAATGATTTAGGTTTGAATACTTATAGTTTAAAAGACATTCGCCTAACTCTATAATTTCTATTTTCGCTGTATTTATTAAATTTCCATTAGGACCAGAACCCGAACCATACAGTAATTTGTGAACCATTCCATTGTATGCCCACAACCAATTATTATCATTCACCTTTAATATCCACCCTTTAGAATCCCTTTCAAGTGTAAAAACACAAACACTATCATTTGTCGGATTTACCTTATTGCCATTGTCAATAACATCTATACTACACGGCTTTATATACGTTGGTTTTTGGGGGTTGTCTTGGTATTTGCTCATAGCTTTTCCATATTCGCGACTAACAATAACCACCTGGTCGCCTTCTCGCAACGACTCTGCATCCATAACAAGTACATACTCTTCCTCGACATCTGCCATAGCCTGGACAGCAGGACACAGCAGAGCAACAAGGCTTATAAATATATGGTATAATAGGTGTTTCATATCCTCTTAGGTTTTATAGTTGTTTCTTTTCGTTAGGTTTGTCGGGATGTTTTGCTTCCGCCTACCACCCGAACGTGGCGACAAGCGGCAAATGGTCGCTGAAACCATTTTGATAACGCGGCCCTAAATAATTGCGGCGCGGTTTCACTCCGCCATACTTCTCATCGGGTTCAACAAGAAACGGGGCATCGTTGATATAACAATCGGCTACGTTCCTTGCCAGCGACTCGCTAACAAGTATATGGTCCAAACTGCCCCACTCGCCTTGATAACGATATGTGCCCTTGGCACCATTACGCCCTGTGGCCTCTGCCGAGATGTCTTTCAGACGCTTGCCGCACAACATACGCACACTTGCCGAATTGGCATAGTCGTTGAAGTCGCCCGCTATTATTATCTTCGCGTCTTTAGACACATTGTACACAGAGTCTGCCACAGCCGCCACCCTGTCTGCCGCCGCCATACGGAAGGGGCGCGAGTGGCGTTCGCCGCCACGCCTGCTTGGCAGATGCGCCACTATCACGTGCAGCGTGTCGCCCGAGGCAATGACGCCCGAAGCATACAGAATGTCGCGTGTTGGCCGCATATCCTTTATAGGCTCAACCCTCACGCTATGGCTTCTGATCAACCTGAACGAAAAGGGCGAATATACCAATGCCACATCTATGCCGCGCTCGTCGGGCGAGCAGGTCATAACATAATCGTACCGGGCATTGCGCAGCAAGCTGCGCCTCGTAAGGTCGTGCAACACGCTGTCGTTCTCTACCTCGCAGAGAGCCACCATGTCGGGCAACTGCCACGACTGCCCCTTTACTCCACACGCTATTATTGTCTGCCCCACTCTATTAAGCTTGCGCCAATAGCGTGTACGCGTCCAATGATACGAACCGTCTGGCAGAAACTCGGTGTCGTTCTTCAAAGAGTCGTGCCTACAGTCGAAAAGATTTTCGCAGTTAAGCTCCACGAATGTGAAGAGGGAGATTAGAAGCATTGGTATAGTCATTAGGCAGCAGTGGGGGCTTATTTAGGGTTCAACTTCAATATTATATGCACAGATACAAAAGTAAACATTATATCTGATTCGACAAACATATTGAACGTTAAAATAGTTCATATTCTCCATAATTATTCAATAAAAACATCGGTCAAACAAAAGTGTTAGCCAACCATTCGTTGACAAGCCTTTGCTTGACCGATTATCATTATATTAAAAAAACTATTCAAACACATCCATATACGGGTAGAAATATGTGTGAAGCTTAATAAACTGCACTACTTAGATATTCTCTATATCCTGCTTCACATTGTTGCGAATCTTAGTAAGATAAGCCTTCATACGCTTGGCGTCCTTATTGTCGATGATGTCTATAAGCTCGCCAAGCTCGTTGCGAATCTGTGCCACCTGTGCACTGGTGTATGGGTTGAACAGTATCTCCTGAAGCAGATAGTCGTCCTCGTTGAGCACCCCTTTTGCTATACGCAGATGTCGCTTAAAGGTAGTACCTGGCGCATCCTGATGCTTCATAACGGCAGAGAAGACGAAGGTGCTTACGAAAGGCGTACTGAGCGAATAGGCCACCGTTTTGTCATGCTCCTCGAATGTGTACTCGTAGATGTTGAGACCGAGTCGGGAGTAGAGGTCCTTAAAGAATATGCGACCCATATAGTCGCCCTCGGTTATGATGATTGCATTCTCCTCAGACAGTTGTCCGAGGTTGGCAAACGTAGGTCCAAACATAGGGTGTGTAGACACATAAGGATGTCCCGACTGCTCGTAAAACTCCTTCAGATTGGTCTTCACCGACGATATGTCGCTTATGATACAGTCTTGCGGTAGCACAGGCATCACTTCCTTAAAGGCAGATATAGTGTATTTTAGTGTAACGGCATTGATGACGAGCTGCGGCTCAAACTCCTTTATCTCGTCGAGCGTAGTGAAACGCTGACAGTTATAGGTGAATCGCATTCGCTTAGGGTCTTTCTCGTATACCGCAGTCTCGTGGTCGAAACTTAGTACATCGAGAAAGAAGCTGCCCATCTTGCCGGCACCAAGAACAAGTATTTTCATTTTTGAATTGTGAGTTTTGAGTTTTGAATTGTGCGCTTCGCGCATTACTTCTGATTAATTATCTCCATCTGCTGTCTTACCGACTCCTCGTGTATATGCTCGAATATCTCCTTAACAAACTCGGGGTCCATACCGCAGAGCGAGCCTTGTGCACCACGCTTGTCGAGAATCTCGTTGTATCGACCAGTCTGAAGGATAGTCATATTGTGCTCCTTCTTATATTGTCCAATCTCGCGACACACACGCATACGCTTGGCAAGAAGGTCCATAAGATTGTTGTCAAGCTCGTCAATCTGCTTGCGCAATTCGTGTATTCCCTCAGTTGTAACAGTCTCGTCGCGCACAACAAGCAAACCTAAGATGTAGTCGAGCACATCAGGTGTTACCTGCTGCTTGGCATCGCTCCATGCATTGTCTGGTGAGCAATGGCTCTCCACCATCAATCCGTCGAAGCCAAGATCCATTGCCTGCTGGCATAGAGGTGCAACAAGCTCGCGACGTCCACCTATATGACTTGGGTCGCAGATGATAGGCAACTCTGGGATGCGTCGGCGCAGCTCGATAGGAATCTGCCACATAGGAAGGTTGCGGTATATCTTCTTGTCGAAGCTTGAGAAGCCGCGGTGTATGGCAGCCATACGCTTGATGCCTGCCTGGTTGATGCGCTCCATGGCACCAATCCACAATTCAAGGTCAGGGTTTACCGGATTCTTTACAAATACCGGAACGTCTACACCCTTAAGGCTGTCAGCAAGAGCCTGCATGGCAAACGGATTGGCAGAGGTACGAGCGCCAACCCAAAGTATATCGATGCCATACTTCAATGCGAGTTCTACATGCTCTGGTGTAGCTACCTCAGTAGCCGTAAGCATACCCGTCTCTTCCTTGACCTGCTTCATCCAAGGCAGAGCTACCTCGCCATTACCCTCGAAACCACCCGGCTTGGTACGCGGTTTCCAAATACCAGCACGAAACATGTGGCATCCAAGCTGCTTGAGCTGCTTAGCTGTGGTCATAACTTGCTCTTCAGTTTCAGCCGAACATGGTCCGGCAATTACGAATGGGCGTGGATTGTCACTCGGTAGGTTTAATGGCTGTAATTCTAAATCCATAGTCGTATAATTTTTTACTTATTGTCATTCATTAATTTCACTCTCTCCAATGCCTCCTGTATCTTCTCGTCCTTTGCGCAAAGACTGATACGGATATAGCGTTGTCCGTTGCTTCCGAAGATAAAACCCGGTGTTATGAACACCCTTGCCTCGTGCAGCACACGCTCGGTAAGTTCCTCGCAATCCTTATACTTCTCGGGTATCTTGCCCCATAGGAACATGCCCACTTGATTAGGATCGAACGTACAACCGAGTTCGGTCATTATCTGCTCGGCTATATCGCGGCGGCGGCGATATGTGGTGATGTTAGCCTCGCGGTGCCATTCGGGAGTGTTGGTATTATATGCCTCGGCAGCGGCAAGCTGTATGCCACGGAATGTACCCGAGTCGATATTGCTCTTTATCTTCAATATCCATGATATGAATGTGGGATTGGACACGCACATACCTACACGCCAACCTGGCATATTATGACTCTTCGACATTGAGTTGAACTCTATGCAACAGTCCTTAGCGCCCGGAACCTGAAGCAGCGACATTGGCTTGTCGTTAAGGATGAACGAATAGGGATTGTCGTTAACCACCACAATGTTGTGCTTCTTTGCAAAATCCACAAGTCGCTCGTATGTCTCACGGCGGGCATTGCCTCCGGTTGGCATGTTGGGATAATTGGTCCACATAAGACGCACACGCGACAGATCCATCTTCTCAAGCTCGTCAAAGTCGGGTTGCCATCCGTTGTCCTCTCGCAAGTTGTAGTTCACTATCTCGGCCCCGAGTATCTTGCTCAATGATGTGTATGTGGGATAACCGGGATTAGGCACAAGCACCTGTTCGCCAGGATTGACAAAGGCAAGTGTAACATGCAGTATGCCCTCCTTAGAGCCAATAAGCGGCTGCACCTCTGTCTTCGGGTCTACATCCACATCATACCAACGCTTGTAGAACCCAGCCATAGCCTCACGCAGTTCGGGTGTACCCATTGTGGGCTGATAGCCGTGGGCCTCTGGCTTTGAAGCCACCTCGCATAGCTTGTCTATAGTTTGCTGCGATGGCGGCATATCCGGCGAACCTATAGCGAGGGATATGATGTCCTGTCCCTGAGCGTTCAACTTCGCAACCTCCTTGAGCTTGCGTGAGAAGTAATATTCTTGAACCAACGATAGTCGGTCGGCGGGTTGTATATCCATAAGTTTTGAGTTTTTAATTGTGAGTTTTGAGTATTAAATTGCGTGCTTAGCACGCTTCATATTCTCCAAGTATCTTCAGCGATCGTGTCAGCGGTATTATAGCGTCAATGCTCTGTCGATATCTTGTCAAGTTGTCAAACGTCAGGTCTACGTAGAAGAGGTATTCCCACTCGCATCCTATTACTGGCAACGACTGTATTTTCGTGAGATTGATGCCGTAGAACGAGAGAATAGTAAGAACTTTGGACAACGATCCTTCCTCATGGGCAACATGGAAGACGATGCTCGACTTGTTGGCCTTCTCCAATGGGCGTAGGAAGTCGGCCTTATTAGGATTGGACACCACAAGAAAACGTGTGAAGTTGTGCTTGTTGTCTTGTATTTGGTCTTGCAGAATCTTCAGTCCGTACAACTTAGCAGCAGAAGCGTTGCAAATGGCAGCCCATCCCTTACATTTATACTTGGCTATATACTCAGCCGAGCCTGCAGTATCTTCTGCCTCCACCGCCTTGATGTCTGGATGATTGGCAAGGAAGGCATTACACTGTGCAAGAGCCACCGGATGCGAGTGCACCTCGGTTACAGTAGACCAATCGTCGTCTGGCAAGCAACATATACAATGCTCGATATGTAGTTTGTGCTCACCCACTACCGTTGCACCCGACTCGCGCAGAAGCTCGTAGTTGTGAAGAAGACTACCTGCTATGGTGTTCTCTATTGCCGTCATGCCTATTACGGTCGGGTCGCGTCGCATATTCTCGTACACTTGCTCGAAGGTGGCGCAGCATATCAGCTGTATCTGTTCGCCACCGAAGTATTGGTGAGCGGCGATATCGTGGAACGAGCCTTTAAAACCCTGTATAGCTATTCTTTTCATATTTATCAGTTGACCGGTAGACTAAGCTACTTGTAAAACAAAAAACCCCGCTTTCACTATTCTGTGAAGCGGGGTTCGTATATTTTATCTTATTAATACACTCTCTAACCTTAAGTTGAATATCACGCACAACTTACCGCTTCACAATTCCTTGTAAAGTAAAAGTAAAATCGATAAATATATGCGTATGACTTATTCATAACTTGGTTGATTATTTATTCTATTTGTTTATATTGTTATTTGATATGTGCAAATGTATAACATTTTTTTGTTACGTGCAAATAATTTACGATAAAATGTCAATAAAAATTGAAGTTTAGCTTATCAATCGTTATTAAACACCTTATAAGGGTCGGCTTGTTGCATCTTTTCTTTTATCTTCTGCTCAATGCCTTCGTCGGCTTGTGGTGCCGATGCCCTCATTTCTTCGGCAGTAGCCTCGTCGTCCTTAGCTCCGTCCTCATTGCCTTGTTGGCGACGTACTATAGCACGTTCGGCAAATGCCTCTATACAGAAAGGATTGGCCTCTAAAACCTTATTGTACATCTTCTCGGCATCGGCGGCATCGCCCTTAGCCTTAAGCACACGTGCTTTAAGCAAGCATACGTCTTCGTTGCCTTCCACACGTTCAAGCAGCATGTCGGCGTCCTCGTTAGCCTCGTCGGTCTCGCCATTCTCGAGCAATACCTCACCACGGAACAGGCGGGCTGTATCAAACTCCTCATCCAACTTTAGAGCCTTGGTCAACATGGCAACAGCGTTGGTCAGATCGCCCAGTCCACGGCAAGCCTTGGCATAATAGTAGTACACCTGCACGTTGTCGCCATCAACAAGCAGCGCCTTTTCTGCCACATCAGCCATAGCAGTGTAGTTCTCCATCATATAGGCAACATCAGCCAAACGCAACAGCACAGCTACATTGTCAGGACATGCATCGGCTATATACTGCAACTGCTCGTAAGCCTGAGACAAGTCGCCAACAGCAATGTATGCCTGAGACAGATAGTCGCGACATTCCAAATCGTCGGCTTTCATCTGCAATGCGTGTACAAAACACTGCACAGCATAATCGAACTGATGTTGTTTGAGAGCTCTAACACCATCATATTTTAACACATCGAAATTCTTGCTTTCCTTCGGCTTCTCTTCAGTCTTTGATTTGCCCCCGCCGAACAAGGCTCTAAAAAAGTTCATATTATATAATTAATGGTTTAAGTTTGTACAAAGATACAACTTTTATCTTGTTCTTAATGGTATATAGGCTAAAAAGTTGCTTAGGAGGTATACAAAAAAAGGTCTCCAAAGTCGTTAGACCTTGAAGACCC
>ULYE01015497.1_pt1 | contig 33795 bp, 38 predicted proteins | sample 1961921 | NCBI WGS metagenome assembly ULYE01 (sample SAMEA4835856, study PRJEB28245) | human gut metagenome | biome: gut microbiome; material: fecal sample | place: Denmark | collected 2008 | reverse complement strand
CACGTAGTTCGGAGCCGTCGCATACTTCTTCCGCCCCTCCTGTATCTTCTTCACGTAGTTCTCAGGACTCATCCTGTACGCCCAAGCCTCAGGCCACGATTTCTTCAGCACAGCCGCATGGTCTCTCAGCGCCTCGCCCAGAGTAGTGTAGTTTCTGAACAGCCGCTTGCAAGTATACTTATACAGACCCTTGCCAGCCACATGTTCTATCTTCACCACCTTCTCCGGCGCCGTGAACCTCACCGTCTTAGTCCTGAAATACTCATGCGTTGTGACAAGCAGGCATTTCTCCACAGGCCACCCGCCTCTCGTTATCCCGAACACGTTATACTTGCCGATGGTGCTCTTGCCCCATCCGCTCTCCAGAGCCGCCTGCGCAATGATAAACACGGGCGAAATGTCCGCATTATAAGCCGCAGGAGCCATCCATTTACAAAATTCCTTAGGTGTCATCTTCTTATTTATTATTTGTAAGTTATTATTTATTCGCCCATTAAGCAGCGGCACAGATAGGCTTAGAAAGGCTCAGTGAGGCTCATCGTTCATTGCCAAATCCCTTTTTAAGAGTTCATTATTCCTGCCGTCTTCAATGCTTTTATAATAGCGTTTACTTTGTTTATTACGGTTGTTAATGATGCTGAGGAAGACAATTCTGCTTGCGCTGCCATTTTGCTTTTCGGTATGTTGTCAAGACTATACTCTTTCTCGGTTGTTCCTGTCAATGTAAAATACCAGCCTGGAGTCCCTTGCGCAATGCCTCCGGAGGCGAAGCAGACCTTTGTCAAAGAGTTCGACAATGATAGCACACCCTTGATGTCGCCTACACCAAAAGCAAGACCGCTTGCATATTTTTGGGCGTACCATGCAGGGGCGTAATTAGCACCTTTAATGACCTTGAGCCATGTGCCTTTTGCATAATCATCACTTATAGCACTCCAGCCTCCAGTGGTGGTATTCTTCAATGTGACGCTTACGTTGTCAAGGGATGTGATGTTGTGGCTGTGTGTTGTCGAAGCCTTGCCGTTGAGAGCCGTATAGACAACCTTGTTCTGCACCGGGTTGGTGGATGTACTGCTGAGAGCCGAGTCAACCGTTATGTTATTGTTGGTTGTTGCAAATGTCGTATTGCGCTTAAAGGTTAGCTTGTTGCCATCTATCGTGACATCAGTGATGGCGTTTCCGCTACCTATTGTCTCTACCTTGTTGAAACAGGACGAAAGCATTGTCTTAAGCTTCGTCACAAGGTGGGAGAGTCCTTTATCGTCAAGATATGCCATAGTAGAAAATTGAGCCACGCCCACCGATAAGGTGAGCGTAGCGATGAATTAAAACATTAGAACAATGTGTTGATGTAGGTCTCGTCTATCCTGTCGTTGATGAGGACAAGACCGCCTGACGCAGCGTCAAGCATATACAGGCTTGTGCCCATTGAATAGATCTTTCCTGCTGTAGGCTTGATCAGTAGACCGGGATTGCCAAACTTGTTTGAGTCTTCAAACGCACCGTATTGTGTCGAGCCGACAACCTCAACAAAACACTTCTTGGTTGCGTTGAACATTATCTTTCCACGTGTTGCAGAACCTCCCATGGTGACGTTTTCTCCGGATGTAATTCCGCCGAACTCAACTACGCCGTATGCGGATGTGGGGATAGCAGCCTCTTTGACAAGCATGGTTTTGCTGTCGTACACACCGTACACATCATCAAGTCTCTTCCAGTCGTCTGCTGAAATGAGACCGTGGAAATCTTCCGAGGCATCCCACAGGTGGCTGTCCTTGACGTGTCCGTCACCGTCAAGAGCAGCTACACCGTTATTTGCACCCCTCTGGCTTAAGGGTATCTGCGCCTCGTTTGTTACGTTGCCAAGACCTACCTGATTTTTGGTGACTCCGTGCGGATTCTGCTTGTTTTGGGTGTGGGTGGTAAGACCGTTCCGTACGTCCGTGATAGCCTTGTTTACTATCTTGTTCTGCACCGGATTGGTCGATGTTGTAGAGAGTGCTGTATCCACGATAATTGATGTCTGCGCCTCACCCAATTTTTCCCACTTTGATGCGTCGTATGCTGCCGTTGTGTCACCAGTATAAATATACTCCGCATAGACATTCTTTTCAGCTGTGCTTGAAGCAAGCTTCAAGTAAATCTTCGTGGCATCAATGTTTGATGTAGGAAAGTCAGTGACAACCTTGTAGAGTGACAGGTCTATTTTGATGTTACCAGAACCCACGACGCTCTCACCGTTAATTGTCTTCATTGCCGGCATCTGTGCCGCTGTAAGTTTGCCGTCAGTGCCGAGAGTTGCCACGCCATTTACCTTACCCTTCTCCGATGCGGGTATCTGCTTAACGTTGTCCACGTTAGCCAGGCCCACATCAGCCTTTGCAATCACTGGGTTAGTGGAAATCTTTTTGCCGTTGATGGTATAGCCATCTACAGCTGTCTTCACTGCTGCGGAAGAATTATCCGCATACTCTTTGGTCTTCGCAACGAGTTTTGACAGACCTTTCTCGTCTAAATACTTTGCCATAATTCTTAAAAAATTAATTAATAAAACATTGATATATAGATTGTAAAAAATCTCATTGTAATGCTATATGCTCTCGTTAAAGGCATCATCAATGCCCTTTAGGTCTATTGCTTCTGTTTTAACTTCTTCCAACGTCTCAACACGTGGTTTCAGTTCCTTCATTTCCAAATTCAAAGAGTCAACATCTTTACGCACTTCCTTGAAAGCCTTTGTTACAGACGCATTGGCGATGGCGTTGTATGACTCTTCGTTTAATTCCACATCTATTGTCACTTGCGCTGCTCCACCAAGGCCTATTTCCGACTCTATGAGAGCCGTGACGGTTTCTATTTGCGAACCGCCACAATCATTTTTAGTCTCCATAACAGAACTATCCTGCTGTGCCACAAGCTGCCATACGTCAATTTTGTCTACAGTGTTCATGCCTCGTTCGCCATCGTTCTCAACTAATGTGAGGGTGTACGCTCCAAGGTAATGCTGCGTAGAGCCGTAGCACGTGCCAGCGATGATACCGCCTGGTTCTGTATGCCAGTCAATATCACAACGATGACCATACGTATTACGCAGCAGAACCTTGACAGTTTTCCCCTTAAAGCTTTCTGCCTCTCCGCCACGTCTGACAGTCCATCGGAAGTTAATGTCATTGCCTATACGTATCTTTTTCATATCTTAATATTTTATATTTTTACACAATATCCATTCCATACTATTTTATAGTTCTTTACCGATGTGTACTCGAACTCGCAAGCCAACACAGCCATGTAGCCCGTTTCTATCCACTGCGACTGTGTGCCGCCACCCTTGATAGTCCCTCCGCCAATAACGTTTACCGTCGTGTCGCTCTTGTTCGCTATTATCACGATTTGTCCTATGTAGGATCTTGCTTCTTCCGCCGTTACGCCGAGTGATGCACTTATACTGCCTATATTGTAAAAAGGTAGTACAGGTGAAGGATAATCGTCTCCATATTTCGCCTTCATCGCGCCCGTAAAGCACACGTATGAGCCAGCTGCCGAGAAGTCCATGCTTAAATAGCCATTGCTCTGTGAGCTTTTAAGATATTCGGAAATGTTATCAGGATTGAGTGTCGTCATCTTCTTCACTATAAAACCCGAAAACAAACCGCTCTTTACCTCCAAGCGTCCCTTCTCGTTCACGGCAGCCGTCTGTTCGCCGTTGTTGTTTCTTATCTCGAATTTATCAGCCGTTGCCTTGATGATGCCGTTCTTGATGTCTAAGCCTGTCGCCACCACTGCATCGTCTATGGTTACGTCGTAAGGCGAGAGGCTCCAGCCTTGGTACGTATCGCCTTCTTCCAGCATCGGACGACACAGGTCTATCGCTCCGTTCTTTCTCACGCCTGTCTCTATCAGAAGGCGGTTACATGCTGCCGGAACGCTCACCGCCACCTTGTACAATGCCCAAACGTTCAGTGTCTGACTGTCAGGGAACGCGATGCGTGCCACCTCCGTGCCCGTCACGGAGGTGTTGTATGTCTTGATAGCCACGTAGCTGCCATTGTCGGGCTTTGCCGTCATTCTCATCCATACGCTGAATATGTATTTTGTCTGCGGCTTCACGCGCACGTCCTTGAAGTACAGGCCCGTCCAAGAGTTTGCAGTGGCTCCGATACAGTAGCATTGGGCATAGTTAGTACCACCCACGCCCTCCGTCATTATCGTCACTTTCTCCGTACCGTTGATTGGCGTTATTTCGTCATATTCCCTCAGCGCCGAGCCGACGATGCAGTTTCGTGCCACGTTCACTGTCTCCTCCGTCACCTTCAGCGATATCTCACGTGCCGTCTGCTCAATGGTCGAGGTGTATTTCGTCAGCTCTCCCTGCGTCTTGATGGGGATGCCGTTTACGTCCGTTTCCACTGCTCCTACACGGTTCGTCAGCTCCGTATAATCCGTCCGCAGCTTCTTGTTGTCAGCCGATATCGTCCCCGTAAACTTTGCCAAGTTCACCAAAAAGGGTATCTGCTGAGAGTATAGCGTACTTCCGATTGCCATATACACGATTACGTATCCGCTCGTCACACTCACACCGAGCTTGCTGTCTTTGTTTATCGAAGCTCCCGATATCGTCACGTCTATGCCGTCAGTCCGCTTTGTCAGCGTCGGTTTTCCGCAGCCCATGTTGCTGTTGCTCGGGAAGAGATTGCTCACCTCCGATGTGATGTTCTTACCGGAACGCATCACTTGTATTGTGGCAGTCTTGCTTACACTTGCCGATACGACGCCGTTCTCGTCTGTGTCAAACACAAGAGGTGCATCCTTGACGATAAACTCCACCGCGTCCTTGCCGTTTGCTCCGGGGTCTCCCTTGTCGCCGTCCTTGCCCTTGTAGGCTATGGCGTATGACACCGTCGTATGCTCTCCCTCCGAATCCTTGTAGGTCACCGTTGTCCTCGTCCAGAGATAGGGCTTCGCGTCGGTGGCGGCGATGATGGCCGACTGCCATTCCGTAGGTGTCACCGTAGCGCTGTCAGATATGGCGTACGTCACGCTCATGTCCGATATCACCACACCCTCGCCCTTCACGCTGCCTATGTCCAGCCAGTACGTGCCCGTATTTGTCCAGAGTATTTCGCCTATCTTATACGAGTCGCCGTCGTTTGAGTCACACACGATATACTTGCCGTTCTTCCACTGCACCACGCAGGGCTTCTTTCCGCCGCCTTCCATACCCGTTGTGTCGTCCACAAGATACAGACCGCCGTCCGTAGGCGTTATCTGCTGTAGCTCCGCGTATGTCTTGGCATGGGCAAGAGCGTAGCCGAGCACCTTAAAGCTTGTGCCCGTATCGCCTTTCGCGCCGTCGGAAAGAATCGGAAGTGTCAGCGTTACGGTGGTGTTGTCCGCCTTGACAGTTGCCCGTACCGTCACCGAAGCGAGGAGGTAAAAGCTCACGCCAATGTCGGACAGGCGGTTTATCGCCACGCCGCTCTTGCTTTCGCCCGCAGTGGTCGTATAGTCCGCCTTAAGCGCATAGCCGTCCTTCATGTCCTCAGTCACGTTGCCCGTGCGCTTGCGAAGCGTGAAGGTTATGTCGTTCGGGGTCGCCGTCTGTGAGTTCGGCTTGCGGATGATATATTCCGAGGATGGTACAAGGTCGTACGTCACCGTCACAGGGTCGATTACCTTTTCAGGGTCGTCGTCGGTGAAGAACTTGAAGTTCTTGGCGTTCTTGAGCACAAGAAGAGGAGAGTCTAATGAGGTCAGCGTCTTCCACTGATACGGATTCACCGTGTCTCCCGTCTTGTAAGGCGCACCCATAGCATGATACATCGCAATGGCAGGAGCGTTTCCGTTGTCGCTTCCGTCCTCCGTAGATGTCGTCAGTTTTATGAGGTTGCCGAAGCGGTTCCATTGTATTTGGTCTCCAGCTTGTACTATCACGTCGTAGGGCTGCGGCGCCTCAGGCTCCCCGCCGTCTGCGGATGGCTCGTAGCCGAAGAACATGCGGTTTGCTATGACGTTGTTGCCGTCGTCGGTTGTCTTGTCTTCCTGCTCCTCGAACACCGCCGCCAGACTCTGCTTCTCGCCCGTTGTGGTTACCGGCACGCAAGCCTCGCTTCCCATGAACGCCCTCTTGTTTGACAGTACCACGTAGTCATACAGCTTGCCGTCCTCTAATGTCTCCTGACCCGTGCCCACCACAAGGCGCCAGTAGTAGCGGTTCTGAAGGTTCTCCGTCTCACCAGCCTTCACATTAAAGGTCTGGCACAGTGCCATCATGCCCACATGCCACCAGTTAGCCGTCCGTGTTGTGCCGTCGTCAGCAGCAGCATAGCATTTGTAGCCGACAGTCACTCCGGCATCATCCAGTACGTGAGCCACCTTCATTATCTTGCTGCCAGCGTTTGAGAAGAGTGTCGTGCCGCCCGAATAGCTCACCTTTCTTACCTCAGCGCTTGCTGCGAAGAACTTCGTGCGTGTCGTCAGGTAGTCAATGTAGAGGTGGCTCTTGCCGTCCTTGCCCATATAGAGGTCAAAACCCTTGCCGCCCACGATGGTTCGGTCCTCGTCAGTAGCCTCAGCGTTGCGCACGCTCTCCACCACACAGCTGCTCAGCGTGGCAGCCCCTTCGCCCGTCACGCCATATCCGTCCTCAGTCCTTCCAACGGAAAGACCGCGAAGGAAGCGGATAACACCATTAGCTTCATCGTCTTTATCTTTACGCAAATAATGCTTGAGCTCTGGGGCATCCGGACTGACATCCTGCGCCATCTCTGCCAGTCTTGCCAGTTCTGCGGTTTTTGCCGTATCTGCGGTTTTTGCATGATCAGCCTCAGCGGCTCTGCCAGTTGGAGCTGCCGCTGAAACGGAAGCAAACGAGGATCCTCCAGACGATATCTTGACGCCTTTGGGCTTTGAGAATATTTTGATATCTATCATATCTCGCGTAATGCTAAATTTACCGTGTCGTATTTCAGATTGTATCCAAAACCGGTAATCCAGAACTCTTTATTCATAGCCGGATGCCTGTAATGGTCGAACAAGGAAACGTCACACTCTTCGTCTTTGATGTTTTGTTTTAAAGTCACTCTCGGAACATGACAGTCGTCGTAATGTGCGTTTATATACAACTGCTCGGGCTTCGCCTCTTCTCCTGTATTGTAATCACGGATCTTTAACAATCCATTGCCGGAGGAAGCAAGAAGAGGAGTAGAAAGGTATATGCCGCTTGACACTCCCAACAGCTGTCTTTCTTCAGAAGTCAGGTCGCTTGTCAATTTGAATTCGAGATCGTCCTTGACGTTGCTAAACCCTTCGGCAGTGTCACTCATGTAGATAATATCGTTATCGTCATTGTTGCTTTCATAACCTCCGCTGTCACTATAAAGCTTTACTTCGAAATTCTTGAGTATGATGTTATCTGTGTGAGCAAGAAGAGAAACGTCCTTCTCCTTCCATTTCTCACGTTTGAACCATGTTTTGTGACGGCGGGTAACATCGTTCCACACTTCATTAACCGGACCTAATATTTCAAACTTTACAGCACCGCTCAGCTTGTCAGAACTTTTGATGGGTATAGCCGTACCTTCGGCATCTATGTTCATCCGATAACTGATGTTGTTCTGTATATCGTATTCCTGTCCTATGATGTAGTCGCCGATTTTGGGGTTGAATCCGATGGTGAAAGACTGGGAGTAATACTCGTCATCATTCGCGCATTCTTCACGCTTTTTATACGGTCTCCATGCGTAGTCTGTTATTTTCCCTTCTCCGGTTCCCGGAACGTCCTCAGGAAAGAATGTTTCTCCGATTTGCTTTTCAACGACACACTTGTCGCCGATGACAAGCATACAGGCAAGAATGGCCACTTTGGAGATTTTGTCCGACGAGTCCTTGATGGTACAATAGTTGAACTTATAGTTCTGAGGTCCTTCGTTGGTAAAAGGCACCAGACCGGAAGCGTAGCTTTCGTTCCACTGAGGTTCATCATTCGGTCTTTCTGTCTTCCAGTACTTGCGGGTGTAGTATCTGCCATCCTTGTTAGTACGTGAAGGTACGGTCTTATGCCACCATGCGGAGAATTCATTATTCCATTCTTCCTTATCATGCAGCAGTTTGTATTCGCCCGTAACCTTCATGACAGGAGCCAGGACGATGTTTCCGGAGATAACGATGTAATTCGTTACGGACTCATCCGCTGACGAAAAGACCCCGCCCGCCTTATTGCCAGTGTAGACCGCGCATGGAATCCATGACTTTATAACATCTTCATTCGGATAGGTTGCGTCTTTGTCGTCACTGAGGTTACCATGTATTGAAATAGTCATACAGCTGCTCATATCCACCTTCGAAGTAGGAGAGTTGTCATTCGTCTTTGCCTTTGTCACTATCTTTCCCATCTTGATGATTGCAGAGCCAGGGTACATGCCGAGATGGTCGGGTAGGGCATTCTGTCTCTTGTTTTCTCCGGAATATGGAGAAAACACACCGCCGTCTGTAGTGGAGACCACCTGAGGTCGGAATGTCCACTGAGGATGCTTCATCACCCACACGTACCAGTCCGTTATGCTTGCCGCATCGTAGTCCGTTGTCCCTTCGTGTATCATTTCGTAGAAGGCGGCGAACGCCTTCATTCCTTCACCGTCGGATGAATATTCCGTAAGATACAGCTGCTTCCCGGAGAAAGGCGAAGACAGACTGCTTTCATCGAGAGGGGATTCAATGATGGAATCCATTGTTTTGGTATCGCATTTAAGAACCAGCTTATTGAAGGATTCGTCAATTTCAATCTCGGTCTTATCGTCATCAACGATGTCCAAAGTAATGTCTGTAATGTTACGCGTCGTTGATTCCTTCGTCTCTCTCGGACTCCGGATGTCCCTCCATTCTATTCCGTCATTTCCCTTCGCAGTCTCCCACGCGTAAATCCGGAACGTAGTGCCTTCTTGCATGATATGCAGGTCAAGATATCTCATTATCTCTTCCACAACAGAGTCTTCCGTCCAGATGTCGTCTTCACTGTCACCGAGAAAGAGAAGTTCTGACACCATTATCTCCGAAAAGACATTCCATCTGTTGCCTTTATCATTGTATTTGCTTCCGTCGTACAGCAGGGAATATCCGTCCCCGCTGATATCCAGCGTGGCAGCTGTCTTGCCTATGGTATCGTTCAGAACGTCAAGCATCGATCGCATTCCTGCCTTTCCTATTGCTGTGTCGTATGTATCACCGCCCTGTCCTATATTGAGATAGTTTGAGTATTGCAAGGCTGATATGGCGTCTATACAGTGGAGGTCCACGTCGTCCCATACTTCGCAAAATCCTTGCGAAAACGCCAAAGGCTCGATGAATCCCGCGAACACCATCTTCCCGTTACGGCGTATATTGACGACAGCGTCACGGCAAGTTGTATTGTAGAAGTCGCTGATGAAAGATGAACACGATATATGTATAGTCGCACTATGACGTAACAGATGATCGAAGGTGTCGTTCATCTCGTTGTTTATCTCCACCGGGTCGTCCTGCCAGAGAATGCCGTCTTCTTCCACGCCAATCTCCCTGACGATGGAACGGTCTCCTCTGGTGAGTATTTCCACCTTTATAATATTGCCTGACGTACTGGCAAATTCTCCGTGTATATACATATTGTAATGTTTAGCGTGATTATACAAGTCTGGACCTTCGTCCGGATTTAGAGGCTATCTTGCGGACATTTTCGGCTGTATGTACTATATCAGTGCCGCGCGTCCTGCCTTCCAGCGTTACTTTAATATCAAGAATGTTGGGCGCAAGTTCTGCCATACGGGGAATGTCCACCCTCTGCTGTGTAGGTACCGTAAACGTAGGCGGTACAAAATGCGGGGTGTTGACAATCTGGAACAGGCGGGCCTGCTGCCACTTGTTGAGAATCATTTCCCCGGAATTGACTCGTGCGAACTTTCTGTCACCGGAAGTTGAAGAGCCGCCGATGACACCACCGGTAGCGAAACCGGAAACGGCTGCAAGCGCCGCTACAACAGCTGCCACACCTGCAGCAATAGCGATAAGGTTTGCCGGGAATGGCAGTTTCGCGCCGCTGGCAGTGGCGTTGGCTATAGCTTCTCCGCTCTTTGCAGCAGTATTGGCGGTCGATGCCGCGGCCTCTCCAGCCGTTGCCGCAGCATCCGTTGTCGATGCAGCGGTATGTGCCGTTGTTGCAGCAGTAAGCATCTTATACAGCTTCACAATTCCCTGTACGCCTTCCGCCGTTGAGATAAATCCGTTTATCAGACCGGTTATTTTCTGCCATGCGTTTCCGTCACCCTCCAAGGCATCACTTATGCCCTGAATGCCGTTGCCTACGCCCTGGATGCCTCCCCAACCGCTTTTGATATCGCCAAACACCTTGTCAAAATCCTTGCTGTCAAGTTCAATCTTTATAGGTTTCAATCCGATTTCTGCGAGTTGTCGGTTTATCTCCTCAATCTCTTTCAGTGCCTCGTCCTTGCCTATGATTCCTATCTCGTAGTCGGTTTGTATGCGGCTTGCCTTATTCTGGGCGTTGCTGTAGCTCTGTCTCTTGTCGGCATCGCTACCCTGCACGATGTATGTTGGTTCCGTCTCTGCCTTGATAGATGCCTTACCCTTTGTAGCTTCGTCTATCTGCTGTTGGATTTCGTCTATCTTGGCATCGGCTTTCACCCTTGCATCTATTGTGGTGGCTTCCTCAAACTCCTGCTGCGCGTCGTGCAACTGCTCTTGCAGTTCCTTGATGTAGGTTTTGAAATGTACCTCTATCGGCTTAACGCCCAACTTTTCAAGCTGCTTGTTAATGTCGGCTATCTGCCTTTCGGCATCTTCCTTACCGATAAGTCCTATTTCAAAATTCTGCCTTATCCGGTTAATGCGCTGCCCGGCGTTGTTGTGGCTCTGCCGCTTGTCGGCATCGCTACCCTGCACGATGTATGTTGGTTCTGCCTCAGCTTCAATAGACACCTTGCCCTTTGTGGCTTCGTCTATCTGCGCCTGTATGTCCTGTATCTTGGCATCTGCCTTAACCCTTGCCTCAACGGTTATGGCGTTGCCCTTTTTCTTTTGCGCCGCCGACAACTGCGCCTGTAGTTCTTCTAAGTGTGTCTTAGGCTCGGCGGTGGTGTCGTGCTTGCCTGGTGTCGTCTTCGGGGTGGTCTTGGCTGGAGTGGGGACGGTTGGTTTGTCTGCTGTTATGAAACTATTGGCGGATTTCAACCGTTCGGCCAATTGCTTTTGCGTGGTGGCTATTTCACGATCCACGTTATTGAGTTCCTTGTCCACGTTATTAATCTGTGTGTTTCCGGAAACATTCGTACCGTTGTATCGCTCCGCTCCGATCTTGGTAAACCGCCACTGCCCATCTCTGCCCACCTTGCCGTAACGATCGCTACGCCAACTTTCTGGCACGATGTCACCCTCTTTGGCGTGTCTGCCTCCCTGCTTGGCGTCGTCGGCAATACTCTTCGTCACCTTTTGTTTCTTGTCAAGCAAAGCGATTTGTTTCTGGTACAAAGCCGTGAGTTTTGCAGCGTATGCCGCCGCCATCGCCCTTTGCTTGAAAGCCTCCACAACGGCATCGGTCTTGCGGTTAAATATGTTCTCGGCTTCCGATACATCGTTAATCTTCAGACGTAACTCGTTGAAAGCACTTTGGTTTTCCTTTATCCACTCTACTTTCTTCTGCTCACTTGATAGCGATTTCCATGCAGCTTTCAGTTTGTCGTACTTGCCCATAAGGTCGGAAAAGGTGGACTGCAAAGCATTGTTGTATGCGTCCTTTACCTCATCGGCGGCATCGCCCATGCCTTTCATACTCTCGGCTGTGTCCTCGGCTGATGTCTTCGCCTCGTCTGACTTAGACATAAAAGCCGACATTAGTTCCGTAAGCGCAACGATGGCTATGCCCACACCCGTAGAAACCAATAAACCCTGTATTGCAAGTTTCAGCGTTGTGGCACTCACCGCCGCACCGCGAAATGACGCCGATATTACTTCTACGATGGCATTTACCCTCACCGCTGTAGCGTTCCATACCAATGCCGCCGCGTTAGTGGCAAGTATCTTGCCCTTAACAAGTGTCTGTGTCGCTCCAAAAGTAATCCACGCTCGGTTTAGCGCAAGAATGGCAACAACGTTGTTTCCAATCTGTGAACCGATATTAAGGAATGGCATAATGCCTCTTGTGGCTGAGGCAATGACATCCGTAACTTCCGCAAACTTGTTTTTGAGAATTTGCAAGTTTGCAGAACCGTTCTTGCCTACAGCGTTAAACGACTCGTCCATCGTGCCGGCGCTGTCCTTCATAAGACCGGCGTTTTCCTTGAATTTGGATGCGAGCTGTCCTGTAAGCGGCCCTAACGCCCTCAGACTCTCGGCACTTCCAAACAGCTTTCCGTAAATCTCTTGCTCAAGCATGCCGCTGCTCTGCGCAAAGGATTTGACGTTCTTGTCGAGGTCGGTAAGAAAATTGCTGAAACCTCCTGCCGCCTTGATAGCTGCCGCATCAAACTCAATACCCATCTGCTGCGCCATCTTGCATGCTTCGCTTGACGGTTTTACCAAAGCGGTAAAAATCGCAGCCATCTGCGTCGCCACCTCGTTCGTATTTCCACTTACACCAGTGAGCGTGGCGAAGCTTGCCAAAAGCTCGTCTATACTTACACCCAACGTAGCAGCGTTGCCGGTCACTCGTGGCAGAGCTCCGGCAAGCTGTTCGAATGATGTTACGCCGTTTTTTGCCGTGAGCTGTATTTTATCCTGAATATCTCCGGCTGCATCCCATTCGAGTCCGTAGTTCTTGATTACCGTTGACGTAACCTTCACTACCTCTCCAAGATCAGCCATACCGCCAACCGAAGATCTGGCTGACGTGTTGAGGAATGACAGCCAATTGTCCTCAGGGACGCTATTGCTTATGACTTGATACAGACCATTCGCAAGTTTGTCACGCGCTACAGGTACTGTTTTTGCCAAGTCGGCCACCTGTTCCTTGAGATTGGAAAAATCGTCGCCGCTTTTTCCTGCCATTGTATTAGCTTCATTCATGGCAGCGCCGAAACTACGGCTCTCTTCCGTAACACTGTTAAGCGTTGAAGCAAGCTGCTGCACTGCGCCATTGATGTTTTGAAACTTCATAACCTGTTGGTTGAAGTTCACAAAAACGGCGTTGGCTTTCTGTATGTCCGATTTGGCGGCGTTGACGACACCGCGCAAGTTTTCCACAGTCGATGTAGCTGCAACCAACTGTTCTTTGCCGTCAATGTTCAGTTTAATGTTAAACTTTATTTCTTTTGCCATATTTTTAATGTATAAGAAACTAAGTAACCGATATTTTTTCTATCTTTGCGATAGAAATCAAACGGTACAACACAATGAAAACGAATGAAGTAACAAAACATCCAAAGGAAATCAAAGCCGAAATCAGTTTTGAAATTATCGGTGAGGATGAACCAACGAAATACGACAAAAGACGTGAACGCTGGTCAACAATTGCCGCATGGGCGTTATTGTCCCTCATTGCCTCCATCATCTATGCCATGGTCGTAGGATTGGAAATATCATCGTTACTATTCTGTAGCATCAGTTTCGCCGTATTCTTCTTCGCTTGGATGAAATCCACGGATATAGACCCAAACGAAGGCTACTTTGACTATCCAGATGGCTGTTACTGATTCCTTCCCGTCTTCTCCAACACTTTCTCAAAACGCTTTAACGCATCTTCCTTAGATACAGCCGGGGATACTTTCGTGTACTCCGGCTTTTTCTTCTCCCATGGAAAGGGTAGAAGTCCGTGGGGTGTTAGTCCTTTCTTCGCGTACGGCTGTATGGTGATTGTCGCAAGCATACGCATACGCTCCCAACCGTCTTGATACTGCGCCGTCCGCTCCTCGCTGTACGCCTTGTATATATGACTGAACTCCTCAGGTGTAAGGATGCAGAAATCGCTGTAGGGCAGGCCGATGTCTCCAACGGCTATGCCCAACAGTTCAAGGATGCCTAACTTTTTTTTTCAGCGCCAGCATCTTCCTGGCCTTCCGTATTGCCGTTCATGGATTCCGTCCATTCCGTGATATCCTCCGGAGTCAGACTGTCCGCAAACTCCATAAGCGACATGTCGAACTCCTTGCCTTCTCTCTTGCATGCCGATTTTACGCAGCAGAACAGATATGCGCACATGTCGGAAAGACTGCCGTCAATCTCGGTGGCTTCCTTTCCGGTCTCTTCCTTGAAGCGCAGCATTGCGCCCATGGTCTGACGGCAAGGGTATTCCTCGCCGTTGACCTTTATTGTAAGCTTTGCCATATCTGTTATACGCTTTCGTCCGTTGTAGGCTTGCCCGGATAAATCTCGGGTTCTCCGTCGTTCTCAAGAGATCCGCTGTAGGTAGAGTCATCCTGCGCCGGAGCCTGCTGTTCCAGAGACGCGATGACAAAGTTTCCCTTGACGTAAGGTTTCGTGTCGTTCTCTCGCTTGAAAGCCTCCACTTCCACACTTGCACCCTTGCCCCAAAGCGGAGCAATCTCGTCGTAGCCGTTTTCGGTCTCGCCGTAAAACACAAGGCCCTCGAAATTGATGGACATACTAAGGCCGGTGACCCCCTTGCCCTTCCACATTCCCTTCGACTTCTTCTCGCTTGCCGCCGGCTTGACGGCGCGGTCTTTGGTCTCGGTGTTGAAGGTCAGCGTATGCGAGGTACAATGACCGACGGCTTTGCCGCCTACCTTCAGCAGCAGGTCGCTGCCGTTTACATAATCGTTTACTTCTGCCATATTGTTATGTGTTAAATTTGTTTATACTCTGACATCAAAGACAAGAACCTGGACGAAAGCGTCCCCTTCGTACGTCTCACTGCTGTCAACAAGTGTACAGCTGCGGAGATTAAGACCATCGGACGACATCGTCTTGTGATCGAGAGAGACTCGCACAGCCTCAGCAAGGTCAACGCTTTCGGAATAACCAGATGCGTAGCACGCCACTTCCATCTCCACGCTTTCCGCTCTGCGCGGGTCTGTCTTTGCCGTTCTGCCGTCAAGCCTCAGACGTCTGTATGTCACGTAGGGCAATATCAGATTCTCGGTAGGAGAAAATACAGGAATGATATTACATGTGATTTCCTTCACCTTTTCATTGTCCAGCAGGACATCACGAATGACGATGCCTGCACTTAGCGAACTCCTTTCCTTTTCCATTTTCCTTGTTCTCTTAATCCAACAGGCCGCGTTTGCGGGCTGCCTTGTCAATGTTCTTTCTGAAATCGTCGAAGATGCGGTTCTCCACGCCGTCAGCCGTCTCGCGCTCGGTCTTCTCAAGGAAGTGGTAACCGCGCATATAGCCGGTGGAATGACCGCTGCGCTTGTAGTTGCGCACCTTGGCTCCGCTCCATCGGCTGCTGCTGAAGAACGACTTCTTCCTGCGGCCTACGTTACGGCTCCTCGTGCCGTCTTCCGCCCACATGAGCACCGGCTTGAGATATCCATGACGGTTCTGATGGACGCCTCTGATTCTTCCGTGCGGCTTCACGCTCACCATGAATCCCGTTCCGTAGCGTTCCGGATAGGTACGGACGTAAATGCCGCGCGACACCTTCTGACGGGTTCCGGCTCCGAGAGGTCTGCCTCCCTTGCCGCCCGGAGACGACGAAAGGTTGGCTACGGCTGCTCTCTTCACCCGGTTTCCCTCACGTCTCATGGCACCCTTCATCGCCTTGCGCTGCTCTTTCAGGTCAAGCGCCTCGAAGACTTCCTTGAACGGATTCTTTATGTCTGTGACTCTGTTGTTTGCCATGATTCATGCTTTAATATATTTATTCGTTTATTCTCTCACAGACCAAGGTATTGAAACCTCTGTCAATGTTCGGAATGACGGAGACGACGGTGTAAAGATGCCCGCCCATGTGTTCCACACGCCAGCCTTCTTCAATATGATGGGCGTCCCGCACGTTCCACTCTGTCCGATAGTCGGCAAAGACTTCGCCTACCTCGTCAGACCGCGAGCCGGTCAGTTTCCGGCGTTCCGCCCAGACCGTAGCGCAGCGCTCCCATACCGTCGATTTCTCGCCGAAGCGGTTCGCCGTCACTACAGGACGTCTCACTATGAGCTTATATTTGAGTCTGCCTGCCTTCATTCCTCGTCTCCTTCCTTATAACGGCGTATTCTGACAAACGGTTTCACCAGTGCCGACACGCCGAAGGGAACTTCGTGCTGCTGCACGCCTTGCGTTCCTTCCGCGTTGTCGTACCACGAGCCGGCCATCAGCATAACCGCCTGCACGATGGACGGAGGAAGGGCTCCGTCGCCCATTTCCATAAGCTCGTCGACGGTCCGGTTCGTTGCCAGAACCACCTGTTCTTCGGCTGCATCGAGATAGAGCTGCAGCTTCTCGTCGTCGGTGTCGAAATCATCGGCGCGGACATGCTTCTTGAGCAGACTTAACGGTATTGTTCCCATGACAGCCTTTTGTCTTTACCTGGTTAACCTGCGTGCTTGCTGAGCTGCGCGAACGCCTCCTGACGCAGTACGGTCAGAGCGTAGTCGAGGTTTATCACGAAGTCGATGGAGTTCTTGCGGGCGAGAGTGTAAGGATCCACGATGATTGTCATTTCGCCGAAGATACCCTGTGGGGCATACTTGAACGAACCGAACTGAACATCCCCCTCTGCCACGTAAGGAGAACAGAAGACGGGCACGCCTGCAATCTTGCCGTTGTCATCCACGATAGCCTGGTTCGAACCTTCCCACTTCGGAGAACCCTCAAGCAGAGCCTTCTCCGTCTCGGTCATGACGTAGCACAGACCCTCGGGCATGATGCCGGAACCGAGGACGAGACCCTTGAGATTGAGAAGTTCCTTGTATGTCGGAACCTCGCCTGTATATTCCATCTTGTTTGCTGCCTTGAGATTGACGAACGGACCCACAAGATTGGTGGCGTTCGATACCTTTGTCTTCGAAAACATGATCTTGTTCATGAGCGCTGCGACGGCAACAGGCATATACTGTGTGGCTACGGTCTGAAGAAGATCCGCAGTCTCATTGAGAGCCTCGCGTGTGATAGGAACCGCCACGCCGATACGCTCCGGTTTCGCGATGAGCTTACTGAGGGGAATCTTGGTGTCGCCAAGCTTGGCGCCCTCGTCATTGATGGTTGCCTCGAATGCCTCCACTACTGGCCACTGATAGTTACCCTTAAGACCGGTAAGCAAAGGAGAACCGATGGCGGACAGAATAAGATTGCCGTAAAGAGGCTCCACGATGTCGCCCATGGTTACAGGGCCGGGATTTGTCGATGCGTCCGGATTGAGGTAGCCGGAAGTGTTGCCGCCGAAGTCGCTTGCGACGGCACGGCTGATCTTCAGCTCGAAGCGCTTGTTCTGGGAAATACACTCTCTCATCTGACGGTTCGCTTCCTCTGCGTCCTCACGCTTCATGACCACGATGCTCTCGGTGTTGGCCTTGATCTTCATCTCAAGGATGTCCATTTCTCGATAGAGAGCCTTCTTTTCTCCCTTCTCCGCTTCGGTGAGCTCACTGCGGGCCTTGTCTTTCTCAAGACCTTCAGCCATCTCCTTGAGACGAGCCTTGATGGCGTCAATACGCTCGTAGGCTTCGCGGAAGTTGAATTTTACCTTACTCATAAAAACAAAACTTTAAATTAAAATTAAACAAAATGATTCCATTTACGGGTACGCTCAGTCGATCCTGCGGTCTATTACCTCTCGGAGCTCCTTCAGTTCCCGGCTCTTCTTCTCCACATCCACCGGATGCACATCCTCAAGCGACACCCCTGTCCTTTCCACTTCGCGACGTGTGACGTCGGTCTGTTCGAAGGCAGGATTGGGAGTTATGGTGAAGTCGTACACGTTGTCAATTCGCTTCACGTGACGGATAAGGATGTCATCGCCGTCGCTGTTCTTCTCTTTCGTGCGTTCATAGATTACCGCATTCTCTGAGTCAGCCTCATCGGTTGAATAGATGAAGGAACATCCGTCGATGTCACCGCGCTGCACCAGCTCCAGAGCCTTGTCGCCGTCAGCCGTACGGGGCATTTCAGCCCAGAACTTCACGCCAACCTCGTCAACCTCGTAGTTCAGCGTGCCGCTGCCGTTCTTGCTTCTTCCGAGGATGATATTCTGGTCATGGAACATGGTGAGACGTATGTCCTGCTTGTTCAGCGTGTCCATGGTGATGCAGCCCGGCTCGAGTACTTCATAATAGCTTCTCCACCATTCGCAGAGCAGCTTCGACCGTACGCCGAACTTCAGGGCGTAACCCTCGATCGTGCGGCTTTCCTTTCCTTCCTCCGTCGCTTCACGCAGATGGAGTCCGGACATTACTGATATTGTTCTTTCCTTTATCATACTTTTATTGCATTGATTGTTCTCCTCCTGACACAGCATTATCCTGATAACCCAGAGGCTTGATATTCGCCGACACGTACACGGTGTCGCCACCTTCCACCTCAGGCTGGTTCTCGATGCGTCGCCAGTCGTTGATGGTGTAGATGCCGCTTTCGATGGTCTTCTTCTGGTAGTCGGCGAGCGCCTGAAGGTCCATTGCGTATATTCCGCGGCGGTCGAACACGAATTTCTCCTGACAGCAGTTCGCTCTTGAGATAAGCTTGCGCTCCAGCTCGCTTTCTATACGTCGGAGTATCGGATTAAGGGTATTGCTCAGAAACGCCACGTTTGACATTTCTGCGCTTTTGTAGTTATTGCTTGTGTCGTCAAACACGAACGACGGATGAACACCGAAGAAGCGGCATATCTCTCGCACCGTGAATTTTCTCGTCTCAAGGAACTGCATGTCGGTGGACGAGAGCGAAATCTGCTTGAACTCGACGTTGCCGGGGACGGAGACTATTCTCTCGCCCGACTGGAACCTCACGTCCATCGACTCTGCAGCGTTGTCAAGCTGGTCGTCCTGAACATTGCCGAATCCTGTCACGGTATTATCATTCGATACGATACCGTGCACGTTTCCTCCGTTCTGAAAACGGTATCCGGTCTCCCTTTCGCCGGATGCTGCTATCTGCATCGTACGCGCGGCATACGAGAGTACGCTTTCTCCCCTGCGTCCGTCGCTGGTATGGAGATAAAGATGTATGATGTCTTCCTCGTCGAAGGTTCCGTACACGCCGTTGTAGCTGTCAGTGATATGGTATTTGCCGTTAATGGCGTCATGCGACACCGTATGCGGAGAACAGAGCACAAGGTCCGTTATCTCTCCCATTATCCGACGTGGATATATATAGGCATTGCCGAGGACAAGCATCATCTGCACAGCCATCGACCAGAACGCCACGGCTGACATCTCCGGCTGCGGTTGCACTGTAAGAAGATAATGGAGATTGCTCTGCGTGTATTCAGTGTAGCGTCCGTTCTTGCGCCGCATGTACTGAAGACGCAGACTTGCGACGGAATCGCCGAGAAGCTTCACGCAGCGATAGACAGTAGCAACCGCCATTGCCGAACCGTCACCATAAGGAGAAAAAAGGATGTTTCCGTCACCGGAGGTAGCGAGTCTTCTGCGGCTGCTGGAAGACAGGCTTTCAGAGTCGCGCTTGAAAAGTTTCCTGATATTTTGCCACCACTTGTGACTCATGTCTTAAAAAAGAAAAAGCCGGCTCACCGTCCCAGAGGAGGAAGAAAGAATTTCTGTTCAGGTTCGCCGGAGTTGTAAAGTATATCGTTATGACCTAAAAAAAGAAGTCGTTTTGTCTGACGCAAATTTAGCGAAATTCCGCATTACTCCAAAGCCATAACAATGATATTTTAAAGCCTTGTCAAAATAACATTGTTATCACATTGTTATCCGCAAAACCAGGGGCTTCAGAAACGAAAAAGCCTCCGATGTTCGATACACCGGAGGCTGTTGTGTGAAAAAACAAAATACAAATCACAATGCCTTGCTCATTGAGCTTAGCTTGTCTGAAATGTCATTGAGGGCAAAACGCAGGGTCTCAAGTTCCTCGTCGGAGAACTTGGCAGGCTTCCCGTTGACCGTATTGCCGTTTAGCTTGTGCGCAAGCCATGAGCGCGACTTCCTGAAGTATGTCTTCGCTATGTACGCCATCGAAACCATGTCCGTAATCTCGCCGAGACGTTCTGCCATACGCAGTTCTTCCGCTTCCTTGGATGTCGTCTCGATGAGCGATTCAAGAGCTTCAGTAAACTCTTTCTCGTTCTCATCCCTTAGAGACTGCATTTCTGCCGCTACAGCAGCACGCTCTTCCTCTGTTGTCGCCTTGCTGTTCCGCTCGGCAAGTTCTTTGATTCTGTCTTTTATCTCTGTCATAATAATATATCTTTTAGGTCTTTTAAAGAGACTCCTCCTTCCTTGTGACGGAGGAGTCTCTTTTTTCAGCCGTTCTTGATGTCGTTTTCCAGTTCGTCGATTTCTTTTTGTGCTATCTTTTTGTAAGTACTGGGGAACTTGTTCCAATACTCAAGATAGAAAATCAAATCTTTTTCCTTTTCTTTAAGTTCCTTTGATTTCTTCTTTTTTACCATGCTATTGTATTTGTTTTTTCACAATACAAAGGTAATAAACTTTTGTTGATTATGCAAGGAAATGAGCAAATATTTTTCAACAAATGTTTATTCTATTGTTCCACTTTGACTCCGAAGGGTGCGCCGTCGGCGAATTGGATGTCGTCGAAGGCAGCCTCGAAGTTTTCGCCTTCGTAGCCGCAGAAGTCGCAGCCTTCGTCGTTGAGAGACATAAAAGACATGTAATCCTTGCTGTTCTTGCTGCTCATGATGCCGAAGGGTCGGTGCTTTTGCATTTCCTTCCAGCATTCCTCGACGTTGCGGAAGGGACGGTAGGAGGATTCGGGTTTGATGCGATATACCTTATTGTACCAGTTCCATACCGGGTGTTCGATGTCAATCCACTCATCTGCAGATTCATCAAAAATCTCTATCTTCTTGCCGTCTACGTATGCTTGCATGACAGCGATGCTCTCTTTGGTTCTTTTTTTTGTCATAATTGTTTTTATTTTTATTGAGTCATACTAGCGACATTTTGTAACCCTTCCTCTAATTGGCCTAACGACAGACCGTAATCACTGATACGGGCTTTAAGATTAACGATTTTACACTCACATTGTCTGATTCTTTCCCGTAAGACAAAATCGGAGTCGTATTCGCCGACCCAATAAAGTCCACACTCCAACATGTTGGGGACGTAGAGCTTATCAGCCTCTTGAGTACAGGCATTTAAGGCAAGAATATATTTTTTATTGTGCGGGTGATACATAAGATACTCCCAAGTCTGAAACTCTCCGTTGTGGATCCTTGTTATCGTGCAGCCGGGAGTCAGTTGCGACAGATCTTTTAATTGCTTCATGTATATTCGTGATCTACTTGTTAATGGGTGGGATTACCAACTCCCAATCTTCGGCGAAGATGTCTTCTGAGGTGGGGTGCCATGAGTCGGCACTGCGGTCGCGACGGATTATCAACATCTGGTTTTCGTAGTCGATGTGAGGATTTTCGTGGTACATCAGGATATCCTTGGCGACTTGGGGAAGCGACTGCATGTTGGGGATGATGTCGGCTGCGATGTGTGAGGGAACCTGCTTGACGACAAATTTCTTGTGCCATCCTTTCCTGCGGATGGCGCCGCCAGCTTTGAGGAAGTTAACGGCTGTGCCGAAGTCGAAGGGCATACAAAGATTTCCGCCTTTAGCTGCGTCTATTCTGTTAAGAAGTAACCCATGATATTCGTGCATTATCATGTCCTGTGCAACGAGTAGGATTCTTGCAGTATATCCCAACTTTTCGAAATTGTCGCTTTCGATAAAGTCTCCGCATTTCTCGCCACGATCGCAGATTTCCTCGCACTCGTTCATCAGTCTGTCAAGGAATGTCTCTGAAAGTTTGTAGGCTGCGTCGAAGACGTCCTTAGGAGACCATGACTGATAGCCGCCCTCATATTCTACGAGGTAGCCAGCCTTGTCTGTTTCACACTCGGAAGGTCTGACACCTTCTTTCAGGAGCTTGCATTCGTAGGCTTCGCCCATTGTCATGGGGCGTGCCTTTACGGTTTTGGTACCTGTGTACCGTTTTAGTTGGTTGTTCATAATGATAATTTAGTTGGTGTTTTATAGATGCTCTAGCGGGGATAGGCGATTCTAGGTGTTATTATTCGGTTTTATTTATCTCTATCTCCACTTCAACCTTGTTTGTCAGTTCCTCGTTCATGACGAAATTGACATGTTGGAAGAATATACGTCCGAGTTCATGGACAAGGTTGTCTTTTCTTCCTTCTTCTGCGGAGTGGGTGTTTTCTATTACCGTCACATACTCATCTGTCTCGACAACCATTCCGTTGTCAGCCTGTTTAATCGTTAATTCAATTTTCATTTCTTTCTTCTTGTTTGTCATAACCCTTTTCAACTACGACAAGAGCTGTCTTTGCCATCGTCCCTGATTCCTTGAATGATTTGTCGGGCAGCTCTCTCATATACCCTCCGTATTGCCCTACGACATTACGTAATTCTTCATACAGGCCGTCGTTACGCCATAGGACAGCAGCCGAAGCTATAGCGACTACCTTGCGTCTTGCTATAGATATGGCTTTAAGTATATGACGCGCATCCTGCTTCTTACAGAACGGAGGATTCATAACTATTACGTCGTAAGGTTCTGACGGCTCGAATTCCATAAAATCATCACCAACGATACGGAATCCCGCCTTTTCAAGTACAGCCCGGTTCCTTGGATCGAGTTCTATACAGTCAGGCGAAGGCATGAAGCGTGCTATATCGCCCATTCCCGCCGACGGTTCAAGCGTACGTTCCCCGTCACGTATGTCAGCTATCTTCACGATTTCATGGGCGAGAGCTTTGGGAGTAGGGAAGAATTGAAATGCCTGACGGTCTGAAACGTACTCGCCGGTGTCAGCGATGGATGTAATGACGTCGCCTACATCCTCCTTGAACACAAACGCCTTCTTGGAGCTCGACCACTTGCCGCCGATTGCTTTCAATACCTTGCTTACACGTTCGTAAAGCTTACGATCCAACTGTCCGGGCAGACGCAGAAGACAGTCGTCAATTTCGGAAGTCTTCAACACTTCCACTACAGAATTGTCAATTTTCATGAATTTATGTTTTATTGAATTTTTAAAAGCCTTGAATACATGCCGCGATAATCCGCTATCATCTGGAGAGTTTCACTGTCCTGCGGAAGGTTCTCAAGCATGCCGGCGATCTCGCTTAGTTTCTCAGACAGCTTGCGCATATACGCTCGTTGCTCTTTTCGTTCCTGTTCTATTACAGAGATAATTCCGTCACGAGACAGGAAGTCTTCTTTCTTGCCCTTACAGGCGAGTATCATAGTGGCTATAGACGTAAGACGCGACACCAGCCACTCCTGAACAAGTAGTTCGGGCAGCGTGAACCGTATGGTCTTCAATACATCGACATCCAGTTTACTCTGAAAGCCGAGCACCACCTCGTCCGTAGTATCAGGTATTGCGTCAAGCAATAGACGTGACACCACTGCCATAAGATATTGGCGAGACACGCCCGACTTGGGACGTAAGGCGCAAACATGCTTTGACAGTATCGCCGGACCGTCAGTATTTATCCCTATCTTGCCGAGCGTACCTACTACAGAGATTATTATGTCACCCTCTTCTGAGAAGACCGGATAATTAAGCTTCTCACTGCACCATCGTTTAGGAACGAACCGTCCTTGTATAAGGTCGGACGCGCCTACCACGATAGGCAGCCCTTCTCCACGGTCGTTGGTCTTCTTCTTGTCAACGTTCTTGCCCTGCAACACCTCACAGACGTCTGCAAGAGCCACAACATTATCAACGTTATTTTCCATAACTTTAGTTTTATTCAGAATTGTCTATTGTGCCTACAAGATGTTCGTTACCCTCGTAGGGGATGCATATTTCATAGTAGATTGTACCATCGTAATAGCATCTGTATACTAATATAATGTGTATTTTTTGTCCTATTTCAAGACAAAATGAAAGTGGAATTTTCTAATGACCGATTTGGGTTTATTATTTTACTTCTTGAATATACGATACGATAGTGCTGAAATAAGCCTCACATGACAATAGTTTGCCTTTCTTGTTGCGTTTATGATTGCGAAAGCGCATCTCGTATACTTCCGACAGCCACAGGTCGGTATTGCGCAGGGAGTCGGTGATTAGACTTAATGCTGTCTTGTTGTACACAGCATCTTTGCCTTTAGAAAGCTCAGGAAATTGCTTTTGCATTAACATTACCGCTTTGCGTGCACCTTGCAGATAGGCAGAGTACTCTTGCAGTCGGCGTAAGTCAATCTTAATATCCATGCTTGCCAACTTACGAAGCAGTTCATCCTTGCTTATATCGTCAATCATATATCAATCCTCCAAATCCATTAGTATATCTCGTAGCCAGCCCTCGACCATGATAGGGTTGTAAGATGTTTTTGCCATTACGACCACAATTCATCCATTATCTCGTTGATGGTTCTCTTGACACTGTCCTTGCAGCACAGCAGGTTAGGGGAAAGCCTTAATTGGGCTATGTCAAGCAAGCCACTCTCCGCATCATCTAATGTGCAGACGACTGGAGTTTTTTTTTCTCACACGTCGTTCTTCCAGATATTCCTCGATTTCCTCCGTAGACAGTTCGTCAAGCACTTCTTCCCATATCTCATCCGTGTTGATCTCTACTTCAACGTCTTTATATATTGTTGCCATCGTTTGCTCCTTTCTTTTATATCCTTGTTGATTTTGATTTTTATTTGTTTAATCGCTTAGCCTATGCTGCATCATAAGTCGCCATGCGACCACGTTTCCGAAACAGGTAGACCGGAATCGTATGCGCTTTCTGTGATAACTGAACTCGCACACCCATCTGCGTCTTGTCTGACCGACAAAACCGACGCCACGAACCAATCGTCCGCTTGTTCCGCGTCCGTTCTGTTCTCTGCCCTTGCCGAGATTGCGCTGTTCTTCAATGTAGATACATCCCTTTCTTATCATGTCTTTTCTTTATTGTTTTACCATTTCAGTATTCCCTTGAATGCCTTTTGTATTCCTGCACGTTTCACTTCATCAGACGGATGGCAGTACGTGTCCATTGTTATCTCAACCCCGGCATGGCCGAGGATGGAAGAAACAGTCTTTACGTCTACGCCTTTCTCTATCATCTGAGTTGCGAAGGTATGTCGCAGACAATGATATTTAAGATATGGTACTTTAGCTGCCTTGAGCATATTCTGAAACCATATCCTGAGAGTCCTTGTGCAAGTCGGTGTGTCTTTTAGCGTAGCGACGAAATAGTCATCCGGGTAAATCTTTGCATAGTTCTGCAGTATCTTACGTAACCTTGGCACCATCGGGATATAACGGTCTGACGTGGCACTCTTGGGAGACTGCAATTGTCGAGACATAACATAAGCTTCGTTGGGATGGAGTATTTTTTGAACATCTTTAGTTATTGACACACATGTACGCTGTATATGTATGACCCCCTCGTCGAAATCCAAGTCGGAGAACTTCAGACCACATGCTTCACCTATACGTATACCCGTAAACATCGTCACCACAATGGCAAGTCCGCCAGGAGTGGGATTGCTCTCAAATACCTTTATTATCCGCTCGTACTCATCCATAGTAAACCGCTTGATACGTTGTTTTGCCGGGTTCTTGCGACTGTCTTTTTCACGTTTTACCTTCCAGTTTATTGACGGCAGATTGCTTATACCTAAGTTTTTATCGGCATAGCGCATTACCATCCTGAAGACCATCAGTAAATCGGTTCTATAATGGCTGCTCATCTGAAGCTCGCAAAATGTCTCAAAAACACCTTTCATTTTAATCTCGTCAAGAGAGCATATATCCGTATCTGCATCGATGACCTTTGTGAAAGTATTGCGGTCAAACCTGTATTTGGCGAATGTAGTATCCTTCACCTCCGCCTTATGCTCCTCCAGCCACCTGTCGAAAACTTCAAAGAATGTCATATATTTTACTTCCTCCTTTTTTCTTTTATTGTTCTACAATACGGTCTCCAGGCTTGGCGATAACAACATCACTGAACCCGAGAGCGTCGTCATTTTTGTTAAGCAATATATAGCGGGCCTTGACCGTGCGCTCAAGCACGTCGCCATGATAGACATACCCCATAACGCCGCGTATACTGAGATTAAGCAGCAGCAGCGGAATGGCGCGGTCTGACAGTTCCCAGACGGTTATCATGTTCCGTGACGGGAAATACTCCCACGGAATGACACGCTTGCACTGTTCCCACCATGCGCTTATGATAAGACCACCCGTGCCGGCTGTCGGCTCGTGTATGGTTCCGGTTGTGGGCAAAGCCAGCTTGGCCACTATCTCCGACACCTCCACAGGAGTGAAGTCCTGCTTCTGTTTCTTGCGCTGCGCGAATTCCTCCTCGTACATCTGCCTGAACCAGTCGTAGCTCATGTCATGTCCGTTAATGTCGAGCAGCTCTTTGTAGATGGCATCGCGCCGTTTCTTGTCGCCCATGACAATGTCCATGACAGCCTGCGGAAGGTCCATTATGTCCTCCACTTTGAATATTCTGCAGCAGTCTTCCTTTTTCATAATGATTTTCTGTTTCTTGTTTTTTTATCTCTCGTACGACATCATCAGGCCGATGGTCATCAGCATTGTGATGGTGCCGTCTATTTTTCTGTATTGTGACAATTTCAGCGGCTTCTTGTTTTCGAGCCGGTCCGTGTCTATCACGCAGTTGGACAGGCAGAAGGCGTTGATGGGGTTTGCGTCAAGGACAATACTCGGAGGGTTCGCCCATGCCATCATCTCGAACGACTCGACCGGAAGGTTGAACGATCCGTACGTCTGGGAGAACGGCATGAGCACGTGCTTGGCTCCAACCGAGGACAGAATGTTTACGAGGTCGCGGCTCTTGTATGCGTCGTAGCCGATACGGATAATGCGCAGCGTCTTCGCCCGGCGCTGTATGTCGTCCGCTATCATTCTCACGTCAATGCAGTCTCCGGCGCAGAACTTCAGGTAACCCTGTTCGTGCCACGTCCGGTAGAGCTGCTCATTCGGATGCCCCCGGAGTGCTCCTTCTGGGAAGTAGTATTCCGTATGACTGTAGAATCTTTTCGTTTCCGGAGAATACACCGTGTACGACACCGCAGAGAAGTCGTCATGGACGGAGAGGTCGAATGCGACGGCACAGTCCAGACCACTCCTGACACCGTCAATGTCGAATCCGGAGCACAGGCTTGCCGCCTTCTCGTACGTGAACCACGTCTTCTGCTCGTTGGTGGAGAAGACGTTCAGAAGCTTCGTTCTGAAGATCATCATGTTCTCGGCTGACATAAGCGCGTTCCGGTATTCCTCCTCGTAGTAGTCAGGCTGCACCGTTATGCCCAAATGAGGCTGCACCTTGCGCCATGTCAGCGGAGAGTCTTCCGCGTCGTCCACGTCCGGCATGAACAGCGAGGCGAACACGCGGTCGTTCTGCGTCTCCTCCCTCAGAATGCTCTTCACGCCTTCCAGTTCATGAGCGAACGGACCGTCCACCACTTCGCTTGCCGTCGTAATGACTACTGTCAGAGGTTCTCGGCGCGGACCCATTGACGAGGTGAGAGTGTTCTTCAGGTCGGCTCCGTTCTTCGATGCCGTGTTGCGTGCCTGCGAATACTCGTCCATTATCACCAGAGAGGCGAACAGACCGTCCTGCGTCTTTGCGTTTGCCGTCAGACAGCGGATGAAGGCGTCGCGGCCAGCCTTACGGAACGTGATCTTCTCGCGGTTCACGCGGAAGCTGGTCTCTCGCGGATCAATGTCGCGCATGATGGCACGTATCTCGTCAAAGCAAATCTTCGCCTGTTCGTAGGAGTTGGCGCCGACATAAGCCTGTGCGTTGTTGTCGCCGAACAACATGTCGTATACGGCAAGCGAGGCGGCACTGGTGGTCTTCGAGAACTTACGGGGCACGAATATGTATACCTGACGTGTCAGCCGTCGTCCTTCCTTGTCAACGAATCCGAAGATGTTCGCAAACTGGAAGCATTGCACCGGCGTAAGCTTGTAGCGTGTTCGCCCGCTGCGTCCGTTGAAGCGCAGCATCTCGTAGAACCGGAAGAACTTCTTCACTCTCTTCGCCTTCCATTCATAACGCCCGAGCATCCGGAAGAATCTTCTTACTGCAAGCACCTCGTAAAGGTTGTGTTGCTCCGGATTGTCCGTGACATCCTCCACATACTGCAGCAGTCTCTTGTCCGTATCGGCAAGGGCATAGCCGAACGAGCCGGTGTATTCCGGCTTCATCCGCTGTAGGTCTCTTACGGCGTCCTCTTTCAGATCCCGATAATGTTGCTTTTCTGTCTCAGTCATTCAAAGAATTTTGTTTCGCCGGTCGCTGCCGGCCCTTATTCGTCCTCGCCGAAAGCCTTGAGGAAGTTGTCCAGACCGTCGCCTCCGTTAGCTTTCACTTCCTTTCCGTCCGTGTTCATGCCGAGTGCACGCAGGGCACGCTGGGCGTAGGTCATGTATGTCATGTACAGCTTTTCTGACGACGCCACTACCTGACGTTCGTTGCCTTCACGGGAGTATTCCGTCTTGACGGCTGCGTGTGACGCCTTGAATATCTCGTCTTCCAGCTCGTCGCACCTCACAAGCAGACGGGCGGCTATCTGTGCCTGTACGGACATTTCCGGACTGTACTTGCCCTGCTTCTTGAGCAGCTTCACCAGATAATCCTTCTTGTTCTTCACCGCCTTCTTCTTCCGGCTCACGCATTCCCTGTCCTTCTTCTCCGTCTTCTTCCGTTCTTCCTCGTCCATCTGGAGGCAGCCTACGGAAGCTACAGTACCGTCCGCTGACGTTTCGCCGGCACGAATCATCGTGGTGCTGTAGCCACGGCTCTTTCCGCGGGTCTTCAGGTAGAAGGTGATGGCCTGTGTGTCTCCTGCCTTGATGCGCTCCATCAGCTTTTCCTCGGCGGCGTCGGTCATTTCGTCCCTGATACTGTCTGCCTCGGCAGCAAACTCCGGGTCACGCCGTCGCCAACGGTAGTACAGCCTTCTTTCCACTCCTGCCTGTTCACATGCCTTGCTGACATTGCCATGGGCAGCGTTCAGGGCTTCGAGCATTGATTTTTTCAAGTCATCCATTGCCGGTATGGTAATCCCGTTATCTTGGAGAGACTGAACCAGGTGTCACAACAGGTGTCACAGTGTGACAGTTTGGGCGTATACTGTGACACCCCCCAGACACTTTTTATTTCCACGCGTGTGGAAATAGGACGGGGCGAGGTTTACAAAGGGTATACCCCCTTTTAAAAAACACCCTCCCCCTTTCTTTCTGACGCCGTTTTGATGTCACAACATGTCTGTCACAGGACGCACCTTAGGAAGACGCACCTATGAAGGACGCGTCTATAGGAAGACGCACCTGTGAAGGTCGCTGTGTCTTGTCTCTCCGTGTTAATGTTATTTACTCTCCTTGTCTTCGTCAAGGAAGCGTTCCTTGAACCGTTCCAGGCGTTTCGCCTGCACTCTCTTGTTGTGTTTCGCGCCTGAGCGTCCCATCTCCGTGTGTGTCTTGACATGGCAGTCATGGCACAGGGAGCGGAGATTGTGCACGTCAAACATCAGCCGGCGCATTTCGGTCGGCGTCATGGCATCTTCCACCGGCTTGACGTGGTGTACTTCAGAAGCTGCTCTCGTTCGCCCTTCCTCCATGCAGCGCTCACACAATGGATTCTGCGTCAGCTTGTACCGTCGCAGTTCAGCCCAGTGACGTGACTGTATCATCTTACGGTAGTCTTCATCATTGTTCCTTTTCATCCAATCGGTTTAGTATGGTTATATATTCTTGGTTGATTCTCTCAAGGATCTCACAGTATACTTCCTGAGGATCCTCGCCGTTGATTTCTGCCCTGCGTCTCACTATGTCCCTTATGCGGGCTCTTGCCGTGCGCGGGCAGTGGGAGCGCAGCGCCACGAACATTCTTATATAAAGCGCGTCCGTCACCTGGTCGCCGCGTGCTCCCGCTTCGCTCGCTGTCATTGTCTGCATGGTTTTATTATTCTAAACTCCACGTATGCGTCATACCTTACGCAGAATGTTCCGTTTATACATTGCCGCGAATCCCGACACAGACGACACTCCTCCGTGCCGGGCGCGGCGTTATGTTTAGAGACTGCCGTCATACGTGGCTACTTCTTGTGCTCTATCACCTCCGTTATCTTGGTGAGAGCGCTCGACTTCAGCTCGTACTCCGCAATCTTGCGCTGCTCCATTCTGCGTGAGACGATCTCTTCCACGTCGTTCACGTGCTGGCAACCGACGATGTAATAGAAAGGATTATGCTTGACGCGTTTCCCTTTCTTGCCTTCCACTTCTTCCGGAATGGTGACCTTTACCTTGAACCACACCTCGGACTCCATGTCGCCGCAAGCCTCAGCAATTTTCGTTGCGCAGCAGGACGTGATACGGAGGTCGTCCACGTCTTCTCCCGTCATGGTATCAACTATGATGTTCTCCACTTCGGTGAGTGTCTCGGCCTCTACCATGAATATCTTCTCCGTAGTATAGGAAGATCCGTCAGACTCATGCATTACATACTTTGCCTTTACTTCGTAGTATATTTTCATTCTGTCAAGTATTTCCTTGTTGTTATTGGTTTCTGTTTCACGGGCAGCCTCAGCACTATTGTCCGTCTTGTCGCCCATGCTGCTGATGAAGGTCGACTCCGGAGCGTCAGGTTCGAGACTCCTTATCTTGTCTTGCAGATCCTCGGGAAGATTGAGCTTCAGACAGTACTCGCCCGCCTTGTTGTATATCTCGGGATTGTAGATCTTCTTCTGGATGGCCTTGATGGCAGCGTCCACCTCCGGGATGTCGTTCAGATTGACTTCTTCGTCGTTCTCGCTGTTCAGCATAGGTCCGCAAGCCTCAGCCCACAGACGGTGTATCGGCTTGAATGACGCTGTCTGCTCCGGATACAACGGCTCTATGTTTATGCCGGTCCTTTCCCTTACCTCTGCCGTGAACCTTCCAAGAGCTGACGCTGCCACGTCTGTCATCAGCATGGAGCAGAGAACGTACGACTTGAGCTCGCAGTCCTTCTCGTTGTTCGCTTCCAGCACCTTCTTCACCTTCAGCCTCAGCGTCCCGATGTCGTCCTGCACCTGCTCGTAAACCATATCGGAAAGGTCGAGCCAGTACTGATAGCGGTCCTTGAGCTTCTCTCGCATGTGTTTCTCCCACTCGTCATACTTCTTCATCGCCTCCTTTGTCAGCTGCTTGGTACGATGACGAAAGTACTTGGTGCCGCGCATCTGGGACATGGCGTCCACCATCGTAGCCTGAGCCACGCTGTGCAGCGAGGAGACGGTGATGAAGTACAGGCCGTTGAGCTTCTCTAAGGTTCTGACCACCTCGTCTGTCCTGTTCTCTGCAAGGGCAAGGAAGTTTCTGTGTCCTACAGAGTCTGCCACGGCTTTCATGTAATGCTGCCTCAGCATGGGTGAATTTTCATAACGGCTTACCATCATTGGTGCCTCGCTTTCTTCTTTATCTCCGCGATACGCTTCTTCACGTACTCCTGCTGCTTCTGCATTTCCTCCATGACGCGCTTCTTCGAGTCGAAGGTCAGCCTGTCGAGACGGCATTCCAAGCCGTCCTTCCATCTAAGCGTTGTCTCTGTCTTGTACTTGTCAGGAAGCCTCAGCCATAAGAATGTGCGTCCGGTGGTACGCGTCACGGTGATCCTCACAATTACGGAGGATGATGGCAGCATCGGCACAAGGTTCTGTTCTGCCATACATTTCTTGACGTCTGACGTCGTTTGCAGTATTGTTTCTATGTCCTTCATTGTCCGTCTGTCTTCCTGTTGTTACGTTCTGCCTCTTCTGCGCGACGGCGGGCTACGGCGTTGCGGAACTTTGCGTACTCGCGCTGGCGCTCCACCTCCAGCTTGGCGTTTCTCTCCATGTACTTCACCTTCCAAAAACGTACCTCCTTGATGTGCGCTTCTTCGGCATAGTTCAGGTCTTCCCTGTACTGTCTCTTGTGCTCCTGGAACACTTCCTCTATGCCTCTGACCTTTCCACGGTGTGCGCAGTCGATGGCGTCGAGCTTCTGCGCCTTCTCGATGCTGTTCTGCAGTCTGACCTCGTCAAACTTGTTACGGATTTCCAGCCATTCTTTCATCTCGCTCTCCGTAAGGCCGTCGGTGAAATACTGGCGTCCCATGATGTTCCCTCCCTGCTGAGGGGCGTTTGTTGTTTCTTTTTCCATAATTGTTGATTTTATTGCGTTTTGTTCACTTTGTTCCGTTTTGTTCACTTTGTTGCTGTCCCGCTATGATGGCAGCCCGGTCGTACTCTCTGATGAAGGCGTCTATCTTCGCCTCGCAGTCCGCCTTTCCTTCCACCATAGCGTCGATGTCTTCCTCTCTGACAGGCATCAGCTCTTCGGGGAAGAGATTGTCATGGGCTCGGACGATGAACCGGCGTGCCTGACGTATCGTGTCTTTCCACAGCATCCAGCCTCTTATGAGCAGATAGAACTCGTAGTAGCGGCGGTCGCGTGGCTGCCATCCTTCTCCCTTGTCCTTCATAAGGTCGTTCAGGGTGTCCATACGCTCCTTCAGTCTGTCCTCAAGCAGTTCAAGCCGGGCGCTGCGGTCACGATGACGCGCCGTGAGCTGCCGTTCCCGGTAGCGTACGTCCCGCACCATCCTTACGAGCTCGTCCTGCGCCCTCGTCGTTCCGGTAGGGATGTCTATCTCCCTTATGCCCGTGATGTCGTCCGTCGAGAGGTTGCGCTTCTTGTCGAAAGCCGCCTCATATTCGCTGTAGTCAGGCAGACCGGCTGATATAGCCTTCCTGCCGCCGCGAAACACCATAAGCCGGTATTTTATAGCCATGATACGCCCTTCATTACGCCCTTACACCCGCAGATCCGAGCACCACGCCGCGCCTCATCCTCATGGTACGTCCGTTGTCGTAGTGTCCGTCGAGCACCTTCTGGAAGTTCGTAGGACGGAAAAGCCAGTCGAACGTCGCCGTCCATCCCTTCGATCCTCCGCCGTTAAGATAAGAGCTTGCCGCAGCGGAGCGCATGACGCGCCACACGGTGTCCTTGCCGTACTCCCTGACACGGGCGGCGAACATCCGCTTGCGCTGTCCCTTTATCTCGGACCTGAGCTTAGGAATACCCTTGCCGTCCATCATCATGTTCCAGGATGTGCGTACCACGGAATAATTGACTTCAGGCTCCCTGCTCTTCGTCTCCGCCTTTCTTTCCGCCCTTCCGTCAGACTCCGAAACTTCCGCGCTTCGTGCCGCGTCGGATTCGTCCGAAGGGCGAGCCGACACAGCATTTGGCACAAATGCTGCGGTTTCTTTTTCTTTCTTTATTTCTTTTTCTTCTTTAGGGGGTGCGGGGGCGTTTTCTTCTTTGTCTTTTTTTCTTTCTGTTTCTTTGTCTGCGTATTTTTCGGCGTAAATACCGTATTTTTCGGCGTTTAATCCGTCTTTATTGTAGGATATCGCCGTGTCACCGTAGTAATATACGGTCCTTTCGGGTGTATATGCCGTTATTCCCGTCACTCTTACGTCTTCCCTCGCTTCCGTCCGTGAGGCTGTCTCTTCCTGCTGATGGGCGTGAAGGATGTCGGTGTCGGCCTCATCGCTGATGATGTAGGGTAGGGCAGCGTCGGCGCTGCGTCCGGAGAAGTAGTGGTCCTGAATGTCACGGCTTGTCAGCACTCCGTGACGGACATAGGTCCTTTCGTCGAGGATGCCCTCCAGCGCCATGGCCTTC
>ULYE01017863.1_pt1 | contig 33843 bp, 28 predicted proteins | sample 1961921 | NCBI WGS metagenome assembly ULYE01 (sample SAMEA4835856, study PRJEB28245) | human gut metagenome | biome: gut microbiome; material: fecal sample | place: Denmark | collected 2008 | reverse complement strand
AAGTATGCACTAAATTAATTCCGCCAACAGGTTATATATAGTATAAATAGAACAAATTAATGTACCTTTGCAGGTAAAATTTGTTAATTGCAAAAATTCAATAATATTGACATGAGAAAGATTTCATTATGTACATTGTTTATGTGTCTGCCTATATTAGGACATGCACAAATCAAAGGTGGTCAAAATCTATTGGACTCCATTCACATAGAAGTAAAGGATATTGCACAGCAATTGGCTAAACAATATGTTGATGGTGTGTTAAGCAACACATACAAACTTTACAAAACTGAAAATATATACACATTCTTACGTCTAAACACAAGTAATGGAAAGATAGACCAGGTACAATGGAATTTAGACCATGATAAAGAGTTTATAACTGTACTGAACGACGTTGATCTGACCTATGGCATCAGCATCGGAAACAATAACGGCAGATTTGAACTTTATCCAACAGAAAACATGTTTCAGTTCTTATTGTTGGATAAAAACTTTGGAAGTATGTGGCATGTCCAATGGGGATTAGATAGTGAGAAACGTTGGATAGTGCCGATCAATTAGAATGTAGAATTTTCATTTTATAAGGCATCTCATATTCACAGGAACAGCCCAATCCCATTCACCTCAAATATACAAACATCTCGAAGCTGCCGGATTTCGTTAGAGTCCTGCAGCTTCATTCGTCTTGTACCTTTATAGAAGTCCTCCGTGAGAAGATAGGATTGACTACCTTGTTAGTTGCCTTGCACGCTTCTCGCAAGAGATGCATGAGCCAAAAGGTGCAAAGTGTAACGGAAGGAGGTGCTGTAGCAGTAGCCACGGCACTGGTAAAAGAAAAGCCTTCATCCTACGTTGGGGGCGTAAGACAAAGGCTTATAGAAAAGGTGCTTAGGCAGCTTTCCACTTCATTAATATCCAAAATAGTCTCCATTACCATTTTCCAAAGCATCCATAACATCATTCTCTGGGGAAGAGTCGGTTCGCTCATAATGGTCTTCATAATTATTAACAAAGGAACTATCAATGTTATCGTCTTCAATTTTGTCCTTTTTCGAGAACATTCTAGGATCACATTCATGCAAAAGCGCTGCTTTGCAACTTTTGTAAACTCTTAATTTTCCAGAACCGACAGGATATGAACTTCCTATTTCCCAATCAAGCATTGCAAGATATATTATTGTGAAAAATGGCGCCATAGGAGTCGTATCGACTTGAGGGCAATATTTTACAAGAGTCTTTACGATTGCTTCATCATAGTGACGTTGTGTTTGCTCATAAATCCAATCCAATATCTTTAAGAATTTATTAACAATTGAGCTATCATCACCAAAATAATACAATTCTTCAAGATAATAAGATGTATTAACTTTTATTTCTGTTTCTGGGTTTGGTAAATTGAATATAAAACCAGACTTAGTTACTACCTGTTTATGAGGTAGTGTCATATACCTATTATTGTCACGACAATATATCTCATGACCAAACATTGTTATTTTCTTATTATAGAACATATAAAATAGTTTTTGGATACAAAAATATAAAATATTTAGATTTTATACAATGAAAGCATAAAAAATTCATCTCACCCCACCAATCGCAATTGAATATAAATCATGCTGTAGGAACTTCTCGCAGCCGATATAGAGCGTATCGAAGGCATCGGTGCCATCGGTGCGGTGTTCGAGAAGATATTATTCGACGTGATGTTGTGCTTCGCCAGTACAACATAATAAAAAAAGCATTGGCATATTGGTTCTTAAAAGAGAACGCAATAATGCGCCAATGCTTTTTATCACAAAACCGGTTTCCTATGCCGGACTAAACTGATCCTTACCTACTCCGCAAAGTGGGCATACCCAATCCTCCGGGAGGTCTTCAAATGCTGTACCTGGCTCAATGCCGTTTTCAGGGTCGCCAACTGTCGGGTCGTATTCCCAACCACAAACATCACATATATACTTTTCCATAATAATTTTGTTTTTATTGTTTGACATTGCAAATATACACACAATACATTAAACGACAAAGAAAAACGCGTATAATTATTATTCGTTTGTAATTTTTTCATCCTTATTATGATTTATAAACCAAACAGATAGCTCTATTCAGAGATTTTAGGTTTTAATTTACAAGTTCTATAAATACAAGTAATAAATTGATTGCTGATATTATCCGGAAGCAGCACAATATCTATCCACCAACTGCAGTTGAAAGGACTTATTACCGCGCCGTGGTAACATCATTACCGCAATGCGGTTACGTTGTTACCGCACTTCGGTAACATTGTTACCACGAAGCTGTAACAAGCATTCAAAACAAAAGAAATACATATAATTTAAAGAAAAGATGCTGATTTATCGGATATATTCGTTAAATTTGCAAATGGAAACCCTAAACCATATTTATCACGATGAACCATTTTAAGCACGCAGGTCTGAATGAAGACAGCGATTATAAACGCGAAGAAATCATTCGTAAGATAGAACATGCCGTTGAGCGTATGACGCTCAAGGAGCTTGAAGCATTGTCGTACGACATGTTCACAAAAGGATATTTCGACAACTTGTAATTATTAACAGATAAAAAACCTATTTATATAAATGGCAACAGTAGACGACAAGAAAATCATTTTCTCTATGGTCGGGGTGTCTAAGATCATCCCGCAGAATCGCAAACAGATATTGAAGGACATCTACCTCTCGTTCTTCTATGGTGCCAAGATTGGCATCATCGGTCTGAACGGTGCAGGTAAGTCGACGTTGATGAAGATCATTGCAGGACTCGACCAGCCTACTCAGGGCGACGTTGTGTGGAGTCCGGGCTACTCGGTAGGTTATCTGCCGCAGGATCCGCCGCTCGACGAGACCAAGACCGTTAAGGAGAACGTTATGGAAGGTGTGCAGCAGGCATACGATGCTCTGAAGGAGTATGAGGAGATTAACGAGAAGTTCGGTTTGGAGGAATACTATGGCGATCCGGACAAGATGGACAAGCTGATGCAGCGTCAGTCGGAGGTGCAGGACATCATCGACGCTACGGACGCATGGAACATGGACTCGAAGCTCGACCGTGCGATGGCAGCCTTGCGTTGTCCGAAGGGCGACCTTCCCGTCACTCATCTTTCTGGTGGCGAGCGTCGCCGCGTAGCTCTCTGCCGTCTGTTGCTGCAGAAGCCGGACGTGCTGTTGCTTGACGAGCCTACCAACCACCTGGACGCTGAGAGCATCGACTGGCTGGAGCAGCACCTGCAGCAGTATGAGGGAACGGTTATCGCCGTTACTCACGACCGCTACTTCCTCGACGATGTGAGCGAATGGATTCTTGAGCTCGACCGCGGCGAGGGTATACCTTGGCACGGCAACTACTCTTCTTGGCTGGAGCAGAAGACCACGCGAATGATGCAGGAGGAGAAGCAGGCTTCGAAGCGCCGCAAGGCGTTGGAGCGCGAGCTTGAATGGGCGCACATGGCTCCGAAGGCTCGTCAGGCTAAGGGCAAGGCTCGTCTGAACGCTTACGAGCAGATGCTCGGCGAGGAGCAGAAGGAGCGTGAGGAGAAGCTGGAGATCTTCATCCCGAACGGTCCGCGTCTCGGCAACAAGGTGATCGAGGCTCAGCACGTGAAGAAGGCTTTCGGCGACAAGGTGCTTTTCAACGACCTCAACTTCATGCTTCCGCCTAACGGCATCGTGGGCGTTATCGGTCCGAACGGTGCGGGCAAGACTACTCTCTTCCGCATGATTATGGGCTTGGAGCACGCCGACGGCGGTACGTTCGAGGTTGGCGAGACTGTGAAGTTGGCTTACGTAGACCAGCAGCATAAGGACATCGACCCGAAGAAGTCGGTTTACGAGACTATCTCTCAGGGCAACGAGACAATACGCATGGGCGGCAGAGACGTGAACGCACGTGCTTACATCTCGCGCTTCAACTTTGCGGGCACAGACCAGAGCAAACTCTGCGAGACACTTTCTGGCGGCGAACGCAACCGCTTGCAGCTTGCTTTGGCTCTGAAGCAGGAAGGAAACGTGCTGTTGCTCGACGAGCCTACCAACGATATCGACGTGAACACGTTGCGCGCTTTGGAGGAAGGTCTTGAAAGCTTCGCCGGATGCGCCGTAGTGATCAGCCACGATCGCTGGTTCCTCGACCGTATCTGTACGCACATCCTTGCTTTCGAGGGCGACGGCGAAGTGTTCTTCTTCGAGGGCAGCTACTCTGACTACGAGATTAACAAGGCACGCCGACTCGGAAACGAAGAAATAAAGAAGGGTCGCTATAGAAAACTGATGGAAGACTAAACATAACACACGCCACAATGTTTCTGAAAGAATTCTTCTATATGCCGAGATCGGACAGACGTACCTTCACGTTTCTCTGCACTCTTATTTTGGTCGTAGCGATACTCTTGGGCGCTTTGTCTAATACAGACGACACAAGCAACAAGATTGAGAGCCCTGAGAAAGCTGCCAAAACAAGAGCTGAGAGATACGAAAGTAAGGACGCGAAAGACGAGGCAATGGACGAAAACAAAATAGGGTCGAAGTTGTTCTACTTCGACCCTAACACCGCTGACAGCACGCAGCTACTGCAATTGGGGCTGCGTCCTTGGCAGGTCCGCAATATATATAAGTACAGAGCGCGTGGTGGCGTGTACCAATGTAAAGAAGATTTTGCGTACGTCTATGGACTAACCGTAAAAGACTATAGACGTCTGGAGCCGTATATCCGTATCGGCGCCGACTATCTGCCGGCAAGTTCGTTGGCGGAGGTGAAGAACCGCAAACGGGGATACGAACGCAACAAAAGGTTTGAGAATAAGAGCGACGACGAGAACGCCACGAATGGCGAACAGAAAACATACACACCGAAGATACGCGTTGGAGAACACATCGAAGTGAACAATGCTGACACTACCGAACTGATGAAAATACCGGGCATCGGCAGCTACTACTCGCGACAGATTATAAGATACCGCGACCAATTGGGCGGATTTGTAAACAAAGAGCAGTTGCTGGAAATAGAAGACATGCCGGAGGATGCAATAAAATACATAGCTATCGACGAGAAAAGCATCCGAAAGCTACGTATAAACCAATTGACTTTATCGCAGTTGAAGCGCCATCCTTACATTAATTATTATATGGCTCGCGCAATAACCGACTACAGGCGTTTGCACGGAAAGATACGCTCAATGTCAGAGCTGAAACTCATGAAAGAATTCTCAAGCTATGACATTGAACGAATAAGTCCGTACATAGAGTATTAAAGCGTTGGTTTGTGGACATTAAGATAGCACAACGCCGCACCTATCGCTGTACAGAACTCTGAATATCTCGGGATGCGGAACTTCACGCCATAGAGACGTTCAGTAGCAGGGAACACATGGCGCACCTGCGGAAGAAGCGTTAAGTTGCCAATCATCACAAATTCCTTAATTCCGCTACCGAGCGACGAGAGAATCGTTGCGCTACAGATAGACTGCAACACCATCCAGATTAGTCCGAGCGCTATGTCCTCACGAGAAGCGTTCGTCTTCGCGTTGCCGAACAACGAAGCGATAGCGTCCATAGGAAGTCCCTGTAACGGGTTGGCGCAGATGTCCTTAATAAGCACATTGATATGCGAGAGGTCGCCTTCTTCGGCAAGCGCTGCCACCTGCTTTATGTCGTCGGTCTTCAGGAGCAAACGCGACAAACCCTGCAATGTGCCGCCGCCGATACCGATACCGCCAATATGCTTGATGTCGTCGCCGTCGCACTTAACGATTGACGTGCCCGTTCCGAGACTAACGACAAGCATACGATCAAGGTTGGTCTCGTAACGAGCGCCCAAACCATCTGCCAGAAACTCCTCCGCCTTGTCTGTAGGCAAGCCATAAACCGGCTCGTTGATATAAGCGCTGCCCACACCGGTAAGCATAACCTTCTCTACATCACCCAACTGGATATGATTGTCGTGCAGATACTTTCCGAAAGCACCATAAAGCGAAGTTACGGGGTCGGTAGCTCGTATTCTGATTGGTGATACGACATTGCCTTGTTCGTTGATACCTACGATTTTTGTAGTGCTAATGCCAACATCTATGCCTATTACTATTTTCATATTCTGTATTTAGGGTTTCTACATTATTATTCTAACATACTGAGGAATGTGTCCTCGTCTACGATTTGCACGCCCAGCTTCTCGGCTTTCTGCAGCTTTGACGGTCCCATATTCTCACCGGCAAGGATGAAGGACGTCTTGCCACTGATAGAACCAACGTTCTTGCCGCCGTTCTGCTCTATCATAGCCTTATACTCGTCGCGACTATGCTTAGAGAAGACACCACTGATGACGATGCTCTTTCCCTCAAGTTTGTTCGTAGTGTTAGCTATCTGCTCGGAAGAAAGCTGCATCTGCAAGCCGTATTCACGCAAACGGTTCACTATCTCAAGGTTCGCCGCATTGTGGAAGTAGGTAATGATACTCTTTGCTATCACCTCGCCTACTCCATCTACATCCATCAGCTGCTGCAACGAAGCGTTCTGCAGCGCATCCATCGACTTGAAATGGCGCGCCAACAGTCGGGCTGAAGTTTCGCCGACAAAGCGTATGCCGAGAGCAAAGACAACACGCTCGAACGGCACTTGCTTAGAAGCCTCAATGCTTGCCACAATCTTGCGAGCCGAACGCTCACGGTTGCCGCTGCCATTGATGTCCTGAACCTGGATGCAGTACAAGTCGGCAATATTGTGTATGAGTCCGCGACGATAGTAATCGTCAACGGTCTCAGGTCCTAACGAGTCGATGTTCATCGCCTTGCGAGCTATGAAATGCTCTATGCGACCCTTTATCTGCGGTGGGCAGCCCGTATCGTTCGGACAATAATGCGCAGCTTCGCCCTCGTAACGCACAAGCGGAGTGCCGCACTCAGGGCAGCAGTCAATAAACTTCACGGGCTGTGCCTCAGCCGAACGCTTCGATACATCAACGCCTACAATCTTAGGGATAATCTCTCCACCCTTCTCAACGTAGACGTAATCGCCGATATGCAAGTCGAGGTTCTTGATAAAGTCCTCATTGTTAAGCGTAGCACGTTTCACCATTGTACCGGCAAGTCGCACGGCATCCATGTTAGCCACCGGCGTTACGGCGCCTGTTCGACCAACCTGGAACGACACACTCTCAAGACGTGTCGTAGCCTGCTCAGCCTTGAACTTATAAGCGATAGCCCAACGAGGCGACTTGGCTGTATAACCCAAGTGTTGCTGCTGACGGAGCGAATTTACCTTAAGCACGATTCCGTCGGTAGCCACCGGCAAGTTCTTGCGCTCAACGTCCCAATAGTTTATGAAGTCGTATATCTCCTGAAGCGTCTTCACCTTGCGCATGCCTTGCGATATCTTGAATCCCCACTTCGCAGCCTCAGCCAAATTCTCGAAATGACCGTCAGACGGCAAAGTCTCACCAAGCAGATAATAGAGATAGCAGTCAAGATGTCGATCGGCAACGAGGCGTGGGTCCTGACTTTTCAAAGTGCCGCTTGCCGCGTTGCGCGGATTGGCGAACAACGGTTCTTCAGCAGCTTCGCGCTGAGCATTCAGATCATCGAACACCTTCCAAGGCATAAGAATCTCGCCGCGTATCTCAAACTTATCGGGATAACCCACATTCTCGTTGAGCACAAGCGGTATGCAACGGATAGTCTTCACATTGGCAGTAACATCGTCGCCTACAACTCCGTCGCCACGCGTAACGCCACGAACAAGGCGACCATTCTCGTAGGTAAGAGATATAGACAATCCGTCGTACTTCATCTCGCAGCACACTTCAAAATCTTCGCCTTCGAGTCCACGCTTCACCGACTCGTACCAGTCTTGCACATCCTGCTCGTTGTAGGTATTAGCCAACGAGAGCATCGGATACTTGTGCTCTACCTGGGTGAAGCCCTGTGTCAAATCGCTGCCCACACGTTGCGTAGGCGAATTGGGGTCATACAGTTCGGGATGTTTCTCCTCAAGCGACTGTAACTCATGCATCAATTCGTCAAACTCACGGTCGGTGACCGTAGGCATGTTCTGCACATAATAGTTGTGATTATATTCATGCAGCAACTTACGAAGCTGTTTTATACGTTCTATTTCATTCATAACGAATAGCTTTTCCTTGATATTACATATAATATTATGGGCACGCCGAGGAATGGTGTCACGGCATTAAGCGGCAACACACATCCATTACTGGGCAATACACATATAAAATTGCAGATTAAGGCGACGATAGCGCCAAGAAGAATTGTTGTTGGCATGATTAATCGGAAGTCGTCCGTACGCAACAACAGACGAGACAGATGCGGAACAGCCAAACCGATAAAGGCAATCGGTCCGCAAAAGGCTGTAGACAAAGCTGCCATTACACCGGTAAGCAACAAGATAATCGTGCGCAAACGCTTTATGTTTACGCCCAAATTCTCTGCATACCGACTACCAATCATCATTATGTTCAAAGGTTTCACAAGTAGAGACGACGCAGCTATGCATACTATAGACAAAATTGCATAGAAAGGCAACATCGTTTGTGAAACTCCAGAGAAATTACCCATTCCCCATTGCACATACGCTCGGACGCCGTCAGCAGATGCAAAGAAGTTCAGGAGCATCACGACCGACGAGGTTATGTAACCAAGCATAACACCAGCGATGAGCAATAAAGCGTTGTTACGGATGAGACTTGAAAGGAAAAGCATGACAAAAGTAACAGCCAACGCACCTAACAAGGCGGCAGTAAAGACTGCAGCAAAACCTGCTACAGACAAAGTTCCGATGTACAAGCCTCCGCCGAACATCAGCATGACACACGCTACGCCCAGACCAGCGCCGCTGCTTATACCGAGAATGGAAGAATCTGCAAGCGGATTGCGAAATATAACCTGCAGCATGAGTCCGCAAACAGACAGCACACTGCCCGTGAGAAGGGCTGTAAGGGCCTGCGGCAAGCGATAGCCCATAACGATATACTGCCACGAAACGTTAGACGCTTCATTTCCACTTAATATTCCAAGAACTTCGGATACTGGAATCCGTACAGCCCCATAAAAGATATTAAGAAGAAATAGCGCTAACACAACAACGCAAAGCGTAGGAAATATGATAACCTTGTGTGTCAAACCACATTTATTATATATAGCGAAATGCTATATAGTTATATTTTGAGAGTTTTCAGAATCTCTGTCATCTTCTGAAGCGTCGTGATACGAGTGGGGACAAGCGGCAGACGCAATACGTTCTCGATGAAACCCATCTCGTGCAGCAATGCCTTCACACCAGCCGGGTTTCCGTCGATGAAGAGCAGAGAATACAACTCTGTAAAACGATGATGTATAGTGCGTGCGGCTTCGTACTCGCCGTTAAATTCGAGACGAATCATGCGCGAAACCTCCTTCGGCAAAGCATTGCCGATAACAGAGATGCTACCTGCTGCCCCGCTCGCCACCATAGAGAACGTGAGAGCATCGTCACCGCTAATCACGTCGAAACGAGCCGGCTTGTTCTTTATAATCTCGTCAACCTGCTCCAAGCTGCCGCTGGCTTCCTTGATTGCTATGATATTCTCGCAATCGTTAGCCAAGCGAACTGTAGTCTCTGCCTTAAGGTTCACACCGGTACGTCCGGGTACATTATAAAGAACAACCGGCAGCGGACTTGCCTCTGCTATTGCCTTGAAATGCTGGTAAAGACCTTCCTGTGAGGGCTTGTTATAATACGGACAAACACTCAACACACCATCTATGCCACGCCAGTCGCTATTCTTCAGTTCTTCAACAATAGCCTTAGTATTGTTGCCACCACATCCCATAAGGAGCGGCAAACGTCCACGATTGACTTCGATTACAAGCTGTTTCACCTTTTCCTTTTCCTCAGCCGACAAGCAAGGAGCCTCGCTTGTCGTGGCAAGTATACAGAGGAAATCAGCGCCATTATCAATCTGATATTCCACCAAACGGGTTAATGATTTATAATCAACATTACCATCTGAAGTGAATGGCGTTATAAGTGCCACACCAAGTCCTTTAAATATATTTCGTGCCATAGATGTTTTCTTTATATTACGATTTGCCTACAAAGTTAACATTTTATATTGGATTGCCGAATAATGTAATTACTAAAAAACGTAAATTAAATTAGTGCGAGCCTATATACAAGAAAATCATTCCGAGTATAACGAACAGCATATCAATCAACTTACTTGTCAGGTTCTTCTCTTTGAACAACATCGCACCACAGAAGAAACTTACTACAACACTACCGCGACGCACCATTGACACAATTGAAATCATTGCACCAGGCAAACTCAACGCATAGAAGTATACGAAGTCGGCAATACTCAAGAAAATGCTAATAAACACAATACTCCAACGCCAATGAAACGGCGTTGTCTTCTTACGTGTAGGATACCAAATAGCGAATATTGCACAACCCATGAGGCAAAGCTGATAAATATTATACCAACTCTGCACTACCATTCTGCTCAGTCCCACTCCCCCATTCTCAGGCGGAGCCATAAGATACTTGTCGTACAATCCGCTGACAGCGCCAAGCACAGCGGCCACAACAAGAAAGAATATCCAGCGATTATGAGTGAAGTTGACACCCTCTTTCTTACCACTTCTACTCAAAAGGAAGAATGAAACGATAGCCAAAAGCACACCAATCCACTGCCATACGTTCAAGCGCTCGCCAAACACAAGCATCGCACCGACAAGCACCATAACCGGACGCGTAGCATTGATAGGTCCGACAATGGTTATAGGCAGATGTTTCATAGCGAAATAGCCGAATACCCACGAAGACAACACAATACATGCCTTCAGAATGATATACTTATGTTCAGCCCATGTGCTCTGTTCTACATAGAAAGCCGTTCCGTCAAGCACATTTGTAGTGGACGAAAGAACTATGAACGGAATAAAGATAAGGGTACAGATTACGGTATTAAAAAACAAGACAGGAAGAACGGCATTGTTGAGCAACGCCTTCTTCTTGCTTACATCATACAAGCCCAGCAACGCTGCTGAGCAGAACGCTAATATCAGCCACATAAAAGAAAAAAATGTAGGGGTGAGATATTATTACTTAAAATATTAATACTTTACGTCTTCTAAAAACAGCGCATTACCCGGCATACTCTCGCCTGCCGAGGAGCGATTTCCGCTGGCAACGACCTCACGGAACTGCTCGAGTGTGAGTCGGTGGCGTCCAACTTCTATCAACGTGCCCACAACTGCACGCACCATGTTGCGCAGGAAGCGGTTAGCAGAAATACGGAAATGCCAAGCACTCTCGCCATCGCGCACCCAAACGGCTTCAGAAACATCACAAAGAGTGGTTTTCACGTCGCTGTGAGCCTTGCAGAACGATCCGAAATCCTTAACAGTAAGCAAATAGCTTGCTGCCTCGTTCATCAAGTTGAAGTCGAGGTCGTAATGCATCTCGCAAGAATACTTCCTAAGGAAAGGGTTCTTCGAGGTGTGTATATAATAATGGTATGTTCGGAGTGTGGCGCTGAATCGTGCATGCATATCATCAGCAACCGGATATACGGAATGAACAGCTATATCGCGCGGCAACAAGCGGTTTAGCCTATAAGCCAATTGCTCACAATCTATGTTCCGATCTATTTCAAAGTGTGCCGTCATCCTACGTGCATGCACACCAGTGTCAGTACGTCCTGCACCGACAACACCTATTTCCATACGCAGAATCATAGACAAGGCCTTCTGCAACTCCTCTTGTACAGAGTTGCCATTAGGCTGTATCTGCCAACCATGATAATCGGTTCCGTCGTATGCGAACTCTATAAAATATCTACCCATCAGTTCTTAATGCTGCTATCTTCCTTTATTTTTTTTGAGCTTTCGCTTTTTTAAAGAACTGTCTGTGAAACTTACTCTCAGCTTTCAAGACCCTGAAAATCTTAGTCGCTGGCAGTATAGTCATGAAACGCTCATGATATGTCTGCTGAAGAACCTTCAGTTCAATATCATTCTTGTCACGTTTGCGAATAGCCTCAGCACATGCTTTCTCGTCTGTCGGATCTACATGGCGCAAACGACGTTCTTCGCCGAAATAAGCCAACTGCTTCTTACGCATCTCACGATAAACGGGGAAAAACGCAGAAGCCTCACTTGGAGTGAGACCTACTTCAGAAGCAATGAACTGCTCTAAATCCGCTTCAAACTTTGCCGGATTAAAGTTATGTTTTTTCTGCGCTGCAGCAGATGCGCTGCACAACACAAAAGCTACGACAAGCGCCAAAGTTCTAAGTACATATTTATCAAAAAGTGCTACCATTGATGTAATATTTTAAAATCTTTTATTATATGATTCTAATTATTAGCCAAAAGTGAATATATATCATCGTTGTCGAGCATTGTATAGTCGGCATATTCGTCTTCAGACAAGTTGTCGACATTCGATGTCTTTACATTTACAGCCACATGTTTGTTCTCTGTGGTTTCAGAACCGAAACCGATGTATGTAGCAACGCCGGCAACAACGCCAACCATACATGCCGCAGCCACGTAGCCACGCCAACGTTTCCAAAGAGAAACATCTTTGGGCTTTACTTCGACGCGTTGCATAAGCTCTGTGCGCAGACTATCGAAATAGCCTTCGGGCACCGTGAAAGGGTTCTGCTTTCCGCAACGATTCAATATATACTGTTCTTCATTATTCATAGCGTCTCCTTTTTTGATATTATGACGCATCGCGGACCATTTGGTTTAAAACCAGTAAAGGAAAATTTTTATTTTAACAATATGAGGCTGTAGTTCCTACATCATAGAAACCACAGCCTCTCAATTTATAGTTACGATTTAACGCTCAGAATTACATACCGAGGTTGATTGTACGCGAGAGCACATCGAGCTGCTGCTCACGTGTAAGCTTCACGAAGTTCACAGCATAACCGCTGACACGGATTGTAAGCTGCGGATACTTCTCAGGATGCTCCATCGCATCGAGCAGAAGATCGCGGTCGAACACGTTCACATTAATATGCTGTCCGCCAGTCGGTGTGAAGTAGCCGTCGAGCAAGTGTGTGAGGTTATCTGCCTGCATATCCTTTGTCTTGCCGAGAGCCGACGGAGCGATAGCGAATGTGTAAGAGATACCATCGCGAGAGTGCTGGAACGGCAACTTAGCAACAGATGCAAGAGCTGCAACAGCGCCCTTCACGTCGCGTGCGTTCATCGGGTTAGCACCCGGAGCGAACGGTACGCCCTTCTGACGACCGTCAGGTGTAGCACCAGTGTTACGGCCATACACAACGTTAGAAGTGATGGTCAGCAAGCTCTGTGTCGGAACAGCGTCGCGGTATGTGCGATGCTGGCGCAGATACTCCATGAATGTCTCTGTGAGCGATACTGCAATCTCGTCTGTCTCATCACAGTTGTTGCCGAACGGCATATATTCGCCCTCTTCAATCTTATAGTCTACTGCAAGACCGCTCTCGTCGCGGATGATGCGGATGCGACAGTTCTTCATTGCAGCGATAGAGTCGGCAACGATAGACAGACCAGCGATACCGGTAGCACGTGTGCGCTCTACATCTCCGTCGTGAAGCGACATCTCAAACGCCTCATAGTCGTACTTGTCGTGCATGTAGTGGATAATCTTCAGAGCGTTGACATAAGTCTTAGCCAACCAACGCATCATCTGCTCGAACTTAGGCATGAACTCCTCGTATGTGAGGTAATCACCAGTGATAGGAGCAAAGCGCGGAGCAATCTGCTCGCCCGACATCTCGTCACGACCACCATTGATAGCATAGAGCATACACTTAGCAAGGTTAGCACGAGCACCGAAGAACTGCATCTGCTTACCAATCTTCATCGGCGATACGCAGCATGCGATACCGTAGTCGTCGCCGAGATCAGCACGCATAAGGTCGTCGTTCTCATACTGGATAGCGCTTGTGTCGATACTTACCTTAGCACAATACTTCTTCCATGCCTCTGGCAGGCGCTCGCTCCAAAGCACAGTAAGGTTAGGTTCTGGCGACGGACCCATATTGTAGAGAGTGTGGAGGAAACGATAGTCGGTCTTTGTAACCATCGAACGGCCGTCGATGCCCATACCACCAATAGAAGCTGTAGCCCAAATTGGGTCGCCTGAGAAGAGATCGTTATATTCAGGAGTACGAAGGAAGCGTACGATACGCAGCTTCATGATCATCTGGTCGATGAGCTCCTGAGCTTCCTGCTCTGTGAGCGTGCCGTTCTTGAGGTCGCGCTGGATGTAGATATCCAGGAATGCGCAGACACGACCGAGCGACATAGCAGCACCGTCCTGATCCTTAACAGCACCGAGGTAGCCGAAGTAAGTCCACTGAACAGCTTCGCGAGCGTTTGTTGCCGGCTTGGTTACGTCGAAACCATAAGCAGCACACATGCGCTCAAACTGCTTCAAAGCCTGAATCTGCTCTGAAACCTCCTCGCGGTGGCGAACGATTTCCTCAGTAAACTCCTGGATGTCGATACGCTTGAAGTAGCGCTTTTTCTCCTCGATAAGGTTTGCTGTACCGTAGAGAGCTACACGACGGTAGTCGCCGATGATACGGCCACGACCGTATGCGTCGGGCAAACCAGTGATGATATGAGCATGGCGTGCAGCCTTGATATCATCGTTATATGCAGAGAACACGCCCTCGTTGTGTGTCTTGCGATATTTTGTAAAGATAGTCTTTGTTGCAGGATCAAGGTCGTAGCCGTATGACTTCAGAGCCTTCTCCACCATACGAATGCCGCCCTTAGGGAAGATACCACGCTTCAGAGGCACGTCGGTCTGCAAACCAACAATCACCTCACTATCCTTGTCGATATAGCCAGCACCGTAAGTATCGATGCTCTGAGGCAACTTTGTTTCTGCATCATAAACACCCTTCTCGCGCTCCACCTCGAACATCTTTGAAAGTACCTCCCAAAGATGGTTCGTACGCTCTGTAGGACCAACAAGGAACGACTCGTCGCCGTCATAAGCCTCGTAGTTAGACTGAATAAAATCACGCACGTCAATTTCGCGCTTCCAATTAGAACCTTTGAAATCGTTTTGCAAATTTTGAAGAATCATAAAATTTGTATTAAATGAATATTAGTGTGTAATCGATTGCAAAGGTACTAATTTTTCTATACATACACAATATTATTCTGTTTTTCCTACTTCAAAACTGTCAATCGAGCGAATTTCATGAGCAGAGTCTTGGTTCCTGCATTCTGAAACTCGATGGTAGCCTTCTCGTTCTCGCCCACTCCTTCTACAGCAACAACAGTTCCAAGTCCAAAGCGCTGATGCTCAACACGGGCACCGGCATATATGGTCTGTCGTTGTGAAGAAGCTGAGGCTTGCGTACGCTGAGTTGACGCCGAAGTCTGAAAACGCTGAGGCGCTGTCTGCAAACGACGGAAACCAGAAGGCATTGTGCTTTGGAATGGATTGCGCTGCGGCGCTTCATGATATGACCGAGATTGCGGACGTGACAGGAACGGTTGCGGCTGCCTTTCTGACGATTTAAACCCTGCGGCATTGCCTTCGACAGCCAAATACTGCTTGTCTATTTCCTTCAAAAAGCGACTCGGCTCGTTGAACATCATACTGCCATACTGATAGCGACTCTTAGCACACGACAAGAAGCAACGTTGCTCGGCACGCGTTATAGCGACATAGAGCAGACGGCGCTCCTCCTCCAACTCACGAACCGAAGAGCATGCACGCGGACTCGGGAAGATATTCTCCTCCAACCCTACAACGAAAACAGAATTGAACTCCAAACCTTTAGACGCATGTATTGTCATAAGCGACACACGCTCGTTTGAAGACGCATCATTATCGTTATCATTCTCTTCATCGCTGTCTGTAAGCAGAGCAACCTCTTGTAGGAAATTGGCGATATACACCTCGTCTTCATAACCTTCCTCGCGCTTTGTATCGACAAAGTCGTGCAGACCCGACATAAATTCCTCAATGTTTTCCTGACGTTCTGCACCTTCTATCGACTTGTCGGCTGCCAATTCGAACTTCAAGCCCGACTTCTCCAGAATCTCCTTACCCAAGCCGTATGCGTCGACTGTGCGATTGTCGCGTATAAACTCGTCAATGAGATAATAGAAACCAAGCACTTTTTTCTCGGTTCCGGCAGAAACGCCTGCATTATACATACTCGGATTGCCTACAACGTCCCACAAACTGACATTGCATGCACGCGACGCAGCTATAAGCTTCGAAATGGTAGTATCACCGATACCTCGTTTCGGATAGTTGATGACGCGCTTCAACGCTTCCTCGTCGTTCGGGTTTGCCACCAAACGGAAGTAAGCGATAACGTCCTTAATCTCCTTATGCTGATAGAAACTCATGCCGCCATAGATGCAATATGGGGTATCCTGACGACGAAGCTCCTCCTCAAACAATCGGCTCTGCGCATTGGTACGATAAAGCACAGCGATATCACGATAGGCGACACCATAGCGATTGTGCAAGCGACGTATTTCATTACACACGACACTCGCTTCTTCCTTATCCGAATAAGCTATGTTCAGATGCACCTTCTCGCCATCATCATTTTCGCTGAACACTTCCTTGCGTATCTGGCGTTGGTTATTGACAATAACGCTGTTAGCAGCTTTCACTATAGTTTGCGTAGAACGATAGTTCTGCTCTAATTTGAAGAGACGTGCACCTTCGTATATGCTCTGAAACTTGAGTATATTGTCGATGTTAGCACCACGGAAAGCATAGATACTCTGCGCATCGTCACCAACAACACAGATATTACGCTGCTCTTTCGTCAGGAGCGTCAGAATTGCCTGCTGGGCATAGTTGGTATCCTGATACTCGTCGACAAGAACATAGCAGAATCGCTCGGCATACTTTTTAGCAATTTGTGGATTCTCGGCAAAGAGTTTATAGGTAAAGAGAAGCATGTCGTCGAAGTCGACTGCATTGGCAGCCTTGCAACGTGCTGCATACATAGCGTATATCTGTCCTAACTTCGGCATACTCGAAACCTTGTCGCGCTCCATAAGATGCGGATCCGACATATACACCTCAGGCGTCACAAGACTATTCTTTGCAGCACCGATACGACCTAATATAGCAGAAGCCTTGTACTGCTTGTCGTCAAGCTGCATCTCCTTAATGATTGAGTTCACCACCCCACGCGAGTCGCCATCGTCGTATATAGAGAAGTTGCGCTGCAGACCGACAGCCTCTGCCTCCGCACGCAGTATGCGCAGAAATACGGAGTGGAACGTACCCATATTAAGATAGCGTGCGCGGTCCTCACCAACGAGTTCGGCTACACGACTCTTCATCTCGCGTGCTGCCTTGTTCGTAAACGTAAGTGCAAGGATAGACCAAGGAGCAAGTCCCTTCTGCAAGAGATATGCTATCTTGTAGGTCAACACACGAGTCTTGCCAGAGCCGGCGCCTGCTATGATAAGCTCCGGTCCGTCGGTATATTCCACAGCTGCAAGCTGGTTGGGGTTCAATGATTTAAGAAGAGTATCCACTATATTGCTTCGTATATAAGTTTCAAATATTATTTATGCCTGTTACGCTTGTACACTCCGCCCGACGCTGTCGACGGATCGTAGTCCTCGCCTTCTTTCGGGAAGAGCGGCATGAACTTCATCTCGTACTCTATCTTTCCGCGGCGGGCACGCATATAAGCAGAAGGATTGCTGCTGTCGAACTTGCGCGGATTAGGCAGAGTGGCGGCTATGAGAGCACACTCGGCACGTGTGAGCTCCTCTGCAGTCTTGCCGAAGTGATACTTGGCAACTGCCTCAGCGCCATAGATGCCGTCGCCCATCTCTATTGAGTTAAGGTAGACCTCCATGATGCGATGCTTGCTCCACAACGTTTCAATCAAAGCCGTGAAGTAGACCTCGAAACCTTTGCGCACCCAGCTTCTGCCCGGCCACAGAAAAACATTCTTGGCAGTCTGCTGCGATATGGTGCTTGCTCCGTACTTGCGCTTCGAGCTTCGCTTGTTCTGATGCACAGCCTTCTGTATAGCCCCGAAGTCGAAACCGTGATGAAACAGAAAGCGCTGGTCTTCACTCGCCATCACAGCCACCGGCAGCGAGCGCGATATATCGTCGAGCGGTTTCCACGAATGTCTCATCTTCATCGACTCGCCGTCTGCCACCTGCTGGAAGCAGCGGATAACCATAAGCGGCGTAACATATACCGGAATGAACCTATATGCCACAACCACAAGAATTGTAGAACTGAAAAACAAGGCCAAAGCCCACTTTATCAACTTAGAAACGATACCTAATTTCATACATTTGTTAAAACAAAAAAATAAGGCAGAGAAGGAATGCCAAGAAGAAGTTCCGAAGCATTTCTCCTTGACATCCCCACCACCTTAATTCTTATATGCGGTAAGTTTTATATACTTGCTTTACTTGAGTGTGCCTGCATTTGCAGCGTCAATCATAGCCTGACTTGCATAGAGATAAACCTCTACACGGCGGTTCTCTTTGCGGCCCTGAACAGTTGCGTTGTCTGCCACAGGCTCAGAGCTACCCTTACCAACCACTTTCTGAAGCTGAGAAGCCGAAACGCCGCAGCTCTTCAAGTAAGCCTCAACGCTCTGCGCACGTTTGTTGCTGAGCGGAATATTGATGCCGTCGTTGCCGGTTGAGTCGGTATGACCATAGATGTCAACGTACAACAAGTTGTTCTCCTTCAATGTCTTTGAGAAGTTTGCAAGAGCAGTTTTTGAAGCAGCGCTGAGGTCTGCCTTGTTTGTTGCGAAGAGGATGCCAGAGTCGAATGTCACCTTAACAGCCTCAAGACCGTTAGCGTCTGTCACCTTCTCTACCTTTGCGTTCTCCACCTGCTTTGCCTGTTCAGCCACCTTATCCATGTGATGACCGATGATAGCACCTGCGCCAGCGCCTACAGCGCCACCGATTGCAGCACCTACGGCTGTGTTTCCTGCGAGCTTACCAATGATGCCGCCAACAAGCGCACCGCCACCAGCACCAATTAGCGATCCTGTACCCTGCTTAGTGCCACAACTTACAACGGCAAGAACGCCCATTGCCATTGTTATCCCTGTAATTTTGTTCATTTCTTTGCGTAATTTTGATGTTAAAAAAGAGTTTTTATGCGTTTTACCACGCATTTATAACTGCAAAGATACTGGTTTTTTTGATATAGTGGCTATATTACAACAATTTTTTGTATTTTTGCAGTGCAAATTTAATGTAATCAACATTATTAAGATACTTAAGAACATAAAATTAATCATTAAAAAATAATGGCAAAAGAATTAAAACAACTTACAAAGCGCTCAGAGAACTACAGCCAGTGGTTTAACGACCTCGTTACAAAGGCAGACCTCGCTGAGCAGTCAGCCGTACGCGGATGTATGGTTATCAAGCCTTACGGATATGCTATCTGGGAGAAGATGCAGCACCAGCTTGACGTGATGTTCAAGGAGACCGGCGCACAGAACGCTTACTTCCCTCTGCTTATCCCGAAGTCGTTCTTCAGCCGCGAAGCTGAGCACGTAGAGGGATTCGCCAAGGAGTGTGCTGTGGTGACCCACTACCGTCTTCGTACCAACGAGGACAAGACCGGCATCGAGGTAGACCCGGCTGCTAAGCTCGAGGAAGAACTCATCATCCGTCCTACATCTGAGACCATCATCTGGAACACATACAAGAACTGGATTCAGTCGTACCGCGACCTTCCTTTGATGTGCAACCAGTGGTGTAACGTAATGCGCTGGGAGATGCGCACACGTCCGTTCCTCCGTACATCAGAGTTCCTCTGGCAGGAGGGCCACACAGCTCACGCTACAAAGGAGGAGGCTGAAGAGGAAGCAAAGAAGATGCTGCACGTTTACGCCGACTTCGCAGAGAAGTGGATGGCTGTACCGGTCGTTCAGGGCGTAAAGAGCGAGACAGAGCGCTTCGCAGGTGCGTTGAACACATACACAATCGAGGCAATGATGCAGGACGGCAAGGCTCTGCAGAGCGGCACATCGCACTTCCTCGGACAGAACTTCGCAAAGGCGTTCGACGTTACATTCCTCAACAAGGAGAATAAGCCCGAGTACGTATGGGCTACATCATGGGGCGTATCTACACGTCTCATCGGCGCGCTCATCATGACCCACTCTGACGACAACGGTCTCGTGCTTCCTCCGAAGCTCGCTCCTATCCAGGTTGTCATCGTGCCTATCACTAAGAACGCAGAGCAGCTGCAGGCTATCTCTGAGAAGCTCGCTCCGGTTATCAGCCAGTTGCGCGCAGCAGGTATCAGCGTGAAGTACGACGACGCAGACAACAAGCGTCCGGGCTTCAAGTTCGCCGACTACGAGCTGAAGGGTGTGCCGGTACGTCTCGTTATGGGCGGTCGCGACCTCGAGGAGAACACTATCGAGATCATGCGTCGCGATACTCTCGAGAAGGAGACACGCTCGTTCGACGGCATCGTTGAATACGTAGAGCAGTTGCTCGAGGACATCCAGGCTAACATCTACAAGAAGGCTCTCGACTTTCGCAACGCTCACATCTACGAGTGCGACAACTACGAGGAGTTCAAGGAGCGCATCAAGGACGGCGGCTTCTTCCTCTGCCACTGGGACGGCACAGCCGAGACCGAGGCAAAGATTAAGGAAGAGACTCAGGCTACCATCCGTTGCGTGCCGTTCATGTTCGAGCAGACTCCGGGTGTAGACATGGTTTCTGGCAAGCCGGCTACACAGCGCGTAATTATCGCTCGCAGCTACTAAGCATATAGAGTTTGATAATTCAGGTTTGCCGATTACGTTGTCGGCAATCTTGAATTATCATTTTTAGTTATCTATCAGAATTGCTATTTCAAACGAAAGCCCAACATAGTATAGAAACTATTAGAACTATATATTAAAACTATTAAAACACTAAAAATGGATTGGATAATCAACCTATTCACCAACACTGAGTCGATTGCCCATATCGCCCTACTCTATGCCATTGTCATTGCAGTCGGCATCCTGCTGGGTAAGATCAAGATTGGCGGCATTTCGCTCGGCGTCACTTGGGTGCTCTTTGCTGGTATCTTAGCAGGCCACATCGGTTTCACAGCCCCCAAGGACACAATGACCTTCATTCAGGACTTCGGACTTATTCTGTTCGTGTTCTGCATCGGTCTGCAGGTAGGTCCTGGCTTCTTCGAGAGTTTCAAGAAGGGCGGCGTAACACTCAACTTGCTCTCTACAACAGCCATCCTGCTGAACGTGGTCGTGATGTTCGCTTGCTACTACCTCTTCTTCGACACTAACGACAAGACAAACCTCCCGATGATGGTGGGCACGCTCTACGGAGCCGTTACCAACACACCGGGTCTTGGTGCAGCCAACGAAGCGCTCAGTTCTGTTTGGCAGAACGGTTTCGGCGAGTTGCCACAGATTGCATCAGGTTACGCTTGCGCTTACCCGCTTGGCGTGGTAGGCATCATCGGTGCTACTATCGCCATCCGCTTCCTTACCCACACAAAGCTTGAGGAGGAGGAGCAGAAGCTTGAAGCTGAAGAGGCAGAGAACCCGCAGGCTAAGCCGCACCAGATGCACCTGAAGGTGAACAATGCTTACCTCTCTGGCCGCACAGTGGCAGAAATCAGCGACTTCCTCAACCGCGATGTAGTGTTCTCGCGTCTGTTCAAGAACGGCGAGTACAGCATCCCGACCAGCCGCACCGTCTTCGACATGGGCGACGAGGTGCTTGTAGCATGTGCCGAGGCTGACGCTCCGGCTATCCAGGCATTCATCGGTCCGGAACTGGAGACAGAGTGGGAGGAGAACGAGAGCAAGCAGCCGCTTGTTTCGCGCCGCATCGTCGTTACCAACCCGTCAATGAACGGTAAGACACTCGGCAAGATGCACTTCTCGTCTGTATACGGCGTAACCGTTACACGTCTTTCGCGTCAGGGCATGGACCTCTTCGCAAGCCGCAACTACCGTTTCCAGGTGGGCGACAAGATTCTCGTAGTAGGTCCGGAGGACAACGTGAACCGCATCGCCGAGCTCATGGGCAACTCTGTGAAGCGTCTTGATGCGCCTAACATAGCCACCATCTTCATCGGTATCTTCATCGGTATCATCTTCGGTAGCATCCCGTTTGCTATCCCTGGAATGCCGGTTCCTCTGAAGCTCGGTATCGCCGGCGGTCCGCTTATCATCGCTATCCTCATCGGTCGCTTCGGCCACCGCATGAAACTCAACACCTACACCACGACATCCGCTAACATGATGCTTCGAGAGATAGGTCTTGTGCTGTTCCTTGCGAGTGTGGGCATCAAGGCAGGCGCCAACTTCTGGAACACGGTTGTAGAAGGCGACGGTCTGCTCTACGTACTCACCGGTTTCATCATCACAATCATTCCTATCCTGATTGTCGGCACTATAGCACGCATGAAGTACAAGTTCAACTATTTTACAATCATGGGTATGCTCGCCGGTACATACACCGACCCACCAGCCCTCGCTTACGCCAACTCTGTTTGCTCGCGCGAGGCTCCTGCCATCGGCTATTCTACGGTTTATCCGTTGAGTATGTTCCTGCGTATCTTCACGGCGCAGCTCGTCGTGCTGTTCTTCTGCGGATAATGAGAGCAAGACCATAAGACTATTGGTCGGAAAACAATAGCGGGTGTGTCCCAACTCCTCAACCGGAGTTCGGACACACCCGTTTTTTATTGCCCTAAAAACCAAGAAAAGTCATCGTGCACCGAACGCGAACGGTGCGGACGGCGAACGCAATCCAATCGGACGGCGGACGGAAACCGATCGGACGGCGAACGGAAACCGATCGGACGGCGAACGCTACACAATGAAAAGAGGATGCACCGAAACATGAAACGTTCGGTACATCCTCTTCTTTATGTTACATCTTAGCCGACTGTGCGACTACATGTCGTTATTACTTCTCGAAGTAGCGCTTGTACAAGCCCATAAAGCCTGCGCAGTGGCGAGCCTCGTCCTTAGCCATCTCGTGAACGGTGTCGTGAGTAGCGTCCATACCGGCAGCCTTAGCGTTCTTTGCGATGCGGAACTTGTCCTCGCAAGCGCCGCGCTCAGCAGCGATACGAGCCTCGAGGTTCGACTTTGTGTCCTTCAGAACGTCGCCCAGGAGCTCAGCGAACTTGCTTGCGTGCTCTGCCTCCTCGAATGCGTAGCGCTTGAAAGCCTCTGCAATCTCTGGATAACCCTCACGGTCGGCCTGACGGCTCATAGCAAGATACATGCCTACTTCGCCGCACTCACCGTTGAAGTGAGTCTCGAGATCCTTGATCATCTCCGGTGTAGCCTCCTCGTCGCGAGCAGCGCCGAGAGTGTGAACAGTAGCGAACGCCGAACCTTCTGTCGGATCTTTCAACTCCTTGAACTTGCTTGCCGGAGCCTTGCAAACCGGGCACTTCTCAGGAGCCTCTGTACCTTCATGAATATAACCACATACTGTGCAAATAAATTTCTTCTTCATAATTCTTCAGTTTTAAGAGTTAATAGTATTTTGTTAAAAAAGCCTTGTCTTTCAATCAGTCGGCGGCAGCCTCAAGCTGTTTCTCGCGACACTCCTTGCATACACCTTTATAATATAGCTGTACGTCGTCAATCTGATGACCTGCCAGTTCCTTACGGTTGACAACATCCGAAACTTCGTCGAAAATGTCGTACACCTTGCGGCAGCACTTGCAGATGAAGTGAGCGTGAAGGCTAACGTCGCCATCGTAGCAAACTCGGTGCTCGTTGATTGTTATCATCTGAGCAGCGTTGTGCTCCGAGAACATTCTGAGCGTATTGTATACCGTGGTACGGCTGAGTGTCGGAATCTTGGGAAGCAATGCCTTGTAGACCTCCTCCACCGTTGGATGGGTGAAGTGTGTCATCAGGTAATGCATAATCTCAATGCGCTGAACAGAGGGCTTTATGCCGTGTTCTACAAGTCGGGTTACCGCGTCGCTGTGTTTCATTATCTAATTGCTTTGTTTATTACGTTTGCAAAGATATACTATTTTATAATAATTACAAAATAATAATTGTAAAAATTACATTCTTTAATTCTTTTTTATAAAAACAGGCGGTTTTAGAGCCTAAAAATACAATAAATCGGGCTGGCAGGCGTTATTTTAGGTATGAAACTGAAATTATTTATACTTCAAATACTATGTCTGTGCGCCTACGCATCTGCAAGCGCGCAGTCGTTTACGCTTACTGGTAAGGTCATTGACGAAAACAACGACCCAGTTGAGTTTGCGTCTGTGTCGTGCGCAAAGCAGGGCAAGATGACCATGACTGCGCTCAACGGCACCTATAGTCTGCAGTTGCAGTCGGCTGATTCGGTAGAGATTAGATTCTCGATGATTGGCTACAAGACGAAGGTGCGCGTGCTGCGCCGTCCGCGTGGCAAGCAGACCATGCAGGTAGTGCTGCACAGCAGCGACAACGCCTTGTCGGAGGTAACCGTCTTGGGCAAGCGCATCGAAACCGGACAGACGCAGGAGCTGAGCAAGGAGCATATAAAGAACATGCCTTCTACAACGGGCAACGCTGTGGAGGAAATGATACAGAGTCAGGCGGGCGTATCGACGCACAGCGAGCTTTCGTCGCAATACAACGTGCGCGGCGGTTCGTTCGACGAGAATAGTGTATATATAAATAATGTGGAAATCTTCCGTCCGTTCCTCGTTAGAAGCGGACAGCAGGAGGGCATCTCAGTAATCAACCCCGACATGGTTGAGAAGATCGGATTCTCTACGGGCGGTTACGAGGCGCGTTACGGCGACAAGATGTCGTCTGCGCTGAACATCGAATACCGCCGTCCGAAGCGCTTCGAAGCGTCTGCCACGGCAAGTATGCTCGGCGCAAGCACTTTCGTGGGCATGAGCAACAAGAAGTTCTCGTGGAGCAACGGCTTGCGCTACAAGACGACGAAGTATCTGCTGGGTTCGATGGACACTAAGGGCGAATATCAGCCTACGTTCATCGACTACCAGACTTATCTTACGTATTCGCCCAACAAGCGTTGGGACATCAAGTTCCTTGGCAACATATCGGACAACCACTACAACTTCACGCCTGAAGACCGCGAGACCAACTTTGGTACGATGGAGAACGTGAAGGCGTTCAAGGTCTACTTCGACGGACATGAGAAAGACGTGTTCCGCACATTCTTCGGTTCGTTGGGCATAACACGCAAGTTCGGCGAGAACACAAGTCTTTCGCTCATCGCCTCAGCATTCAACACGCGCGAACAGGAGAAGTACGACATACAAGGTCAGTACTGGCTCACACAGACCGAGACGAGCGAGAACCTGGGCGTAGGCACCTACTTCCAGCACACGCGCAACTATCTTAAGGCGCACGTAGAAAGTGCAAAGTTGCTGTTCAAGACAAAGCAGAAGAAGCACGACATTGAGGCGGCTTTCACATACAAATGGGAGCATATCAACGAGAACTCGGTGGAGTACGAGATGCGCGACTCGAGCAAGTACAGCATTCCGCATACCGGCAAAGACCTTTATATGATATATAGTATGCGCGCGAAGAACACGCTCACCGCAAACCGCATCGAGGCTTATGCGCAGGACACTTATCGCTTCACGGGTTCGGCAGGCAAGACGCTCTACACATTGAACTATGGTGTGCGTCTCGCCTACTGGAGTTTCACGAAGGAGACAATCCTCAGTCCGCGTCTGTCGCTGGGCATCATCCCTGCCTTCAACGACAACATCACGATGCGCTTCGCCACCGGCCTTTACTATCAGGCGCCGTTCTTCAAGGAGATTAGAGACACCACAACGGTGAACGGCATAACATACGCTTCGCTCAACCGCAAGGCAAAGAGTCAGCGGTCTATTCACTTCATTGCGGGCTTCGACTATCGCTTCAAGATGAACAACCGTCCGTTCAAGTTCACAGCCGAGGCTTACTACAAGGCGCTTGGCAATCTTGTGCCATACAGCGTGAACAACGTGAAGGTGGTATACTATGGCGACAACATGTGCAGCGGACACGCAGCAGGTTTGGACCTGAAGCTCTTCGGCGAGTTCGTACCGGGCACCGACTCTTGGGTGTCGCTCTCGCTAATGAACACGAGCATGAAGCTGAACGGTAAGTCTATCCCATTGCCTACCGACCAGCGCTATGCCGTGAACATGTTCTTCACCGACTACTTCCCCGGCACCACACGCTGGAAGATGTCGCTGAAGCTGGCACTTGCCGACGGTCTGCCGTTCTCGGCACCGCACAGAGAGCTCGAGTCGAACGTGTTCCGTGCTCCTGCGTACAAGCGTGCTGACATCGGCTTGAACTATCGCATCATCGACAATAACGACCGACACAACAAGCGCAACCCTATCCGTAACCTTTGGGTGGGCGCCGAGTGTCTGAACCTCTTGGGCATAAACAACGTTAACTCCTACTACTGGATTACTGACGTTACCGGTCAGCAGTATGCAGTTCCTAACTACCTTACGGGCAGACAAATCAACGTGAAGGTGTCGGTAGACTTCTAATAGGCAAGCGCTCCTAAAACAACAGATTATGAGAAAACACCTATTGGCTATAATCATCGCATTGTCGGCGCTTGCCGCCACCAACAGTTTTGCGCAATATAACGAAATAAAGTCGGAGAACATCGCGTCATTGCAGGTTGTGGCTGGCAACAACTGGCTCTCAATGCCTATAGCTACGCTAAACGGCGAAGCGATAAACATCAGTTTCGATGACCTCACGCACGAGTATCATCGCTATGCCTACCGACTGCAGCATTGCGAAGCCGACTGGAGTGTGTCTGAAGGTATCTTCGAGTCGGACTACTGTGAAGGATTTGCAGACGGCAGCACCATTGACGACATCGAGGAATCGCTGAACACCAATACGCTTTACACCCACTATCGACTTTCCATTCCGAACGAGAATTGCCGCATAAAGATGAGCGGCAACTATCGCCTCACGGTATACGACGAGAACGAAGGCGACACCGTCTTTACGGCTTGCTTCATGGTTGTGGAGCCGCTGGTTAAAACGAGCATGGCGGTGACTACAAACACCGATATCGACACAAACAAAGCCCATCAGCAGGTGGCTGCAGAGATAAACTATTCGGCTCTTGGCATTACGAATCCCAACACCGAACTATATACTGTCGTGATGCAGAACGGACGCTGGAGCACTGCACGCATTAACGCAGCGCCACAATACCAGACCGGCAGCGGACTGCGTTGGGAACACAACCGCGACTATATCTTCAACGGCGGCAACGAATTTCATAAGTTTGAGATTCTTGACGTAACCCACCCTACTCTTGGCATTGAGAACGTAGGTTGGGACGGCAAGAACTATCACGCACAGATATGGACCGACCTTCCGCGACCGAGTTATATCTACGACGAAGACGCCAATGGTAGTTTCTATATCCGCAACAGCGACAATATTGAGAACGACCGCATATCGGAATACGTAACAGTTCACTTCCGTCTTCAGGCTCCACGACAGAACGGCAGAGTGTTTGTCAACGGCGTGTGGACAAACGACCGATTCACGCCGCAATACGAGATGACGTACAACGAACAAACGAAGCTCTACGAAGCGTATATACCATTGAAGCAAGGCTATTACTCATACCAATACCTCACAATGTGCGATGACGGCACGCTCCACCCCGTTTCGACAGAAGGCAACTTCTACCAAACCGAGAACAGCTACCAAATGCTTATATATTATAAAGGTATAGGACAACGCACGTATCGTCTCGTAGGTTACAACAAAATTAGAAGCTAAGCTCCGACAAAAAGTAAAAGAAAAGCAACCAAAAAGTAAAAGTATAGTAATAGGAAAGTCAACAACAATTCGAATATTTTTTTTAAATTCCGCAAACAATATAGCCGTTATATCAACTATAATCGCTATCTTTGCAAAAGAAACAAAGGAAAAAGACCATAAAAAGTCGGTTTCCAAGCTAAAAGACCTTTTTATCCACGAAAGAAACTGTTAAACTTTAAATAATAAAATGAATAATAAGGATTTAATGAATCATGCGGCAGACAACATTCGACTGCTTGCTGTATCGATGGTAGAAAAAGCCAAATCTGGTCACCCTGGTGGTGCTATGGGAGGTGCTGACTTTATCAACGTTCTTTTTTCGGAGTTCTTGGTTTTCGACCCAGATCAGCCGACATGGGAAGGCCGCGACCGCTTCTATCTTGATCCTGGTCACATGTCTCCTATGCTCTACTCAGCTCTCGCTCTGCAGGGCAAGTACACAATTGACGACTTGAAGACATTCCGTCAGTGGGGAACAGTATGTCCGGGACATCCTGAGCGTGACATTATTCATGGAATAGAAAATACATCTGGACCGCTCGGTCAGGGACACACCTACGCCGTAGGTGCTGCTATTGCAGAGAAGTTCCTTGAAGCTCGTCTTGGCAGCACCATGATGCAGCACAAGATTTATGCCTACATCTCTGACGGTGGAGTTCAGGAAGAGATATCACAGGGCGCAGGTCGCATCGCTGGCCTCTTCAAGCTCAACAACCTCATCATGTTCTACGATGCTAACGAGATTCAGCTCTCTACAGAGTGCGACGTCGTGATGCGCGAGAACACACGCATGAAGTACGAATCATGGGGTTGGAACGTTCTTGAAATCAATGGTAACGATCCTGACGAGATCCGCGCTGCTCTTATCCTCGCTAACAAGGAAGAGAATCGTCCTACACTCATCATCGGTCACACCGTAATGGCTAAGGGCGCACGCAAGGAAGACGGATCAAGCTACGAGCGCAGCGTGAAGACTCACGGCGCACCGCTCGGTGGTGGCGCTTACGAGAACACAGTGAAGAACCTTGGCGGCGACCTCAACGACCCGTTCGTAGTATTCGACGACGTTAAGGAACTTTACGAAAAGCGCAACGCAGAGCTTCGCGAGATCGTTAAGGAAAGACATGATGCCGAAGAGGAATGGCGCAAGGCTAATCCGGAGAAGGCTGAACAGATGAAGGCTTGGTTCTCTGGCGACGCTCCTAAGGTAGACTGGAGTGCTCTCGTTCAGAAGCGCGACGTAGCTACTCGTGTAGCTTCAGCCAACTGCCTCGGCGTACTGGCAGAGCAGGTGCCAAACATGGTTTGCTCTTCAGCCGACCTTTGCAACTCTGACAAGACCGACGGTTTCCTCAAGAAGACACACGAGCTTGCACCAGACGACTTCACCGGAGCATTCTTCCAGGCAGGTGTGAGCGAGCTTACTATGGCTTGCGTCTGCATCGGTATGTATCTCCACGGTGGTGTTATCCCGGCTTGCGGCACATTCTTCGTATTCTCCGACTACATGAAGCCGGCAATCCGTATGGCTGCTCTTATGCGCGTTCCAATCAAGTTCGTATGGTCACACGATGCATTCCGCGTTGGTGAGGACGGACCTACACACGAGCCAGTTGAGCAGGAAGCACAGATTCGCCTTATGGAGAAGTTGAAGAACCACAAGGGTCAGGACTCTGTACGCGTATTCCGTCCGGCTGATGCCGACGAGACAACTGTATGCTGGCAGATGGCTAACGAGAACATGGATACTCCGACAGCGATGATTTGCTCACGTCAGAACGTGAACTCTCTGCCTGAAGGCACCGACTACTCTCAGGTTCGCAAGGGTGCATACATCGTTAAGGACGATCCTAACTACGACGTTATCCTCCTCGCTTCTGGTTCGGAGGTGTCTACACTCCTCGCAGGTGCCGAGTTGCTCAACGCTGACGGCATCAAGACACGTATCGTAAGCGTTCCGTCAGAGGGTCTGTTCCGTACACAGAGCAAGGAGTATCAGGAGTCTGTACTGCCGAAGGGCGCAAAGATCTTCGGTATGACAGCAGGTCTCCCCGTTACACTTCAGAGCCTCGTAGGCGTTGAGGGTATGGTATACGGTCTTGAGTCGTTCGGTTTCTCTGCTCCTTACAAGGTGCTCGACGAGAAATTGGGCTTCAACGCAGAGAACGTTTACAAGCAGGTGAAAGATTACTTATCTAAATAAACAGGCATAGCTTATGCAGAACTTCACGTTAAGTAAGAAATTCTGCATAAGCTTGCTTTATTAATAATCCAATAAAACTACAGTACTATGGAAATTAAGACAGTAGGCATTGCATGCGACCACGCAGGTTACGCATTGAAGAAATTTGTTGTTGAGTACCTTGAGAGCCACAACATTCCTTTTAAGGATTACGGAACATACAGCGATTTGAGCTGCGACTATCCTGACTTTGCACACGAGTTGGGAGAAGCTATCTCTAACGGCGACGTTTATCCAGGTATCGGTATCTGCGGTAGCGGTGAAGGCATGGCAATGACTCTCAACAAGCACAAGGGCGTACGTGCAGCATTGGTATGGAATCCTGAGATTGCACAGCTCACACGCCAGCACAACGACGCTAACGTCCTCGTTATGCCGGGACGCTTCATCGACAACAAGACAGCAGAGAAGATCATGGACGAATTCTTCAAGACTCCGTTCGAGGGCGGTCGTCATGAGAAGCGTGTAAACAAGATTGACTTGTAAAAGTTAGAAGCGTATTACAAGGTTTACTTGTAAAATTTTGACACACAAGAAAAGCTTACAGGAGACTATGACAACACGCCATAGCCTCCTTTTTTATAATACTTAAAAACGACAATGAAGAAAATTCTTATTTCTGCATCCATATTCGCTTTGAGTCTGACAGCGAATGCGCAGGGACAATTCATTTCCGACACCAACTACCGCAACACTGTGGAGAACATCTTCAAGGAGCGCGTAAAGACTGTCGGCAAGACATTCTACAACACACAGAAAGAAAATCTGACCGCCGACGAGCAGGAAGCATTGAAGTTCCTCTATGCCTACATGCCGCTTGCCGACGTCACCGACTACCCTACCTCGTTCTTCGCCGACAACGTACGCATGTCATTCAAGGCTCGCAAGGAGATGCCTTGGGGCAAGAACGTTCCCGAACTGCTTTTCCGCCACTTCGTTGTGCCTATCCGTGTCAACAACGAGGCTCTGGACAATGCACGCTCGGTGTTCTACAACGAATTGAAGGACCGCATCAAGGGCATGTCGATGATGGACGCCATCATCGAGGTGAACCACTGGTGCCACGAGAAAGTGACATACCAACCTTCTGACGCTCGCACATCAGCGCCTCTCGCAACGCTCAAGACCGCAACCGGACGTTGTGGTGAGGAGAGTACGTTTGCCGTTGCAGCGCTCAGAGCCGTAGGCATACCTGCACGCCAGGTGTACACACCGCGATGGGCTCACACCGACGACAACCACGCCTGGGTAGAGGCTTGGGCAGACGGCAAATGGTACTTCCTCGGCGCCTGCGAACCAGAACCGGTGCTCAACCTCGGTTGGTTCAATGCGCCGGCTTCGCGAGCAATGCTCATGCACACACGCGCTTTCGGCGACTATAACGGACCTGAGGAGGTGATGCTGCGCACAAGCAACTTCACAGAAATCAACCTCACCTCCAACTATGCGCCGGTTGCGCCTATCGACTTCTATGTCAAGGACAGCGAAGGCAAGCCGGTAGAGAACGCCCGTGTCGAGTTCAAGATTTACAACTACGCCGAGTTCTTCACAGCTGTAACAAAATATACCGACGCAAACGGTCACACCTCGCTCTCTGCAGGCATCGGCGACTTGGTTGTTTGGGCGTCGAAAGACGGCAAATACACCTACCAGAAGGTATCGTTCGGCAAGCAAAAGGAAGCAACACTCACTCTCCCAGAGGGTGCACCTACCAGTTCTGTTGGTGCACTTGAGACAAGTGCACCCCCTAAATGCACCTACTTAGACATCGTTCCGCCGAAGGAAGATCCGCAGCTACCATACGTCAGCGACGAGATGCACAAGGAGAACCAGCGCCGCTTTGCTCTTGAGGACAGCATTCGCAAGGCATATACAGCAACGTTCCCCACTATGGAGGAGGCAAAACGCATCAATGAGCGCGGCGCCGAGTACATCTTCAAGTCGCGCGGCAACAAGCAGACCATCGTCGACTTCATCAAACGACACAGCGACAACGAAGACCGCGTGATGGGCATACTCGCCACACTCAGCGACAAAGACTTGCGCGACATCACAACCGAGATTCTCGAAGACAGCTACAACGCAACAACCGACCAGCTCTCGCCGCGTGTTGAGGACGAGCTGATTACAATTCCGTTCAAGCAGTACTTCGAGAAGGCGTTCAGCAAGAAGGCAGCCGACGCTTTCCGCGCCGACCCGATGAAGCTCGTAGAATGGATAAAGAAGAACATCCGCCTCAACCCCGACAAGAAGGCTCTGCGCATCGCACAGACTCCGGTTGGCGTGATGAGGTCGAAGATTACCGACGAGCGTTCGCGCGACATCTTCTTCGTCGACGTGGCTCGCAGCCTCGGCATCGAAGCACAGAAGGACGCTGTGACGGGCAAGATACAGTACAAAACTAAGGGGGTGCACTTGTCTCAAGTGCACCAAAAAACCAATAAAGGGGTGCACCAACCAACTTCTATTGGTGCACTTGAGACAAGTGCACCCCCTAAGGAAGTGCACCAAAAAAACAACGGCGAATGGCAGGATGTGAAGTTCGACAACACAGCCGACAAGACATCTAACGCAGCAGCTCTCGGTACAATCAAGCTGACATACGAGCCTACAAAGCTGCTCGACAACCCGAAGTATTACAGCCACTTCACAATCAGCCGCATAGAAAACGGCACGGCTCAGCTGCTCAACTTCGATGAGGGTCAGGCTGACATGGGCAACGGCACTACATGGAGCAACACGTTCAAGAACGGCTACAAGCTCGACGCCGGCACATACATGCTCACCACGGGTACACGTCTTGCAAACGGCAGCGTACTCGCATCAAACCGTATCTTCGAGATTGTAAAGGGTCAGACAACAACCCTGCCTCTTGAGATTCGCCAAAACACCAACGAAGTGACAGTAATCGGTTCGTTCAACTCAGAGAGCCTCGTTACAAAGGACGGTAAGGAAGTAAGTCTGCTCTCACAGACCGGTCGCGGCTATTACGTTGTAGGCATCCTCGGCGTAGGTCAGGAACCAACCAACCACGCTCTGCACGACATCGAGAAGATGAAGGAAGCATTCGAGGCATGGGGCCGTCCGGTAGTGCTGCTCTTCGAGAGCGAAGCCGACGCAGCCAAGTTCAACCACGACGAGTTCCCGGGTCTGCCGTCTACCGTGCAGTTCGCCCTCGACAAGGACGGATCGGTACGCAAGCAGATAGCACGTGAGATGAAGCTGATGAACGAGAAGCAGATGCCGATGTTCATCATCGCCGACACATTCAACCGCGTAGTATTTGTATCGCAGGGCTACACCATCGGACTCGGCGAGCAGATGCAGGGCGTGTTCAAGAAACTGTAAAGTAAAGAGGTTTTCAACACTTCAGATACTAACAAACAAAAAGGGTGCTTCGTGCACCCTTTTTGTTGTTTCTATGTTGTAATCACTTTATTGCTCTTTGTTTTTTTAGGGGGTGCAGTGGTCCCCACTGCACCAACAAAGCAAGTATGCCCTTCAGGTAAAAAACCTCCCACAGATTGCACAGATTTTCACAGAAATCTTTAGGGGGCAAAACTATAGAATTGCGAAGAATGTACACCCGCCCGACGGTTTACTGCTTCCTCAAGGTAGGCAATGCTCCTTTAAGTTCGTAACGCCACTTTGAGCCTGCGTTCTGCAAGGCGCGGTTCATGGCATCAACGGCATTCTCCCAGGTAACGTAAGTGCCGTCCACCTTCGTAGATTCGGGG
>ULYE01033117.1_pt1 | contig 34574 bp, 41 predicted proteins | sample 1961921 | NCBI WGS metagenome assembly ULYE01 (sample SAMEA4835856, study PRJEB28245) | human gut metagenome | biome: gut microbiome; material: fecal sample | place: Denmark | collected 2008 | reverse complement strand
ATAAGACAAAAGGCTGCCTCATCGCTAACTTTGCAACAGTGCCATCTGGTGCATGCGGCACTGGCTGGCGTTGAGCAGATCGTTACCGACAGTTCAGCGTCGCGGCAGTTACGCCTCGTGCAGTGGCGGGAAACGCAACCTCCGTTTGACGCCGCGGCGGCAAAAACCATTCTCTCAGATACCCATGACGCAGAACTGCCAATTTACCGGCTGGCTGCCGACGATCCGGATGAGGAGAACACCCTCGCCACGGCAGTTTTCACCCTCGATGCCAACCACGTCAGGTGGCAAATTTTCGACATTAACCGCGACGATGCTAAATTTCATGGAGAAGTGCGTGGGTGAAATAGCCGGTCGTCAGTCATAAAGGGCAGGGGAGTACCGTTGGCCCGGCGTTCGATAGTACCGTCCGGATACTGCCAGATATCGGCGTCCAGGGAGATGTCCTGAAGCGCGGTGTCCGGAATTTCAGGTTTGTGTCTCTACAAGGGGTCAGTTTGGATATCGAAAATTATTGTACGTTAAGGTTATTTTTTGACCTGCCTAATTTAGCTGGCCTCAGCCGACGAAACTTACCGGCTGACGGTATCCGGTTGCTTTTCCATATATAATCGCCTGTCAGATTGATGTGTTCCCAGCCTAGCGGGGACAAATGCGACAGCAGTTGCTCGTTGATCTTCACTCCCTTACGCTTCAGAGCATCGACAGCTCTTTCCATATAGACGGTATTCCACAGGGATATGGCAGCTGTCAGGAGCGTCAGTCCACTGGCGCGATAGCTCTGATTTTCCGGTTTTCGGTCCCTGATTTCTCCCAGCCGGTGCATAAATACCGCTCGCGCCAGCGCGTTACGGGCTTCACCTTTATTCAGCCCCGCCTGTACCCGCCGACGCAGTGCAGGATCGCGGAACCAGTCGAGCATAAACAGAGTTCGTTCAATACGGCCAATTTCTCTCAGTGCTTTGGCCAGCCCGTTTTGCTTGGGGTAGCTGGCAAGCTTTTTCAGCATCAGGGATGCCGTCACGGTTCCCTGCTTTATCGAGGTTGCCAGACGCAGCACTTCACGCCAGTGAATTTCGATCTCTTTCAGATTCAGGCTGGTTGTTGATATCAGTGACTGAAGCGCCGGGTACTGGCCTGCTTTCCCTTTGATAAATAGCTTCTTGTCGTGGAGATCCCTGATTCGCGGACAGAACGCAAATCCCAGCAGATGCATCAGGGCAAAGACATGATCGGTGAAACCCGCTGTATCGGTGTAATGCTCCCTGATTTCCAGGTCGCTTTCGTGGTACAGCAAGCCATCGAGCACATGGGTTGAATCTCTGACCCGACTGATTATGCAGGTGTAAAACGGGCTGTATTGATCCGAAATATGGGTATAAAACTGACGTCCGGGCTCCTGCCCGTATTTCGGGTTAACCTGCCCTGCGTAGCGGCCTGATCTGCCTGTTCTGAAATTCTGTCCATCTGATGATGATGTTGTCCCGTCTCCCCAGAATGCCGCCAGCGGCCTTTTCCCCTGCGCGTTTACCAGCTCTGCAAGGGCTGCTGAATAGGTTTCGTCGCGGATGTACCATGCCTGAATATCTTCGAGTGATGATTTGGTGCTACCGGGGCAGGCTTCCGCCATTTTGGTCAGGCCAAGATTGATGCCATCCGCAAGAATGGTGGTGAGAAGCAGGCGGATATCGGGACGGGTAATGTCAGTTTTTATATGCGAAAAATGTCGGGTAAACGTCGTCCAGCTGTTTACCTCATCGAGAATTTCCGTGATTTTAGGGCGCGGTAGCATGCTGTAAACCAGCTCTGCCAGCGGTGAAACCTGCACCGGAACGCTGTTATCCAGCGGAGAGACTTTTACGCCCCTGTAAGATATTTCCACATCGGGCAGTTCACCAAGGGCAGCCATGGCATTGACCTCTTCAAGCCTGGACTGAAGCAGGGTCATACGGCTGGTAATGTACTCATGATAATCAGCAGATACGGGAAGTGGCAGCGCCGGTGTGAGTTTGTCAAAGTCCTTTTCGGGAATGAGGTAATCATCAAAATTTTTGTAGCGGCGTGAGCCTTTAACCCAGATGTCCCCGGAACGCAACGCCCCCTTAAGCTCGCTGAGCGCACAAAATTCATAGTACTGCCGGTCAATACCCGCAGGTGTAATTACCACCTTGCGCCAACTTTCTGGGACAAACTCAAGCGGCGCGGTGGCCGGAACTTTACGTGACTGCTTCCGGTACATATCCTTGATCACAACCAGCGCATCAGCCAGAGGTTGCGCTGCCGGAGTTGCGATTAACTGTAAAGCTGACAACATGCGCGGGGCATATTTCCGTAATGTGCTGTATTTCTCGGTAATAATATGCAGCGGGTCAAAATTATTTTTTCTGGCGAGATGGCGTGTTTCCTCCAGACTGGCGACAAATTCAGGCCATGGGAGTATGTTTTCTATTGCGAGCCATGGATCTCCCCCGGAATCACGGGCATCAGACAGCGCCTGACCGACATTGATGTACTGCCTCAGTTTTGACTGGATCAGCTTTCCGGTCTGCTGAAGGCGCTCAGCCTGTGTTCTTTTGGCTTTGCTGAAAAGGCTGTTCAGCATTCGCTCATGCAACTCAATCACTTCGTCTGTCAGTGTGGCTCTGGCTTCTTCCAGCACGCACACCAGGATCGCATGACGCCGGGCTGCTGAAAATCGGGTCAAATCCCGGCTGCTCATCTTTCGGCCTTCCCGCGCCAGTTTCAGCAACCGGTTCTGGTGAATGGTACGATCTATACCTTCCGGTAATGCCAGCGATTCAATGCTACTGAGCCGATCAAGGTGTTGCAGCACGTTCTTACCATTGATTTTACCCGGAGGTTGCAGAAGCCATGTCAGCCTGGAAGACTGATTATCCGATGACTCAAGTAAACAATCCAGAGCATCCCTGTGAGCCGGAGTTAACGGAGCATTCAGGGTCTGAAACACGATTTTATCGCCGCCTGCCATGGCCTCAGCACAGGAACGCTCCACGACATCAATCGAGGGGATTATCACGTTGTTCTGCCGGAGCCAGACCAGTAGTTCTTCGGCCAGGAGAATACCTTTATCGGTGCGCGTCGCCATCGGCAGCAGGTGTGTAATACAGTCCTGCTGTATTTTGCCGGTGAACGCTTTTAAGCCAAGATAGCGGTACAGTTCGGTTAAATGTTCGCGTCGCGTGGTTTCCCTGCCGGAAAGGTAAGCTGGCCAGAGATCCCCGGTAAGTTTTAGCCTGCTGGCGATATGCTTCAGCAGCGCATCAGAGGGAGGGATTTTTTTATCCGGGGTAAAGCCGACATTTTTCAGATAGCAAAGAAGGACGGCAAAACCAAAACGGCTGGCAGGTTTACGGTGGGCACTGATAAGTGCCAGATCATGTTCACTGAAATACGCCATCCGGGTCAGCGTTAACTCTTCGTCCGGTAATGCCAGTAATGATTCTCTTTCCGACAGAGAAAGAATCTGCCTCCTTGCCATATAGTTTCCCTCGTAAATTATCCGATGCGGTATTTTTAACAGAAATGCTTATCGCATAAGGGTACACCCTGACGCCATATTCAAAACGTGACGGCACACGATGAATGACATAACCTATATGCGATAGATTAAATGCAATAACTTAAATGCGATAACGTGGTGGAAAAATGTTCATCAGAGCTTATTTAAGGGCATCGACGGAAGATCAGTTCGCCGATCGGGCAAAAGAGATGCTGGAGCAGTTTGTTCAGGAGCGGGGACATAAAATAGCCAGTTACTACCGGGAGAACATCAGCGGTACAAAACTTGACCGCCCGGAACTGGGGCGCTTACTGATGGACAGTCACCGCAATGATATTTTACTGGTCGAGCAGATAGACCGTCTGACCCGTCTGAGCAACAGCGACTGGATGACGCTGAAAAAGCAAATCGAGCAACACGAGCTGCGGATTGTCAGCCTCGATGTACCCACCTCATGGCAGGCGCTGTCAGATAAAGATCCTTCGCAGGCTGACCCAATCACCCGCGCCGTGATAACCGCCATCAATAATATGCTTATCGACCTGATGGCCTCGATGTCGCATAAGGACTGGCTGAGCCGCCGCCATCGGCAGAAGCAGGGAATTGAACGGGCACATACGCTGGGAAAATACCGGGGCAAACAGGCCGATCAGGAACGACATAAGAAAGTTCTGTATTACCGACAGGTCAAGAAACTGAGCATAAGAGAAACTGCTGAAGCCACCGGTTACAGCACATCTCAGGTCTGCAGGATTCAGGCCCTGTTCAGGCCTGAAAATTAAGCACATTTTCTGAGGCTGGAAATCAACTCATGCTGACAGCCTGAGCCTGTTGGCATGGTAAGCAATGTGCTCACCAATAAAGCTGGAAATGAAATAATAGCTGTGGTCGTAACCAGTATGATATCGGAATGATGTGTTGATGTTCATCTCGTTGCACACTCTTTCAAGACTTTTAGTGCGTAACTGATCTTCATAAAAGGCGTCACTTAATCCCTGGTCAATAAAAATTTCTGGTAATTTCGCACCCTGTAAAATGAGACTGACGGGATCGTAGTGCTCCCACGTTTTTTTATTTTCACCCAGGTACGCGGTGAATGCCTTTTGTCCCCATGGCACCTGAGAAGGTGACACTATTGGTGAAAATGCCGATACACTCACATATTCATCAGGATTTCGCAGCGACAGAACCAGCGCTCCCAGCCCCCCCATGGAGTGACCGGATATTGATTTCCTTGATGTTACAGGTAAATGCTCCATGACAACATCCGGAAGCTCATGGAGAATATAGTCATACATCCTGTAATGCGTGTTCCACGGATGTTCCGTCGCGTTCAGATAAAATCCGGCACCCTGGCCCAGATCGTAGCTGTCAGCATCTGCGACATGCTCTCCACGGGGACTGGTATCAGGAACAACGACGATGATGTTGTTCCTGGCGGCATAATGCTGCATACCCGATTTGGTGATGAAATTCTGCTCCGTACAGGTCAGACCCGAGAGCCAGTACAGGACCGGCAGTTTTTCTGTTGCTGCTTTGGGGGGAAGATAAACACCGAAATTCATCCCACAATTAAGTGTTTGTGAATTATGGCGGTATACGTTTTGCCAGCCGCCAGCGCTGGCATGCTGCTCGATGAGTTCCATCAGCCTCTGTCTCATGGTTATTTCCCCTGACAGGGAGTCAGGGGAAGTCTCTTTATAGCCGGACGTCAGATGAACGTATAAGCCGTGATTTTGTTACCCGCAGGGTCTCGCAGGTAGGCTGCATAGGCTCCAGGGAGATGGCTGCGCGGGCCAGGCTGACCTTCATCTTTCCCTCCGGCGGCAAGGCCCGCGGCGTGGAAAGCATCAACTTCTTCCGGACTTGCAGCTGCAAAGCCGACAGTAACGCCGTTGGCCGATGGCGCTTCACCGTTGCCCGGATGTGCAATAATAAAGGCTGGCTTTTCGCGACCATAAAGTACCCAGCCATTGCCAAACGGGCCGAGGTTATTGATGCCAAGCGTACCGAGGACAGCATCGTAAAAATCAGCGGATTTTTCAACATCGGATGCACCGATGAAGACGTGGGAAAAAACGTCATTACCAGAAATTACAGGTGTTGCCATGATCCATTTCCTTCAGTTGGTTTGACTCAGTTAAGACGCTATCAGTAACGGATTACCGTACGGATTGATTTACCTTCATGCATAAGATCGAAGGCCTCATTGATTTCATCCAGCGTCATCGTGTGGGTAACAAATGGCTCCAGTTCAATTTCACCCTTCATGGCATCTTCTACCATGGCCGGAAGTTGCGTACGGCCTTTCACTCCGCCGAAAGCAGAACCTTTCCATACGCGCCCGGTAACGAGCTGGAATGGACGGGTGGATATCTCCTGCCCGGCGCCGGCCACGCCGATGACAATGGACTGGCCCCAGCCACGGTGAGCACTTTCCAGCGCCGCACGCATAACGTTGACGTTACCGATACATTCAAAAGTGTGGTCAATGCCCCATTTGTTGATTTCAAGCAGCACATCTTTAATCGGTTTGTCATGGTCGTTCGGGTTGATGCAGTCGGTTGCACCGAACTGACGGGCAAGTTCGAATTTGGCCGGGTTGGTGTCGATAGCGATAATGCGTCCTGCTTTTGCCTGGCGAGCCCCCTGAACGGCAGCCAGACCGATTGCGCCAAGACCAAAAATAGCGACAGAATCTCCAGGCTGTACTTTCGCTGTGTTGTGAACAGCGCCAATCCCGGTAGTCACGCCACAGCCCAGCAGGCAGACGTGTTCATGGTTTGCCTCCGGGTTAATTTTTGCCAGAGAAACCTCGGCCACTACCGTATACTCACTGAAGGTGGAGCATCCCATGTAGTGGTAAAGAGGCTGGCCATTGTAAGAAAAGCGGGTGGTTCCGTCAGGCATCAGTCCTTTTCCCTGAGTTTCGCGAACCGATACACAGAGGTTCGTTTTCCCGGACTGACAGAATTCACACTCCCCGCATTCGGCGGTGTAAAGCGGAATCACATGGTCTCCCGGCTTCACGCTGGTCACGCCTTCACCGACCTCCACGACGACACCGGCCCCTTCGTGGCCGAGAACCACCGGGAAAACGCCCTCAGGATCGTTCCCGGAGAGGGTAAAGGCATCGGTGTGGCAGACACCGGTGTGGGTATTTTTAATCAGCACCTCGCCTTTTTTAGGTGGTGCAACATCAATTTCAACAATCTCCAGGGGCTTCCCTGGTGCAAATGCAACGGCAGCACGTGATTTCATATGTAAATTATCCTCAATGTGATGGCTTAGCTATTTAAGATAGGCGCGAACCAGTTCAATCGTATCGTCAACGGATTTACTGATTTCATGGCTGTAGCTGTCATTCTGGTCAAAGGTTTCCCGTATGTGGCTCTCGAGCACCTCTGCCATAAGACCGTTAGCTGCTCCGCGAACGGCAGCTATCTGCTGAAGAATGGAACGGCATTCAGCACCATTTTCCAGCGCTCTTTCCAGAGCATCAATCTGACCCCGAATGCGGCGAACACGGGTAAGGACCTTTTTTTTCTCTTCAGGAGTACTGGGCATTATTTACCTCACCATTTTTGATTTTATATACTATAGTGGAGTATATAATTATCGTCAATGCATACTCCACTATAGTATAACTAAGAATAAACATAACTACCTTTATTTACGATATAAATCATATATTTATATTATTTTTGGCTGTGATACTGTCGGAAGGAAAGTTACTACAAAAATGATATCTACCGATACGGGATTTGGGGCATAGGCGGTTCTGTTAAATTTCGCCAGATATTGGCTCATCATTGATGGTCAAAAAATGAGCCTAACGTACAATAATTTTCGATATCCAAACTGACCCCTACAAAGACTAACTATCAGAAAAACTCATCGAGCATCAAATGAAACTGCAATTTATTCATATCAGGATTATCAATACCATATTTTTGAAAAAGCCGTTTCTGTAATGAAGGAGAAAATTCACCGAGGCAGTTCCATAGGATGGCAAGATCCTGGTATCGGTCTGCGATTCCGACTCGTCCAACATCAATACAACCTATTAATTTCCCCTCGTCAAAAATAAGGTTATCAAGTGAGAAATCACCATGAGTGACGACTGAATCCGGTGAGAATGGCAAAAGCTTATGCATTTCTTTCCAGACTTGTTCAACAGGCCAGCCATTACGCTCGTCATCAAAATCACTCGCATCAACCAAACCGTTATTCATTCGTGATTGCGCCTGAGCGAGACGAAATACGCGATCGCTGTTAAAAGGACAATTACTAACAGGAATCGAATGCAACCGGCGCAGGAACGCTGCCAGCGCATCAACAATATTTTCACCTGAATCAGGATATTCTTCTAATACCTGGAATGCTGTTTTCCCGGGGAGCGCAGTGGTGAGTAACCATGCATCATCAGGAGTACGGATAAAATGCTTGATGGTCGGAAGAGGCATAAATGCCGTCAGCCAGTTTAGTCTGACCATCTCATCTGTAACATCATTGGCAACGCTACCTTTGCCATGTTTCAGAAACAACTCTGGCGCATCGGGCTTCCCATACAATCGATAGATTGTCGCACCTGATTGCCCGACATTATCGCGAGCCCATTTATACCCATATAAATCAGCATCCAGGTTGGAATTTAATCGCGGCCTCGAGCAAGACGTTTCCCGTTGAATATGGCTCATAACACCCCTTGTATTACTGTTTATGTAAGCAGACAGTTTTATTGTTCATGATGATATATTTTTATCTTGTGCAATGTAACATCAGAGATTTTGAGACACAACGTGGATTTGTTGAATAAATCGAACTTTTGCTGAGTTGAAGGATCAGATCACGCCCCCTCCCGCAAACGACCCCTTCTAACGCCCTTCGGTTGTTCAACCCCTTACATCTCAGATTAAAATCTGCGATGTAAGGCGTTCTGTTATTCCTGGAATGAGCGACCATATCTTTCTATAACGGCCTCAAGATTATCTCTGTTCTCAACAGAGCCTACACATCTGGTCAGGATACTTTGTCTGAGTCGTGCCGTGGCTTCAGGGTTATAGTAGGGTGTGAATACACGAACGTTGAAGAAACGCTGGTTAACGGGCTGGCAAGCTGGCTGCGTATCGCCCTGTAATTTCCCAATCATGCACGTCATCAAAAGGCAGGGATCACCTACCTGATTTAGTCCATCGGTATGATTGTGCTTTCTTGCTAAAGCAGGGCATGAAATTAATAAGCCGACAATAGCAGCTATGAGCATGATTTTCATTTTCACCCTCTTTCAAAATATATATTGGTTGAACGAACACCAAAGCCATTAGATTTATATCTATACTGAATAACGCCATATGCGCCATTATTTCGAAGCCATTTTTTTGCAATGAAAAAATCGCCGCCATTAGTTGTTTCAACAATAATTACGGGTGAATGGGCGACGGCATAGAAAACAGAGTCGTCATACAGGCGATTTTCAGGCGAGAAATTAGTAATAACCTTCATCCAAGTTGAAGTTACTTTATCCGATTTAACAACCTGATTTGTAGGCTGCCAATCAGGAAGCTGTGAGTTCATTGTTTCTGGTTTATCGCTCCAGTTCACTTGCGGAGGTTCTGGCGGTGAAGAACATCCTGACATCACAATTGCGCTCAATAAAATTAATTTCTTCATAGTAAAACCTCAGATTCAAGTTCTCCAACCGAAAGCATCTTTTCTTTCGACGGGTATTTAATTCCTTTAACGCCAAAAATCTTATTACTTCTATTGATGCTCGCTGTTAGCGCCGTGAGTTTTGGGCTAACTAACATTAATCGTTCCATAAAGTAATTATCAAGATAATAGAGCGCCTTTTCAGCTTTAACAGGGTGCTCCCCTTTGAGGATTATCATTTCCTCTGAGAAATCGAGTGTTCCTAGTTCTTGCGGTAAAACTAATGCACGTTGAGCCTCATTTTCAGAGTTGCTTCGGGATGTGGCTTTGCCGCTTGTCTTACTGGAACCCTTAGATCGTGCGGTTATGTAACCTAGTTTCTCTGAGATTTTTTTTGCATCATCCTCTTCACTTACTGCATAGATAACCCGGCATGGATGAGCACTCAAAAGTGTTTTTGCCCCTTCCGTTCCGTATATTTCATTTAACTGACTTATATTCTGATAGATGGTTAGTAGTTTTAGTTTATAGCCAGCTATATAGCCGGAACCTTTTTTGATTATCGGCATATAACCGATAGAGGGGAACTCATCAAGGAACAATAAACAGTCGTGTTTCAGTGTAGGATCAAAGTCAGGGTTTTCTCTTAGCGTCACCTCTACAACCAGGTTAAAAAACAGATTCAGAAAATCATACGCTAAGATCATATCTTCTGCGTTTACCCCTACATAAACAGTAATGTCTTCACGCCTCATTTGACGTAAATCGAAGTCGTTACCGTCAGTGCATTTGCGTACAGTCGGTAAGTAGAAGAGGCTCATTTTCTTCCTGAACGAGCCATCTATACTTGACCGCTGCTCATCCTCTGTTTCGTGATACTCTCTTATTTTGGTAAGCGCATCCTTTAAATGAAAAAGGGCAGTTTCATTTCCTTGCGCCAGTTCTTCAAATGTTTCTCGATTACTTAATACCTGCTCACGATCGATATTGCTGTATAAATCAACAACTGTACCAATAGAAAAGACGGGTTTTACTCTTAGCTCTTCAATCCATTCCGGGGCGAAGTTTATAAAGAAATGTAGAAGTTTAGCCAGTCCAGTCCAGTATTGCCCGGCAAGGTTATTAAAATGTGCCTCTGCTCCGGTCAAACCAAAAGAGGGAAAAAGAATCTCAACCAGTTTTAGTAAGTCTTTAGCTCCACTCTCTGATTTCAAATCGACATAGAAAAGAGGGTTACATTTATGTGTTTTGGTGTTGAACGGGTCAAGAAGATAAACTTTGTTACCTAGTATTTGTTCTCTGACCTTGCTAGTGATTTTCCAAAGCTCTTGTTTCGGATCTAGTGCAATTATTGAGTGTTTCTTAACGAGCATATTGGGGATTCCGATTGCAGCCCCTTTCCCCGCTCGCGTTCCTGCTCCCAAAGAAACAAAGTCTGGTGCAGTATACCAAAGGTATTTGCCTTTATATCGACCAACGAGAATATCAGTATCATTTTCTTTTTCCCACTTTAACAGCTTTGATTTTTTCAAATCTGAATCACTGGCAAATTTAGCATCACCAAAAAGCGGGGCATCTTTCTGATTGAGTTTCCAGATTATGAAAGCTGGGGCAGCTAACGACGCGAGCGCTCCTGAAAGCAATGAAGGAAGAGCCGTAAATCTAACTTCACTTTTGATGCTACTATCAATTATTACACGCCATAAAAGTAAAGAATCATAGTGCTTCCATATATAAAGTGGTGTCTTGTGATTGAAAAAATAGATTGCGACCGAACCTGTGTAGTATGCAATCAAACACATTACCAGTATTATAAAAGCCCACTGCCCCTTATCAGGGAGTTTCAACGACATAGCTTTACTCCTTGAGCATTTTAAAATACTTTTCGAAATCAACCGAACGATAGTAGATACCGGAGGCAAAACGAGCATCTTCTTCATCCAAGTACTTAATACTCATTATCACATCTATATTACTTAACACACGTCGCAAAAGTACATTATAAGGAAGGTTTTGACACTCCGGATTCATATAACACCGCTGCACAATACCTAATACAGCATCTACAGGATTCATTTCGTGCACTGTTGTTATGTTTCCGGCATGGCCTGAGCTTGCCCCTTTCAGAAAATCCCATGCCTCAGCGCCACGAATTTCTGTTGTTAAAATCCTGTCTGGATTCATACGGAATCCAGAACGTAGAAGAGTGGCAGAGGTTACAACCTTGTTTTCCCCTTCTGCGGGATAAAAAAGTTTCACATGGTTTTCATGAAATTTAAATTTTGCTTCATCTGTATCTTCGATTGATATGCAGCGCAGGTGGTGAGGTATGAACTCAAGACAAGCATTTGCGAATGTAGTTTTACCTGCACCTGTACCAGCGCAAAAAACCATAGTTTTTCCACTTTTCAAACAAGCAGGGATAAACTCTTCAAATCTATTTTTTTTGTAAATATCACTTAGATCATCCTGTTTACTTTCAAAAGCTGTTCCGGCATTAAGTTTTGAATAAAACCCTTGCCGCACAAAGTGGTCATGACTTAGAAAAACGCTTGATGGTTTTCGTATTGTTATAGATACAGTATCTTTTTCAGTCGCCGGAGGGATAACGATCTGAACGCGCTCACCATCCGGCAGCGTTGCAGAGCGTAATGGGTATTCCGGCGTAATCGAACCATTATCATGATAGTCTGCTATAGCAGAAGCAAAAGACAGACAGTCTTGATAACTCATATTTGTTTGTTCTTTTTTCCACTTCCCGTTTATTTTTGTAAATAACTCACCGGGTCTATTAACGGCTATTTCAGTGAGTCCATCAGAATTGTTTAGCCATTGACTAAAATAATCATTAACTATGTCATAAATGATATGACGGTTTTCATTATTTACTGTCATAACCGTTAATTTACCTCTTATTTCATTTTCAGTTTGTAGATTTTTGAAAAATCCAAATCCTGACCGACGATAAGCGTGATGATTTCGCCCTGATTTTTATAGAGCGTTGGAGGGATGTTTACACTATTAGAGAATGATTCTCTCGCAATATCAGCAAATGCCTGTCTACTGTTGGCCGTATAATCAGTCTGATTATCTTTATTATTTTTTGCTGCGCCGCTCGCTGCTTGTGCGAAATCCGGGATCATCCCAATCATCATAGCCCCCAAAAAGCGATCGCTAAAATGGGTGTCAATCCAACCACTGGCTCCAGCTTCGCCCAGCGCCCCGGCTGCTTGCGTATCGATTAATGGGATATCAATAAACGGCTCTTTCCTCGTTCTGAGCTTTGTCGCCATGATAAATACGGCTCCCTGACCATGCCGGAATGTACCAGACTTATACATAAGATAAGCTGCTGTGCCTTTATCAATGAGCTTCACATTGCGGTTAGCGCTGTATACGTCCTCATTGATTGTACATACCAGCTTGCCTGCTAAATCAGAGATAAAGCGCCTGTCGAGAGAACATTTGATAGCTGTATTTTCAGGTATAAACAGGTTTGGATCATATGGTACGCGCTTAATCTCAGACAATGATACAGACGCCCCATTTTTAACCAGTTCTACCGTCTTTTCCGTACTGGCTGCATCACCGTCCTGGTCATTAGTTTCTGCCTGAGACTGATTTACTGAATTACTGCTTCCTGAGCCGCTACTACCGCCATAGGCAACATCAAGAGCGCGGCTGTAACTGTGCTGCATGTTTTGTGGCTTTTCCTCAGCTTTTACCTGTTCATTCTTGCCAGTGTCGCGCTCTACAGCTTCCTTACTGTCATCCCTCTGGCTCTGATTAAACGGGTCAATATCATCGCTTAACCCAGTCTGACGCTTTACCGTTCCTGTAGGAACGGTTTTAGTTGCTGGCTTCTCTTCAGAGCTGGACATTGCACGAATAATTGATGGCACATAATAAAAACATACACCGATAGCCAGAAGGAGGAAGGCCACAATTATTACTACTAAGCCCTTCCTTGATTTTTTGAGCTTATCGATTCCCAGCCTTTTATCCGGTTCGGCTGCATCTCCCTTATCGCTGTCTGTACTGGCCTGTTCAAGTTCTTGCTGACGGCGTTCACGTAATGCGCGTTCAATTTCTACAGCCGTAGGAACTTTGTTTTCCTGTTCGCTCACTGGATCACCTCTTTTTCAACTTTAGGAGATACTGTGTCAGCGGCCTGAAGCCGGACTTTACCGAACCCCTTATTCTCAATACCCACTACTTGTTTACCCAGGCGTAAAACAAACCGTTTATCGACTGGTACACCAAGCAATGTATTTGCTCCGCGAGTGACAATAACCGGATTGGTAATAGTCTCTTCATTGCCACTCATAACAAACACGCTAGGTATTTTCTTTGTTGGACTAAAGCCAAGCCATGTATAGCGACCGTCGTCATAAGCATAATCGGGGCTAATATCCTGACTTCCTTCAGCAACACGTTTATAGTATTGCCAGTTACGAGGTGATTTGGCGTTTTCCAACTCTCGGTTAATTGCTAACTCTTCTTTCTGTTTGTTATATGCCTCGATGCGCTTTATCTCGATCTCTGCCTGCTCTTTACGCCGTTCTTGTGGGTACTGGTAGTTTATGACAAAAGCAATTTTATCGGGGTTTTTGAACGTTCGGGCGTTAAGCTCCATGCTATAGTTTCGTTTTGTTGTACGAACAAAAAGGTTAGTTCTCCAACGCTCTAAATCATTTTCCGGATCAAGCGCAACGTTAACCACTTCAGATGATTCATTACCATCTTCATCGGACTTATTATTTTGCACTGTCTGCTTAACGGGCTGAACCTCCAGATATACAAGATTATCTTCTTTATTTACTGACCAACCTTGCGGAAAACCAGTTCTGGCACTGATAACAGTTTCATCGTCATCAAATACCAGCGTAGTTGTATATCCAACGGCACTGTTTATAACGGTCGTATTTTGGGGGTTGTAACTTACAACCTGATTTCTAGGGTCAAATCTACTTCCAGTTGGTAAGACAGCCGCACTACAGATATTAGAGGCTAACAGAACAGCGACAAATAACGCATTCTTTCTTAATTTCATGTGCTTTACCCTTTATCTTCTTTATCACGAGCATAGCTAGTTACTACAAACTTAAGAGGGTTGTTGTTTCTTTCGCCCGATGCCATTTCTATCTGCGGTTCGATGCGATAAGTTAACCTAACATTCCAATATTGCTGTTTCTCTGTGCCAGTTGCTACGTCTCGGATTGTTAAACGGAAGCGAATATAAGCACCTTTATCTTTATCATCAGCGCGTGATGATGAGCTTAAGATTATTGATGGATCATCCTGTACTGTTGCCGTTTGCTCTGCTTTCTTATAAATAACTTTTGGCGAATTATTGCCATTGATTAGAGCATTGTAATCAGTAGCAACATTTTCAGCACTGTACAGCAGAACATAATCATAATCATGCTGAAGACTAAAGTAGTTATAACCCTCTCTGCGTTTTACATACTGATTGATAAAATACTTAGCCAAAGCTTCATTTTCGGAAAGGTTTTCTTTTTTAACTGAAGTCAACCTTTCAGCAACACCATTAACACTATTAATTAAGTAAGCTTCAACTAAGGTTTCTTTCAGCGGAAGAGCGGCATTAAGTGCGAGCAAAGATAATACCCCTATTGCCATCCCTGACATTCCTCCGTACTTATAGATACGGTTCATTTTCTCTTGAAGATTTTGATTCTTTTCTTCGAAAGAAGATGATGAATCAGTCACCTCTTCTTTCTTTTTAAAAAATTTCAGTTGCGGAAATTTAAACTCCATTGCGCATTACCTCTGCTGAATTAACAGGCTCACTTTTTCCTGACACTTGTGGTAGTTGGTGTGCGGCTTGGCAACCGACAAGACAAAGCGTCACGATGACCGCGATAATAATTTTCATGATTAAGATCTCGAAGGAGGTGATGAAGAAAACTTAAAGCTTATTTACGAGAGTTTATATCTAGATAATTGTCATCCACCGTATTTCTTTTTTGCCATCTCAATAGCCGCATTACGCAGCTTCTTAGCGCCGATATTTATTCCCTGCCCGGTTAGGTTACCTACTTTTCCAGAAACGCCTGTAGACTCAGCTAGGCCTTCTTTCTCGCGTCGTAAGCCTTTCCATGCACCCGCCCCGGCATTTTTCCCCATACCAAGTATTTTACCCCCCATGCGAGATGCCCCGAACGTTGCCGCTCCTAACCCCATAGCCGCTGCACCTTGTAAAGCGCCCTCTACACCCACTCCGGCAAGCTGTGACGCATAAGTTTTTGCTTGCCAGATAATCCATGCCATAAAAGCACCCGCGACAAATGCTGTAGCACCAGTTGCGATCAGGTTGAGAGGTTCGGCATCTTGTACAGAAACTGAAAGAATACCATTCAGGAACGTAGTGCCAGCTTTTAATGCCAACGCACCGAAAAGGAATATAAGCAAAGAGCTAAAGATAAGCTGAAGCCAGCTATTAAACATTTGTCTTAAAAAACCAAAAGACAAACATATAATAAATAACGGCGCTGTTACTGTTAGAACTTTAAGTGTAACTTCTGCTGAAAAATAAACGATAGTACATAGCAAAAGAGCAACAATACCCCCGGCATAAGTGAATATGGAAGCTATCGCACCATCTGTTTTAACGTAAGTAGAAGGGTCTTTTGACATTAAGAAGGCTGCGACTTGTTGGACTTTAGTCCATAACTGATCAAGCCATAACCACGGGTCGCCACCAGAGAACGACTCTTTCAAACCATCTATAGCCTGCGTCGAACTATCTAACCATCCTCCTGCATTAGTAACGAAAATCATAATCATCCAGAATCTAAATAGATTCCATAAAAAATCCTGAACGGCTGATTTCTGTTTTCCAACAACTACAGTATATGCATACCACAAGATAAATATTGATATTCCAAACTTTCCTAGCGAGGATGCTATTGAAGAAATACGATCTAACTGACCAGTTGTTGACTGGTCAAGAGTATTAAGTATCACATCGCGAGCGGTTTGGAAAAAATCAGAAGTTGCCATAGTGGCTCCTTTTATTTTTCACCTTTACTCGTAGAACTTTTAAAAGCGTCCTTATAAGACGGTGATTTTGAGTGTAGCTGCTGATAACGGAACAACCCATCTTTAGCATTACGACAATTTTCACTGTCATCGCCGGATTGCTTGCACTCTGACACTTTTTTACCCGCTTCGTCAGGATGAGATTGCCACCAATCTACAGATTTAACGTCCTCACATCCGGCTAATAAAAACGTCATCCCTGTTGCAACCAGAATTAAATTTAGCTTTCTCATCATGACTCCTTAGTTAAGTTCAAAACTCTGCTTCGTAAATTGTTCCTTATACGAAAGTGGCTCGTTCACGGCGTCTAACTGCTGTTTCTGGTAAGTAGCCTGAGCCATTTTCTCTTTGTATTGTGCTAGATCACGCTGCTTATCGCGATACATTTCATACTGAAATTTAAGCTTCTCAAACTTCAGGTTTTCCAGAGAAATGGCGTTTGTTGCGTCCTGTGTGGCTTTGGTGTCCTTCGCGTTTTTAACCTGATCGATAAGGTCTTTCATCGAAGCATTGTCTTTACGAAGCTTACTTTCAAGCTTGTTGCCGTACTCAACCCCGGCAAGCTGAGAAAGGAAAGAAGCTTCACAACCACGCACCAGATCACCGGTATAACCCAAACCTTTGCAGGTATCAGTAACCTTGTAATCAGTAAGAAGCGATTTAGCTTTCTCTGACAGTACGCCGTTCGGGTTCTGTATGTAGTCATCAATGAAAGAGTTACCCTGCTCATAAATGTCTGTCAGCTCCTTGCTAACAGACTGAGCATCCTGTACCAGCCCCTGAACATCGCGTATACCGGTTTTCGTTAACAGTTCATCCTTATACGCGGTAAGTTCTTTCTGCCACTGTTTCGCTTCCTTCACCCACTGCGAAGCCGTATCTATTGCTGATTTGGCATCATGGACGATTACGCCCTCAGTAAGAGCTAAAGCGTTTACTGAGAAACAGCTTAATGCTAAAGCGAGGTATAGTTTTTTCATCTTATTTGACTCCACGGTTAGCCCGTTCAAGATATGTATCTATCCACTCTTCAGGTGCCATACCTTCAGACCAGATTTCGTCGAACAACTCAAGTTGTTCTGCTGAAGCACTCAGAATGGGAAGGTAGTAGGCAGCTTTGCCCAGGTCTAACTTTGCGAAAGCCGCAAAGTCATCTCGTTCGCCCTGCCGTTGCGGGTTTTTGACTACCAGAAACTGGCGAGACAAGGGGTCGATAGCTTTGATTTTGTCAAAATAAAGATCCCTTACCTGAAGTTCATCAACATATTCATTGCGTTTCGCTTTGGGGTTAGCGAGGTAGATATGGGTGGCGCACTGTTCCCTGACGGCTGCGGCAATTGGAGATTTAATTAATTCATCCGGTGATTGCGTTGCGGGAACAAGCACCATATCCAGCTTACGGCCAGTTTTAAGCTTGTTATAAACGAAATCCTTGAAGGCATCGTTGTTTATCCATTGCCAGAACTCATCCATGTAGATCAGCAAACGGCGACCGTCAGCCAGCATTGTTACCCGGTAAATCAGGTAAAAAGAAGCAACCGGGGCTACAACCTTATCATCAAGGAATTCTGTTCCATCGATGCCAAAAACATCCAAATGCGCAACATCAAAGGAATCGGAAGCATTATCGAGCAACCAGCCATACTCGCCCCCCTGCTTCCACGCTCTCAGTCGAGCTTTAAGCCCATGTCGCTTAGTTTCAGTATCATCCGGCTCCATGATCAGCGGGATGAGCTTGCTGATAGGAAAGGAACGGTCTTCCCTTTGCATAAGACGGTCAACGGCTGAAGAAATCAGCGAATGTTGGTAATCATCAACCGTATTGCCGTTGAGCTTACATATCAGCCTTATTATGTCTTTTACAAATGCTATGTTTCGCTTAGTTGGCGGGAGGGCTGCCGGGTTCCACCCGGTAGGCTCTCCGCCCTTCACACGAAAATAAGCCCCGCCCATAGCACGAATACCCACTTCTCCCGCTCTGTCCTTATCAAAGAAGACTGTGGTTAGCTTCCTTACTTTTCGGTTTTCCGGAAATGATTCAGGCGTACCAAATTGCTGTGCCGCATAAGACATGATCATCATGAGAACGGTTTTACCTACGTTAGAGGTTCCCAGGATCTCACAATGGCCAAGCGTAGGGTTCTTGCCGAAAAAGTTAATATTCTCCGTAGTCATGTGATAATTGAGATGGTAGACATCGTTACCAGAGCCGCGAAGAGCCATTAAGCTATTGCCCCAAGTATTACCAGTAGCTTTACCGTGAAAGAAGTTATGGAAACTTTCCATCTCGGCAAAGTTGAGGCTACTCAGCATACTTAGGCGAGGACGAAGATTGTAATTGCCTGGCAACTGAGAGAAAAAGGCAGCACCCAAGCTTAGGGTAGAATAAGTAACAATCAGCCCCAGGTCTTCTAAGGTCGTAGTAACGATATTCGTATCTTTCACCAAGCGTTCCGGCGTGTCAGCAAAGACAATCAATGTTTGGTGACACTTTCCGAAAGAGTTGTATCCGCTTGAAACCATATCAAGACCAACGCGCAAATCAGCAAGGAGGGATTTAGCAGCGTCATCCGTCAGTTCAAGCTTATCTATCTGATCATCAAGCGCTTTAACAGCGGCTTGCTTATCCATCGACGTGAAAGACGATGTAAAGACATACTCAACAGGAAGATACATGAGCGCATCAAAAATGCCTGCATCTGTTTCCTGAAAGTAATCTTTGATTTCTATCGAACGGAAATACCGGGCATTCTGCGACGCCGTAATCTGTCCGGCATCATTTCCAAAGAACAAATCTTTGCCCCCCAGATAAGTGTAAAAAGGGCTATTTGTAACTCTGACCTTCTGCCACTTACCAGAAAGCAAATACTGAAAAAGGGATAGCTGATCTGAGAAAACTCGCCCGTTTTCCTCAACCAGTCCAAGACGATGTGCATGGAAACGAGATAAATATGTATCAAGTCGCCCGCAAATTTCATTCATATCATTGATTGGCTCATCAAAGATATTATTTTCCTTTTTATTCTTCGAGATAAAATGAGAAACCTTATCCTCGATATTAAAAGGCTTATAACAAATCGTTAAATAGAGTCTGTTTTCAAAATACTCAGGCTCAGAAAGGGAGGAATAGTAATCATTCATTACGCGATTAACGAAAGGAATCTTGCTATTAAAACCAACCTTAACTTCTTTTCTTACCCTCACGCGGTGAGTATAGAACGTTATCGCCCTGCCTTCGAAACTACGAATGAGCGTATTTAACTGGTCAGTAAGTAACGTTAAATCTTCGTCATCCACACATTCAAAATAAGCACCATCAACTTGCCACGTTGCGAGCAAATCGCGGTTTTTGGTGACAACTAAATCATCAGTAATGTGAGAAGAGTAAGGGATAAGAGCTTCAATAGACGCCTGGTCTTTCAGCTTCATAAAATTGTCCACTTTAGATATATCAACTTCATCGTACTGGCTTCCCGCATAATGTACGGCGCTGAAGCGCTTGTTTGCCAGCGGATGTCCCTTAACTACGGCACGCAGATACAACAAATCGAAAAAACGTTCATCGATTTTTGTTACTCGCTTGATAGCAAACCAACCGGGCAGGATAAGGAAGTACATCAAATCATCTATCCATACACCTAGCAGAACGACCAACACGCACATTGCTAGAAAAGGGTAAAGTGGAACACCTAACCCTCTAATCAAAGCGGGGCGTGTCAGCCCTTTAAAAACGGTACTCATTGTACGCCCCCTTTAACGTCAACTTACGCCAACCAGTTCGGCAGATAAGGCGCAACAATGAAGATGATAATCCCGATGATTAAGGGAGTAATCCACGATGCATGCTGGCGTGAGAAGATAGCGATATAGCCAATTATCAACGCAATGATAGTGATAGCTGGCTTACGAATATCAGTTAAGAAGTCGATGATCTTCTGTAAGAAACCAGTGGTTTTCGTCGATACATCATCAGCGAAAGCTGGTTCAGCAACACAAACCATTAAAGCAGCCATGAAGACAGACAGGGTTAAAAAACGCTTATTCACTTTCAACATTTGTTGTTTCCTTTTCATCTAAAACAGTGCCACGCATGGCGTATTGTGGATAAATGGTGGTTATACGATTAGAAATCTTTTGAGTAGCGTTATTCTTTTTAATATCTTCTCTGACGGATGGAACCTCCCAATCTTTTTTATTAACCGATTGGTTATAGCCAATACGTTGGTTATAGCTGGTATTACCAAACCCCGATTCAGTTTTTTTTCCGGTAGAAAAGTTACCGGAATAATAACAGCTAAGAGCATTTTTCAAATTTCCACCACGGGTATAGCAATCAAGCAGCACCTTTTCGAAAACAGCAAGATTTGTGCATGGCGAGAAAAGCTTATCTGCATTAACACCGTATTGAGAAAAATTAGTGCTGGTAATCTGCATTAAACCTACTGAGTAGCGGCGATTGCGTGATTCAATATTTTGAACAATTTTTAATGCATCCTCCTTTGTTTTAGGGAAATGTGAAATCACACCACTATCGCCCTCCTTTCGTTCATTCTTAGGAATAATTTCAGCAATAGCATATGGATTAAAACCAGATTCAACCCTTGCTACTTCTTGCGCTGTATCTGGATGAATGCTGGCCGCACATTGCATAGCAAGAGCGACAAAAGCTGTAGTGGATAGCATTTTATGCTCCCGGTAGGATCAGCCCGGTAATGAGAAAAGAAAAAACTCATTCATCGTTGCCTGTATCGGCTCCCTGAATGAGTTCTTGGATGGCTTGTTGAGAGTATGTCTTAATAAGATATTGCACGAAACCAGAATCCGAAATCCGCTTCCCCCTTCGATAACTAACCTCTACAGATATTCTTTCAACTTCATCCCTTACTTCGGTAGGAAGGTAGAGGGTATTACGTTGCGGCTTGCGCTTTGCTGGACTCTTTCTTTTGGTGACAGTCATTTTTCTTCCGTTTCATTTTGTGGGATAGACTTTTTTCCGTGATGTAGTTAAGCATTGCCATGCTGCGCATACGTGGCTCACTCATCATCATAATTTCCACTAAACGAGGATACTCATCAAAGTTAAGTAAGTTACGTTCTCCTTTCTGTACGTTGCAGACTTCATCATCAGGAACCGCTAAAGGCTCGCCGCCGAACGCTATAAAACGTTGGGTATGGGGAAGCCCGGTGATAGTGGTCGTATGGACTTCATCAAAGTCAGCCTGGATAAAAAGATAACCAGGAAAAAGTGGGGTTAATCTTTCTCGGTAAGAAAGTTGTTTATCAGGTCGGCGATACTTTTCAGTAGCCATAGGGCAGTAGTAGGAGAAGTTAAGCCGTTCGAGATGTTTGAAAACGGCTGCAAATCTTGTCGTGGTGAATTGCAATACATACCATTTCATAGATTCTTTCCTTTCAGACGCTCTCTCGACTCGGATAACCCCGAAGTATTTAAAAATCTTAAGAGAACAAGTTTTTCGTCTGATGGAAACTTTAACAGCTACATGTTCTGTTTTCAAATGTAAGACCAGATCTTTAGATCACAATAACTTCATACAACTACTCCCTTGTGCTAGCAATTACTTTTCAACTAGCACAATTCACTTTAAATTAGACTAAAGGTAGTTCAATAGAACGATTGGGATAACTTGTGTAGATAACTTATCCAAAATTTCAAAGCTTTCATGTTTTTTACCTGATTGATACCAGTTAAAACTTACAAAACACTTACAATCATATGCTTAGAAAGTTAATGCTAACCGTTAGAACTTAATCCCGACTTTGATTTTCTGTTGGCTCTGCAACATATTTTGTTTCACTAGATTGAACTTCTTCATCTGCTGCTGCTGCTTTTGAATAGATGATATATCATCAAGCTTAAAGCTCTTATCATTTGATAGTTTTCTGTCAATCCCTTTTACTCCTAAATTCTGTAACTGCCAGTCATTACGATGAGCGGTTTTCCATCCTTGTTGAATGCCGTTCTTGTCCAGGGCGGGGATCTTGACTTCCTTTTGACCTAGTTTTTTTAGCTTAACTAAATCTCCTTTCTTCACGCTTTCACGCTGTACCAAATCTCCAAAACCAGCGCCCCAATAGGTTTTTTCTACACCTTTGTTAAGCGTCTTGAGTTTAAGGAAGTGTTGTTTGGGCTTACTCTTATCATGCTGATAGTGGTCATAGCCTACATCAACAACCTCATATACGCCTTTCTGCCGTTTGGGAGCTGAGGCGTGAGCATCCTTAATAGACTGATTCAACCCTTGTGTTTGTTTATGAGTAGCTTTTACATCATAACCCTTCAAGATAAGCTCATTACAAAAGCCCGTCCTGATCTCTCTTAAATCTTTTTTCTTTATATCCGTTCTCTTACCATCAGTATCTTTGATTCGAAACACCACATGCACATGTGGATGCTCTTTCTTATCCTCGTGATAACCCAGTACAAAGCGATTATTAGGATACTTTTTATTAAGCGTTTTTCTGACAGAATCAAGTAAACCTTCCGGCTTAACCTTCGCCGAAACAGGAGGGGAAAACACAATATTTTGTGTGATTTTTTTATTTTCTCGCCCTTTGTCATCATGTACGTGTTGAGCGTCATTGGCAGCGTCTACCATGTGTTCTTTAGCTTCTTTGATTTCTTCGCCCTGCCAAACCTGCCCGCTCTCGTTCATCACTGAAAGCTGCGATTCCCTACTCATATAATCAATGCTATTTTTGATACCTTGCCGGGTTACTGCGCCACCAGATATTTTTACAACCACCTCCTTGCTTGCCCCCTTCCGGTTAATTTTTTCCCGCACATTTTTTTTGTAATTTTCACCACCGTTTTTAACTTTATGAGCAAATGCAGACTTACGACCATTTTCGGAAGACTTACGTTTTACCCTATAATCTTTTTCTACGAAAACACCCATAACTAAACCTCAACCTTATTAGAAACTGTTCGACCTTTACAAAGAGCAATGTAGTTTTCAAACTGTTCCTTCAAGCTTCTCATTTCAAAAGTAAGCTTCTGAGCGTCCTGATAAAAATCATCTTTTTCAAGCAACATCGATTGATTATTTACAATAATGTAGTGGAAATTTCTACCAATTTTATCAACTACGTTTCGACACCTATTCAACATCAATAACTCCTGATCATAAAAATCAAGATTATTATCAAGTGTGGTTTGTATTCTGAATCGACATTCTCTGGAGATAGTCCAACCGTGACGAATAGAAGCTTTTTCTATCTTACTTCTTTGCGTAGCTGTTAAATACAGCGTTGTTTTGATAAAATCATCATTATCATCGATAATGCTTTCTTCAATTTTTTTATCCTTACTCTTTAATAAAGCACTTGCTAATAACTTCATACCTTTTGCAACTGTCAAATTTGGTTCATCAGGGTAAATGCTTTTAAGGCATACTAACAAATAATCATGGTCTTCATCTTCAACTCTAAACTGAATTTTTTTCATCATAACTCCCAACAAGAACCGACTGTAGGTCACCGGGCAAACGCCGCAAAATAACGTCGAATGACGTCATTTTGCGGCGTTTGCCCTATCCTGCATCGCAGTAGAAAATGCCACAACTGAAATTGTGCTTCAGTATGTACAGAAATGCAAAATCTGAGGGATTTCGTAGCTGAAAGATCGCCAGTCTTCGACCGTAAGGATAGGAGTTGCTGTAAGACCTGTGCGGGGCTGTTCGCTTCGCGAACGGGTCTGGCAGGGGGCGCAAGCGCTGTGCTGTGATATATGCAAAAGAAGCACCTCCCGCAAACGGGAGGGCTTCGGCGAATCGACTATAGTGATCTATTTACCCGGCTGATTGTCGCCTTCTATGCCCTCGCGGGCATCATGCAACCAGTGCCTGAATTTAGTTATACGTTCTTTATTAGCCTGGCTAGGTTTATGCCCTCTGTTACCGGACAAAACCCGCCAAACTCTGAACCCTTCATCATTAGTCCAATAAAGAATAATCTCTCCATTGGCTCCAAATCCTAAAGAGAATCTTACTGCTCCTGATCCTTTTTGCTGGCTGATAAATGATAAAAATTCCTTCTTAGTCATAAAAACCTCCGCTGTTTAATTATCAAACGATTCCGTTTTTCTCTTTTCCAGAGCCAGTTTTAACAGCGTCATAAACTCAGGGAACAACGCGAACGGCATGACCGGGAAGACCGGGGGCATTCCCTTTTCAACAGCCGCTATAGCTGATAGCATACGTTCCGACATGAAATTTTCCTCCTACGAAAATTAGTGTCCGGGTATCAGGCTGCTCCAACATCCTGATACCCAACTTAAAGCCTAACTAGCAACTTTTTTTAATTTCTTTAATAATCTCCTTTTTAGCTTCATCTTGCTCTTTTTGAGTAAAAGCAAAGTTATACCAGGCATTTACTTTGTTAATTACGCTCTCTGAACTATACCCGCATTCAAGAAACCAAAAACGCACATTAGCTTTAAGCGATTTAATCGCGCTTAATTCATTGGTATTTTCTTCACGTACGGAAGTAACGATATAACCCTTACCGCGATTTTGTTCTTCAAAAGCGTGGATAGCGAGAAAAATAGATTCAGATTTGATAAGTGAAGTGCAGGTGATTTCTTCTTTCAGAGCATTTACTGCATTAAACTCAATAGCAAAAACTTTCATGTTTACTCCCGCCCGTTTGGGCTTCTGGATTCTGGAAAGGAACCACTCCTAACCAGTGATTTTAGTATACCATCATATGATGGTATTACAACCCCTTATTTCTTTTTTACTAATTCGTATTCTGGATGTTCCCCAGCTAACAAAAGTAGTAACTCATAAGTACCAGCAGCGAGGCCACGCGAAGTTTTCCCATTAGTTTCTTTTGCTTGCCAGGCTGTATAGGTAAAACCAAATCGATCAGCGGCTTCTTGTATCGACAAGCCAGCTTTTATACGTGCATCTTTAACCTGTTCCGGCGTAGGTTTGTTAACCATTTTGGGTTTTCTCCAGAGTTTCCAAACAAAAAGACATCATTTCCTCATCAGCAACTATTGTTTTCATTGACTCTAATTCTTTAGCATAAAAAGTATGTTCATATACCAGCCTTTTTGTGGTTTTTTTGCCGGGTTCATTAGACCTAACTTTCATAAACTTTTCGATATGCATTAAAACCCCATCTGAGTTTTCAGATAGGGTTATACGAAACGTTACGTTACCTCTGTTTTTTCTATACGATAAAATTTCGCTCATCTGCCTTCCTTAGGTGGCATCTTCACGCGCTGCCACCCTTCATGTTAATCAAATTTAGCTAGCAATCCTGAAAGCCTCAGAAGTTGCTCAAAGGATAGATCATGTATCTTAAGCTCATACATTCCCTTACTACTTTCATGAATGTCAGCACTTATACTTTTTGCCTTAATGCCACATATAACGCTGTAGTGGCTTTGATACGGTGTTACTTCGACTGTTTTAGACAAAAGGTGTAAAAGTAGCTCTTTTTTCGTTTTATCGTATTCGGCCTTATCAACCGTAGATGAAACCTCATCACATTGTTTTTCTGCTACACATAACAGGTTTTTTTTGATGTAGCGAGCCAAATCAAACGGCATTCGCCTGGGTGATACGGTGAAGCAGCTACAGCTACTAGTTGTATGCTTTATTCTGCAAAAGCCTACTATTTTTAATCTATTTTTATCAAGGCGAGCGATTATCTGATACCCTTTTAAATCCGGGTTGATCATCACTATTCTGTCATCGCAAGTTGTGTCTCTCTTATCTACGCGCCAGTTTTCACCCAAGAAAAAACATACACGTATAAACACGGCTTCATAATTTTTTTTAAAGTTACTCATTAATCCTCCGTAAGAGGGGGCTTGCGCCCCCTCCTTTCAATTTATGCGTGGCTTTCAACTTTGTAGCGGCCTTTTGCTTTCTTAACTCCATCCGTTCCGTACATCTCCCGGATTTCATCTATAGAGCGTTCGGCGCGGTTCCATCTTGATTTATGCTCTTCAGGGCGATAAAACCACTTTTTCTTTTTCGATGCCCATTTACAGCCCAACTTATTTAATGCTTCCTTATGCTTCTTCGTCTCTCCATCGATCCACACCCAATTTCCAATTACCTCAAAAACAATTCCCTCCATTCCGTTGAGTTCCTTCAAAACCTTTTCCAGTTCCTCACCATAGTTGTAAGTGTTGCTATCATTTTCTGAGCTGTATTGACTGATTTTATCAAAGTGAGTCATAAGCAGGTCAAAAGCAGCGTTAACTGCTTTCATCAGTTCAACGCCAAGCGGGTTACGGTCTGGATGGTATTTAAGCGCTAATTTTTTATACGCACTTTTAAGATCATCTTTTGAAAGGCCATTGCTATTGATGCCAAAGACGTTTAATGCTTCTTGAATATTCATACTTGCTCCCGCCCGTGTGGGCTTCTGGATGAGGCCGGGAACCACTCCCGACCAACAAAGATAGTATACCATCATTTGATGGTTATGCAATATGTCTTTACTGCATATTTACACTGTAAAGCGTTATCAGTGGTGATTTTTAGCTCTACTTCCTGGATGACCGTTTTCCTGATAAGTCTGATCAGCATTAGCACTCGCTTCAAGCGAGCATTCATAAAAAAAAATATATATATCTTATTGAGCGTGAGCAAAAACTACAGCGAAACCGTGGGTTAAGTGGCAATTGTGGTAAAACTGTTGGCAGGTGTTTTTCTGCCAATAGTTTTTCCACATGAGCCATTGTACAAAGCTGATCGCTAGTTTGTTTTGACTCCATCCATTAGGGCTTCTAAAACGCCTTCTAAGGCCATGTCAGCCGTTAAGTGTTCCTGTGTCACTCAAAATTGCTTTGAGAGGCTCTAAGGGCTTCTCAGTGCGTTACATCCCTGGCTTGTTGTCCACAACCGTTAAACCTTAAAAGCTTTAAAAGCCTTATATATTCTTTTTTTTCTTATAAAACTTAAAACCTTAGAGGCTATTTAAGTTGCTGATTTATATTAATTTTATTGTTCAAACATGAGAGCTTAGTACGTGAAACATGAGAGCTTAGTACGTTAGCCATGAGAGCTTAGTACGTTAGCCATGAGGGTTTAGTTCGTTAAACATGAGAGCTTAGTACGTTAAACATGAGAGCTTAGTACGTGAAACATGAGAGCTTAGTACGTACTATCAACAGGTTGAACTGCTGATCTTCAGATCTTTAGATCTAGCTTAAAACAGGTGGCTTTTTAATCATCTTTGCCAAGCATGGCGCGGGTTTGGGGTAATATAGCGACTCATAAAAGCGTTAAACATGAGTGGATAGTACGTTGCTAAAACATGAGATAAAAAAATTGACTCTCATGTTATTGGCGTTAAGATATACAGAATGATGAGGTTTTTTTATGAGACTCAAGGTCATGATGGACGTGAACAAAAAAACGAAAATTCGCCACCGAAACGAGCTAAATCACACCCTGGCTCAACTTCCTTTGCCCGCAAAGCGAGTGATGTATATGGCGCTTGCTCCCATTGATAGCAAAGAACCTCTTGAACGAGGGCGAGTTTTCAAAATTAGGGCTGAAGACCTTGCAGCGCTCGCCAAAATCACCCCATCGCTTGCTTATCGACAATTAAAAGAGGGTGGTAAATTACTTGGTGCCAGCAAAATTTCGCTAAGAGGGGATGATATCATTGCTTTAGCTAAAGAGCTTAACCTGCCCTTTACTGCTAAAAACTCCCCTGAAGAGTTAGATCTTAACATTATTGAGTGGATAGCTTATTCAAATGATGAAGGATACTTGTCTTTAAAATTCACCAGAACCATAGAACCATATATCTCTAGCCTTATTGGGAAAAAAAATAAATTCACAACGCAATTGTTAACGGCAAGCTTACGCTTAAGTAGCCAGTATTCATCTTCTCTTTATCAACTTATCAGGAAGCATTACTCTAATTTTAAGAAGAAAAATTATTTTATTATTTCCGTTGATGAGTTAAAGGAAGAGTTAATAGCTTATACTTTTGATAAAGATGGAAATATTGAGTACAAATACCCTGACTTTCCTATTTTTAAAAGGGATGTGTTAAATAAAGCCATTGCTGAAATTAAAAAGAAAACAGAAATATCGTTTGTTGGCTTCACTGTTCATGAAAAAGAAGGAAGAAAAATTAGTAAGCTGAAGTTCGAATTTGTCGTTGATGAAGATGAATTTTCTGGCGATAAAGATGATGAAGCTTTTTTTATGAATTTATCTGAAGCTGATGCAGCTTTTCTCAAGGTATTTGATGAAACCGTACCTCCCAAAAAAGCTAAGGGGTGATATATGGCTAAAATTTACGATTTCCCTCAAGGAGCCGAACGCCGCAGGATGCACCGCAAAATCCAGTGGAACAACGCTGTAAAATTATCTAAAAATGGCTGGAGTAAGCCAGAGGTTAAACGCTGGTCTTTTTTAGCATTCATCTCAACTGGCTGGTATTACTTTCGCCTTTCGGTAGCAGTCATTTTCCATATCATTACTATTTGTGGTTTAGCTGTGCTCGCGGCGTTAAGCAATACGATATTCTGGATTGGTGGCGCGATATGTCTTGTAACCTGGTATACAAATGACCATCAAATTTGGAGTACTAACAATCTTACTATCCCTATTGTTTTCGGACTTTGGGTGTTAAGTTTAGTAGCTGCACCACTCATAGATTTTTTCAGTCAAAAATTGCCCTTTTATCGTCTTCTTGTGCCTGATGCGAAGCGTGAGGAAGTGGGCGAAGATGATTCTTAAAGCCCTGCCCTGTACGGCTTTAACGCCTTCTCGCGGTAGATCTATGGATGTTGAGAATGTAGTATGGTTATACTGCGATGCAGGATAGGGCAAACGCCGTAAAATGACGTCTTTGACGTTATTTTTCAGCGCTTGCCCGGTGACCTACAGTCGGTTCTTGTTGGGAGATTTTATGAAGTTTATAGTAAAGGATTTTATCAGTGATAAATATGCAAAGGCTATTAACATTTTAAATGATAACCTTAAAGAAAACTACTATGTTTTTTATGGTGTAAGGTTAAGTGAAATTCTTTTTCCTGCAAGTGATTATGGTACAGATGATTTTTTTAAGGAGTTTGAGGAAATAAACAACGTTACCTTGCCTTTAGTTGTTTTTGAAATAAATGAACGTGAACCTGTGATTGTAATTGGTTTTGATGAAATAAATGGTGCGATTCTTATAGAGAAATCCGGTATAAAGGTTTTAGTAATCGATAATCTATCGGCGTTGCTGACCAATGAAACATTGGGTGTCTTCTTCAAGTAACAGATCTAGCTGAAAATCGTCATCAAAACTGTGCACCTTATCTGTGAGGCTATTCAGTTTCATTAGATAGTCTATTCCGATAGATAGCGAGGTGGGTTTTTCGAACTCAAGCCAGAAGCAGACATTGTAAACTCTTCCGAACCAGAACCCCCCGCCATAGCAAAGTGCGCGTTGTATGAAAACCCAAGTACCGGGCGGCATGTAGTTTACACACTCTCCGCGATGAATTACTTCATATTTGCTTATTTTACTGGTCATAGTCGGTGCTCATAAAGATATGTTTATATATACAGTATTTTAAAAATGGTCGAAAGAAAAGCCCTTGCGGGCTTATTTTTTTAGCTGTCTTTTTTGTTTTTTTGTTAGCTGTAATGTCTAACCTATTTTCGCGGATTCCAAAATCCAGCGGTTTTTCTCAGCTTCATCCATGTTATCGAATGCCGCCAACGCCGCTTTGAGAACTGTTGTTTTATTCTGTCCTGTTCTTACCGCCTCGGCTTCGAGAATGGATTCAAATCCGTCTGATAGGCGAAAATTAACCAGCCTTCCCTTTCTCGATGCGGGTCTTCTGTTTGCACCTGAAATAAAGCGCGCTGTATCGGCGTTCGTAGCTGCGCCTTCTGTATCTGGCAATTTTGGGCGATTGAGTTTAAGGGTCATTTTTATTGCTCCGGGCTACTTATTTCCGATAAGTTTAATTGCTTTACGATGTAAAGACAACGTAAAGCAACAATTATTTCTATATGATGCCTAGTTCCTGTGCCAGTAATTCTAGTTGCGCTTTTGCTGCCGTCAGGCTTGTTGCGCGGCTTACATCATGTACACCTGCCCCTTCATTACAGGCGCTTTCAAATACATCTAGATCGGAGAGGCGCGTTTTGAGTGGCTGAATCCATATGCTATCGGAGCGCAAGAACTTATCTAGTTTTATAGCTGCCTGGCGGTGTCGAGGCTTACTGGAATTTATTCTTGTCAGTAATACCCAGGGCTGAAGTTTTGGGTTTGTTTTTTGTGCAATACGGACTTTTTCTGTAACAGTGGTGAGAGTTTCACTCTCGAAATCAGAAGACGGTTTAGTCAGGGTGATCATTATATCTGCTACTGTCAGTGCGCTACGAAACTCTTGGCTATCATGTCCGGGGCAATCCACGATCAGTACATCGCATAGCTTGCTGAGGCGGCTTATCTCTTTACTGACATTGCCATAACCTTCCTGGACGCTTACTGGCAATAAGCCATTCTCTTTACGTTTCTCATTCCAGCTCATCATGTCGTTGTTTTTGTCTGTCTTCAGGACAATAGCTGATTTTCCCTTGTTCACGAGCATTGCAGCCAGATTTGCAGTTGTTGTGCTTTTACCTACACCGCCTTTATCTGATGAAACCAACAATGTGATACCCATAGCCCTCTCCCGTCTTTATGGTGTCTTTACGACGTAAATTGATATGTGTCTTTACAGTGTGGTTATAGCGTAAAGCTAGGTGCGTGTAAAGATGGTGTCGGGGAAAATGTATTTATTGTGTCTTTATGTTGTCTTTACATCGTCTTTATATGACGTTACATCGTCACATAAAGTCAAAATGTTTGGTTCTTTTTGAGTATGCCTTTTAAATACCACCCATAACGGGTACTGTATAGTTATGCTTTAACTACCTAAATCGAACTGGTTCTACACTGTGACTCAAACTGTACCGAAAGGCTTTGTCCGGGCTTATTTACGCGCCTCTACATCTGAACAAGATGCTTCTCGCGCTCTGGCTGCGATTGATAGTTTTGCCGAGGAACGTGGGCTGAACATTTGCAATTACTACATTGAGAATGAATCTGGTTCGAGGCTTGACCGGCCTGAATTATTCAGGTTGCTCAAGGACTGCCGGCACAACGATATTCTCTTAATTGAGGATGTAGATCGGCTCTCACGTCTGACTGGCGAAGACTGGAACAGCTTGAAAAAATTGATTAGGCAGAAAGATATACGAGTGATGGCCATCAACGTTCCGACAACATGGATAGCTTCAGGAAGCCATGATTTTGATAGCCGCATGTTTGCTGCAATTAACGATATGTTGCTCGACATGCTGGCTGCTGTGGCACGTCGTGACTATGAACAACGCCGGGAACGTCAAAGACAGGGGATTAGTAAAGCTAAAAAAGAGGGAAGGTATAAGGGGCGACAGGCCAATAAGGAGCGATACGATGCCATCAATCGGTTGCTCGATAGCGGTAGTTCCTGGAGTCAGGTACAGAAAATTATGGCCTGTAGTCGAGGGACAATTAGTAGTGCTGTAAAATCGAGGAAGTTGAACGCCATTTAAGCTAGTAGTTACAACACTCAATAGAATTTAAGCCGACTCTGCTTGGCTTGCGAGTGTGGCTAATATGGTGCGGAGGCCAGAGGGAAGGGCAAGTGTAATCTCTTGCGTGTTGTAACTAAATCATCGTGGAATTTTTAATGCTTTTTGAGGATAAACATGACAGTAGCCGAACGATTCGATCATATCATCCTGGTAGTTTCGCTCTGCTCGCTTGGAGCTATGATGATAATTGCTCTATGTGGCTTGGTTATTTACAAACGTAATCACTCTACCGACAAAAAGAGCCGATAACCCCGGCTCTTGTCTTGAAATCTAAGGGTGACAACCCGCATGAACGCCTCAGATTTCACGTAGCGTTACCTTTTTATCAGGCATTACCCCATGTTCCGTGTTTCAGGCACTGCTGATAAAAAAGACTAAGCAACTCTTGTTCTGTGGGGGGGGCACCCGCAAGACCAACCTTTGCCGGAAGGAACACGTTATTCTTCTGACCTGCGAGCGGGCGGAGTTCATCAGATTTTCTAAGAACGTCATCAAGAGCCCTGGATAGTTCAAGCCCATTACTGGCGGGTATGCTGGTAAGTACGGCCATGCCTCCCTTGATCTCCCGAACCGCGCCTTTCTTTGTTGCTACACAAACTATGAAGAGATTTATTTCTGGCCGTTCCCACGCTTGTTTTACAAAATCATCCGGGTAGTTCACTTCAAAATGCGTTATCTGGCTAAGATCGCTTCCTGTTTTAAAGTACATAATTGGCAAAGTAAGACTCATTACTCCTCCTTTATCATAAAACAAAAAGCCCCGGCTTTAGGTGCGGGGCTTTAAAGAATTTATTATGCTTGCTCGGTGCCGGACTGGTCTTTCTTGATGAGAAAATCTTCAAGCTTCTGACCAGATTTTAGTGCTGCATCGATTGGTTTAGGCGCACGACCGCGACCAGACCAGTATTTAACAACACCATTGTCTTCAAACTGATATTTTGGCGGGGCTTTTGGAAGTTTGTTTTTGCGTTTTTTCGGTTTCTCTTCGCTAAATCCTAGTAGTTCTTCAGCAGAGAAACCTTCACCCTGGATTAACTGAAGAAGTTCCTGACGTTTTCTTTCGCGCTCTTCGCGCTCTTTGGCTTCCTGTTCAGCTTCTTCTCGGCGCTCTTCAATAACAGCATTGAGCTTTTCCTGCATTTCAAGAAGCTGTTCAAAGTGAGTTTCACGCGCAAAAACACGAACCGATCGGATGTTTAAAAGAAGCTTACGCACTAATTCAAAATTTTCATTATCACTCATAGTCAATGCCCTTATTTTTTAGCGAATTCAAAACCTACTTTTCCCGTGTTTTTATCCTGTAAAACTAAAGCAGCGTCAAATTTTTTTCCAGTTTTAGTACTAGTAAAGCCTTTGTGCGAACCCGTTTTACCTTTTTTGATCAGCGTCTCAACCTGAGTGCTGGTTATTTTTTTACCAGCAATTTCTGACCAGAGTTTGAAATCACACCCGGTACAGAAAAAACCTTTAGGTCTAACCAGTATCTCCTTGTTACAGGAAGGACATGGTACATCGAGGCGGTCACTTGCTCCTCCCGCTGGTTGCTTCTCCGTTAGTGGTTTCCCGTCTTTATCAGGGAAGGAAGTTTTACAGCCTGGATAACCGGAACAGCCCCAGAAAAAGCCGTTAGCGCCTTTAATCCTGCGTAGCACTCCATTACCACACGCAGGGCAGGGTATCGCGTTAGAAGAGATGTTAAGCCCTTTCTGTTGGAGATCACTGATCAGAGTATGAATGTAATCATCGTTCTCCTTGATAAAATCATTGATAGTCATTTCTCCCGATTTTATCTGCGCCTGCTTTTCAGCCCATAACGCTGAAATATTCGGTTTTATGACTTCAGGAGGTAAGGCGGCACAAAACTCCTGACCTTGTTTTGTCGTTTTCCAGACCAGTTCCGTATAGCCTTTCTCTTTCTCGATAGAAACTAACCCTGTATTAGCTGCAAGCTTTTCAAGGATGCCAGCGCGGGTCGCTTCAGTTCCGATGCTGCCCTGATCGCTGCTTCCTTCATCTTTGGCTTCCAGAGCCTTTCTTAAGTCCGGGTCATCAATAAATTTTGCTGCTCTGGTCATTGCAGCAAGTAACGTTGAATCCGTGAAGTAGCGAGGAGGAGTCGTTGCTTTCTTATCGATGCTTGCAGACTCACACACACCATCATCATTGACCTGTAGCATAGATAAATCAAAGCCGGTTTGTACTTCCTCATCCTGCGCATTGTCTTCTTCGGTATCTTTACCCAGGACTTCCCAACCCTTCTGCACAAGAACACTTTGAGTTGCAGTGAACACATGATCTTCAATACTGAAGTACGTCTTGGTTTTGTTGCGTATGGCGTCAGGATAGAAGAGACCGATAAAGTGAGTAGCAACAATGCTGTATACATTGCGTTCTTTCTCATTAAGCTGAACGCCTTTCCCGCTTTTAGTGGTCGGGATAATAGCGTGGTGAGCCTCAATTTTGCTTGCGTTAAAAGCTTTATGTTTTTGCGTTTTATCCATGCCAGCGGTCGCGGTCGCCAGCTCTGGTAACGTCGCGCCGATAGCGTCGGCAATATCGCCAGCCTGAGTGAAATGCTCGTCAGACAGATAGCGGTTATCTGTTCGCGGATAGGTCAAAAGCTTATGAGTTTCGTAAAGACCTTGCATGATATCGAGCGTTTCTTTTGCCTTAGGGGTCTGACGCTCAGTGGAACGAAAACTCACGTTAAGGGA